>Ga0307515_10024657_pt1 | contig 10464 bp, 1 predicted proteins | sample 17_EM_MG_FD_194513 | JGI IMG/M metagenome (GOLD analysis project Ga0307515, IMG submission 194513) | Populus trichocarpa ectomycorrhiza microbial communities from riparian zone in the Pacific Northwest, United States - 17_EM | ecosystem: Host-associated > Plants > Roots > Unclassified | place...
AATTACTATATCCATAATAAAGAAATGCTGGCTATTATCTCTAGCTTTTAGCACTGGCGTGTATAGCTAGAGGGGACCCCTAAGCTGATTAAGGTAGTTTTAGATTATAAGGCCCTAGAATACTTTATAATAACTAAGGCCCTAACGGCCCAGTAGGCACGCTGGGCGGATACCCTATTTTAGTTTAACTTCTTAATTATATATAGACTAGGCGCTATAAACTGTGCAGACGCTTTTATAAGGCGTAAGTAAGACCTAGATAACTAGACGGCTGTGAAGATCTTACTACGGACCTAGATGCTACTATAACTAGAATACCTTAACCCCTAAATACGGGCAGAACTAAGTACGGACTCCTTAGGCGCCGAGATATATCCTATTAACTCCTCTGAACTTAACCTTATTAATAAACTACTATAGGCCAACCGAATGACCCCCTCTCTACAGGAATACTGTGAAAAGGTAAAAAATATTACTAGCCTATAGTCCCTTAAAAACGGACTACTTAAGCACTAGGAATAGCTAGTAGTAGCTAAAGAATAGAACTTACGGACCTAGCTTATTGCCAAAGCTTATGCCTAGGTCTCTATAGCCCACCCTAGAAAAAATAAAACCCGTAAGATTATTAGTAACCGCTACTACTGGCCTAGAATAGTTATAGATATTAACCGTTATATACGGAACTGCGACAGCTACTGTAGATCTATAATTCTATAAGATAAGACCCTAGGACTATTAAAACCTCTCCTAATACCTAACCGCCCCTAGTAGTATATCTCTATAGACTTTTATAAGCTACCTATAGACCGCGACGGATATAATATAGTTATAATTCTAGTTAACCGCTTTAGTAAGCGCCCGTTCTTAATTCCCTATTATAAAAATATTAATGCTAAGGAGGCGGCCTAACTATATATCTACTATATCTACCGCATTTACGGACTACTAGATACTATTATATCCAATTACGGCCTGTAATTTATATTAGCCTTTTAGAACGAGTTTACCCGGATTTTAGGTATTAGGTTAAAGCTCTTTATAGTATACTACCCCTAAATAGACGGCCAGACGGAGATTATAAATTAATATTTAGATTAGAGACTCCGGCCTTTTATTAACTACTTTTAAAATAACTAGGGCAAACTGCTACCCCTAATAGACTACGCCTAGGTGACCCTACCCCATAACTTTATGGGATTTACACCTATCTAACTAGAAATGGGGTATTTACCCTAAATAAGCTTTAACTGGGATAGACTAGAAGGACCACGGACCGTACGCGAGAAACTATCTTATGAGGAAGCCTAGCAGTACGCTAAGCGCTTAGAAGAAGCCTAGACGGTAGCCTGTATAAATCTAGAAAAGGCCTAGAAATTAATAAAATAGTAGGCAAATAAGTATAGGCGCGAACCCGACTTTACTGTAAGTGATATAGTTTAGGTTATAATAAAGAACTAAAAGACGGAACGGCCTAGCCATAAGCTAGACTATTAGATAGCGGGACCGTATAAGGTCCTTAAAAAGATAGGTAACTTATATAAAGTAAAGCTCCCGGATTTGATTAAGGTTTACCCTATTTTCTTGCTGGATAAGCTATAGAAAGCTATAAACGACCTATTACCTAGACAAAAAAACGAACCTCCCCTACCAATTTAAGTTAATAGCAACAACGAATGGGAAATTAAAGAAGTACTAGCCTATAAACTAGTAAGGAAAATGCTAAAGTACCGCGTTAGTTAGAAAGGCTATAACCCAGATCCTACCTAGTACCCTACATGGAACTTTATTGGCAGTCCCTATAAGCTTTAAGAATTCTATAACTGCTACTCTAATAAACTAGGACCCCTAAAGTACCTAGATAAGTAAATAGAGTGCTAGTATAGCGAAGATGATAAGCTACCAGAAGAATATAAAGATAAGAACGCCCTATAAGTATAATACGGACTACAAAGCCTAAGGGCAGGCTTTTGTGGAGGGGGGGGTAATATTACGGCACTGGCAGAACTTGGTAGAACTTGGTTAGCAGAACTTGGTAGAACTTTGTGGTTACGTAACTAGAGGACCGCATAAAAGAACCCTATTTTGACCAGCGCTGCTCTTTTTCTCCTTTCCTTTCTCTAGCTTTAGATCCTCGTTTATAGACTACCAATTATACAGGCTTGCGCGTCCCTCTTACCGTGCTCGTGCCTTAATTGATTAAGTCGCTAACACTGCATACAACATTATATAACTCGCTTACTATTCCTTATTATATGGTTTTACCGGCTCTATCCTAGACCGTACTCTTATTAACTAACTAGCTTCTTCTAACTCCTCTCTAAGTAGTTATAGCATTGTACTTAAAGCGTCCGTAACACCTATAGCTTAAAATCCGCTTTTAAAATTCTAATTTATAAAGATAAACTGTAGTAAAGCCTTCTAGGAAATACTACAGTGGACTTATTAAAGAGCTAGGTATATAGGTATAGAATAGTTAAATAATAACTAATATAGCTAGTGGAGTAGGTTGCCTAATAGATTAACTCTAATTATATTCTAAGATTTACTACCAAAAAGAGAACTATCTAGGTAGGTACTATAGTCCTTTAAATACACAATACTGCGCCTAAAAAATGTCCTAAGTACGTTAGTATATTAGTATATTAGTATATCCTACGTTCCTACATTTCTACGTTCTAAACTTATAACATAACTAACTATATAACTTGGCTACCTCTTATTCTATAACTTAATTAGTCCTAGCGCCTCTTATACTACCTTAACTAACCTATTTATATCTGCTCTTAATAGTCGCATTACTGCTAATATAAGGTCCGTAATACTATCTCCCTCCTCTTTATCTTCGTTCTTAAATATATCTCTTATCTTTAAATTATCTATTAGAGGTATAGCATTCCTATCTTTAATTTAATAACCTTTTATTAAATTCTCTGTATCTAATTATTATAACTAACTAGTAACTACTATACTACCGCTTAGTAAAGTTATGCCGTCCTATTCTTGTTATAAGGAGAAGAAATTAATATATATTATAATTACGGCTCTATCTAGTCGCTAATCTTCTTTCTATATTAAGTATACGCGAGCGAATATACGATTATTCTATAATATTTAATCCGTTTCTAACGCTAAATATATATATCTTATTATTTTTTATAGTCTTTTAGTTTTATATTTAATTTATTATAGGGTCCCGTGTTTAATCTACCGCATTTTATCTTAAGGATAAGTTAGCCACAGCTCTTACTAAGGTATAATAACTCTAAGATAATAGGGAGAGGATTTATGCTAAAGAGCGGAAAGTATTTAAGGTTTAACTAGTTACTTACGCTCGGTTACTTTATCTTAAAAAGGGTTGTAAGAAGGTACACTCTAAAAAGTTATATCTTACTAAGTAAGGTCTTTATAAGCTTAAGGCTAAAAAGGCTAAAAAGGGTTCTAATTTGGAGGAGGTAGAAACAGCTTATATACTAATCGTAAATCCTTTAGGCGATCTAGCTTATCTATTGCCTTTAACTAATTTTTTTATTTTTAGCTCCTTTTTAATATTTATAACAGCGCTAGGGCGCGTATTACGGACCTTATATCGGCAGTAGTACGACTACTAAGAAGAGATATAAATGGGTTAGTTAAGACAGTATAGGAGACACTAGAACCAATTAAGCTATAGGATAAGGGGTAGCTAAGTTATATGGTTAGTTACGTTATAAGTTTAAAACATAGGAACGTAGGAACGTAGGAACGTAATATACTAACATACTAACGTACTTAGTATATTTCTTAGGCGCAGTATTATATATTTAAAGGACTACAGTCCCTACCTAAATGGTTCTCTTTTTTATAGTAAATCTTAAAATATAATTAGAGTTAATCTATTAGGTAACCACTCTACTAGTTATACTACTATTATTAACTATTATATACCTATATACCTAGCTTATTAATAAGTCTATCGTAGTATTTCCTATAAGGCTTTGTTATATATTTACTACCATGGTTATCCTATACGCCGTTAAGAAAGGCGTATGCACAAGCGAACCAATCAGAGTCTCTAGATTGAATCGTGTCTTCGCGAAATGAGCCTTGAATTTAATCAATAAATTAAGGCTCTAAATCATTATAATAAAGCTTAAACTTAATATATAACTGACTCTATCGTGTCCTAATTAGGCTAGGGTATTCCTGCTAGCAAGTCCTTCTTTATAGAGGGGTATATTGCATAAAGCACAGCTGAATTAAGTCCTTGGATGTTGGAATTACAAGGTCATGGGGTCACAGCGGAGCTATCTTGAGGATCAAATTGATGATAGAGATGACGCAGACGATGAATATTTATTGATTCGTGATGCAGTAGATGCGGTTGATGTCTATATAGATTGCATACGGACTTCGTCCTCGCAATGTGTCCAGAGCTTAGTCAGCACCTCTCGCTTAATTCTGACATTGGAGGAGCGTATAAAAAGTTTTAGTGTTCGCGCACGGGCCTCTTTTGGCGTACGCCTTAACGGCGCATGGGATAGTAAAGGATGTTAAGCAATATACTACTAAAAGTAGCAGTTACAACGCTATTAACAGTAGCAACTATATTAGGATTAGGTAACGATACTAATATAGCTAATACTAACTTGTAACTAGTTATAGTAGAATAGTTATAGGAAGTAGTTAATTAATTAATAGATAATAACTGGATACTTAAGGAAAGAATTAATAGGATTAGAGTAGTAAAGATTAAGCTACCATCTATTAAACGATTCTTAGGGGAAAAGTCGAAGCTTAAAGAATTCCTTATATAAATGCTCTTTAAAGTTATATAAGAAGGAGTAAAGTTAGCAACACTTATAGATTAGGTAGTATATATAGGATTGTTCCTAATAGGGAGAGCACTTAAATAGTTTAAACCCTACCTTATAGAAGTATAAGAGAATATATAACAGTCTACCGACACTATGCTGGGACACAGGCTTGCACCCTATATGGTGGCGTTAAGCCCACCCTCGTATATCTCGTATATGGGAAATAAGTCAAATCTTACGAGTCATAGACCCTATGGTCAAGGCTCTACATTCATGTATATATTCCACTTCATGTCCATAGATTTACAATCAAGTCGCTTATTCAATTCTCCCACACTGCACTGTTACAGAATAGTATAGTAACCAGTAATTAAGAAGTACGATATATATTTACTAGTTAAAATAGGGTTGTGAAACGCCTAACTTAAATATTTAGGGATCTAGAAGTAATAACTATGGTAAAAAGAAAGCTTTAGGACTTAACCTAACGTACTTTAGTAATCGATTATATAATATAGTTTTAGACGCTAGCTATATAGGTTAAATAGAATAATAAGGCGCTTATAGCACAGTATAAATAAGGACTTAAAGTAAAAGTTTAGAATATAATTATTCTAATAGAAGATGCAGATACCTTTAGAGAATTAATTAATTAAGTAATTAGGATTAATAATAGGATTTACTAGAGGGAACAGACTAAGAGAGGTTAGGATAGAGTTCTATAGTTATATAAGGCGTAGAAAATACAGCAATAATAGTAAACCTAAAAACTATAGTATGGCGCGGAGCTAATAAACCTAAGTAGTACTAAAGAATCTAAGAGATGGAATAAGAAACTATAAAAACCTAAAGGTTAAGAATTAAATAATTATAGAATTAGGAGTAAAGGCTAAACTAGGGATCTTAATAGCAGAAGATATTTAGGCGGACTCTATAATAAGAAAAATAGCTTAAAAAAGGAGCTTCTATAAACTGCGGAAAATAAGGTTATTTTACTAGAGACTATAAGAGCGGTTAGAGTTACTATATAGTAAAGGGAATAAGACCAGTAGACAATATATATATATATATAAAGAGACAATAATATACTATAAAGAACTAAAGAGTATTTCATTAATAGTTTTGCATTTTGTTATAATAACGTATACTAAGTTTATAAGGACGCTAAGTATAGCGCAAGCTATTAGCTATAAGAGCCTAAGTTAAAAGAACTCTAAGGTATAAGAAAGTTAAATAAAAAATAGAATTAACTCTATAAACTAGATTGAAATAAAGACAGGATATATAGCTAACAGTTAACAGAGAAAGTTCTTACGTACTAGTTTTATTAAGTAATAAAATTTAAAAATTAAGATAATAGGACTATTAGTAGCAATTATAAGAGAAAATAGGCAACTAACTAGAAGTATATAAAGCTTAAATATATAATAAAGGTAGAGGATAATTCTACTATAGAATATGGAATATTAGTAGGGATTAAGACCTTACTAGATATAATGTCTATCGCTTTATAAGACGTAAAAAAAGTAGGGCGATAAACTACTTTAGCATTTAATAAAGGCAAAAGGCTATAGACTTAAGATTCTTAAGACAAAATAAGAGATACTTAAGATTCCTAAGACGGGGTAAGATAAGCTTAAGGACCTATAATAGATAATAATTAATAGAGTAGAGTAGTAGCTTAGTTTAAAGATATATGAATAAGCTTGGGATAGAATTTCTTATAGACGTAAGATTCTTAAAATAAGACGAGCGAGATTTAAGACTTTTAAAACGAGATAAAAACACTACTAAAGTCTAATTAAACTAAAGTAAGAGCATAGCTTAGGAGAGAAGTAAGCTTAGAACTAAGAAAACTATAGAACTAAGACTCTAATACTAGGATAAGGACTATTAATAAAATTATAAGTAGGACTTAGCAATAAAATTAAAAAGTTAATACCTTAGTTAAAAAGTATAAAGGCGTTAACCTATTAGCAAGAAAGAAGCTAGATAAAAGTAATAAAGAATTTAGAAAAAGAATCTTTATATAGTAAAAAGAAATACTAAAAGTAACGGACTATTTAGGGAAGAGATTATCTATATAAAGGGTTATAAATAGGCCTAAGGTAGGTATACTAAGAGTAAAATAGCTAACTAAACTAGAAGAAGAAGAGGATCTAGGAATCTTAACTAGATTTAAGAAATAATATATAAAAGGCTATTATAACGCAGCAATAAGAAGATACTTCCTTATAAATAGACTATATATACTTAGGAAGCTATACTAAAAGTGATATAGGCAGTGATATAATAATAAGTAAGGAGGCTTTTATATATAGTTAAATAAACGAGTTGTTTAAAATTAACTAATTATAGAAAAAGGCGTAAATTATATTAAGGGAGCCTTAATTATAATATTAAAAGATCTAAAAGAGCAATTAGAGGACTAAAAAAGTAAGTAATATATCTTAGTACCTGCAAATAAAGTAGTAACGCTTAGATTAGTATAACAGAGGTTTAAACTTAAGAATAAGGATAAGCTAAGAGTTAACCTAAAGCACCTAGCATACTATATACTGGCATAGATTGTATATATAGATAATATAGATAATATATATAAAAATCCAAAAAATTAGAAGTACTCTATAGGAATACTAAGTATATATATAGATAGTATCTAACAGAAGCCTAGAATTTAGAAAACTTAATACTTTAACTAAAAAGATTCCTTATAGAAGAATGCCTAAATAGATAATAGTGGTAGGAACACCTAAAGAATATATATTTATAGTATATTAAAGACAAAAAGCGAATAAGGTATTAGCTAAAGAATAAGCTAAATACGGTAGGATTAAGCAGCTAATAGTTAGAAACAGTAAAGGCCTATAAAACTAAAGGAAGCTAGCAGTAGAGCCTTAGACCCTTAAAGAAATTTAAGGATAATACTAAATTTATAAGTTAAATAGTAAGATTAGCCGTTTAAAGCATTAATAGATAGTAGAGTAACTAGGAACTATATCTTACTAATAGCACTAAAATATATGGGACTACCTTATAGATAGAAGGAGCATCTATACCTACTAGTTATAATTTTAGGAGATCTAATACCTATAAAGGAGGTATTATTAATCTTAAAACAGAACCTATTTAGATAACTATTAAAGGAAGATAAATTAAGATATCTTTTAATATCCTACTATTAAGATAGGATAAGGTAGTATTAGAAATACCTTAGTTATAGGAATATAATCTAAAGATCGATTAGGTTATAAGTTAAGTTAATATTAGAAATACTTAATAACGTAAGATATAATAATAAACTAAGTTAGTATAGTACTAAGTTAGAGCGATATATAAAGAGACTAAGTAAGGCTTAAGTTATATACTAGAGAGATACTATAAGTATAGTAAAAAACTATAGAGTCTAGAAAGTAAAAAGCTATTAAAGTATATAGTATAAAACTATAAAATAGAGCTAGAACTAAAAATAAGTCTAAAGTTCTTTCTAATTTATAAGATAATTAAAGAAGAGTTAAGAGTACTTAAAGAGTTAAGAGTACTTAAAGAGTTTATTTAAGAAAACTTATAAAAGGGATATATTAGACTATTATAGTTATTAGTAGAATATCTAATATTATTTATACTAAAGAAAAACGGAAAGCTTAGACTATATATTAACTATAAACAGTTAAATAGTATTACTAGAAAGGATAGGTATTCTTTACCCTTAATTAGCGAAATTTAAGATAGGATAGGTAATGCGCAAATCTTTATAAAGATAGATCTGAGATAGGTATACTATTAAATTAAAATTAAAGAAGGCAATAAATAGAAGGCAGCCTTTAGGTTAAAGGAAGGACTATATAAACTATTAGTTATGCAATTTAGGCTTATAAATACACTAATAATATTTTAAAAATGAATTAATAGCGTATTAGGAGAACAACTTAATAAGTTTATTATAGCATACCTTAATAATAATAATATTTACTTAATAAGTAAGGAGGAATATAGAGAATATATTAAATGGGTTTTAAAGAGACTATATGAAGAATAGATACTAGTAGTAATTAAGAAATATAAGTTCTTTACTAGGGAGACCGATTTTATTAGATTTATTATTAAACTAGGTTATATTAATATAGACTTAAAGAAAATTAAAGATATAGTAAGTTGGCAAGAACTAGATAATATAATATAGTTAAAGTTATTTTTAGGGGTTTATAACTACTATAGAAGGTTTATAGTATAATAGTTAAAGAATATTAAACTATTTATAAGGCCTATAAAGAAGGAGGAACTATAGGTATAGAAAGAGGAATAAAAAAACCATTTAAAGAACTTAAGGAGTTGTTTACCTAGGAACCAATTCTTAAGATTTACTAACTAAGACTAGAGATAGTTGTAGAAATAAACGTATTAGACTTCGCACTAGGAGTATATTTACTATAGAAGTATAGAAATGTATAGAATCTAGTAGTATACTATAGTTAGAAGGTAACACTACTAGAACTAAACTATGACATTTATAATAAAGAGTTATTAAGTATAGTTATAGTACTTAAAAAATAGAGAGCATTCTTATAAGGTATAGAAAAATTATTTATAGTTAAGACGGATTATAAGAACCTAATGGAGTTCCTAATAATAAAAGAACTTAATTAAAGATAAGTTAGATAGGTAGAGATTCTTATAAAATACAATTTTAAGATTTAGTATACTAAGGGAATAAAGAATATAAGGGTAGACGCGTTAAGTAGAAAGGCTAAACTATAAAGTAATAAAAAGCTATTAGGGGCAATATTACGTAAAGATAAGGATAGATTAATTAGATATAATTACCCTAAAATTATAGCAACTTAGGAATATAAGTTACTAAAAAGTAATTAGACTAGAAAAATCTAAAAAGTATAGAATAAAGATATAGATTTAAAGTAGTATAAAAACCAAGAAGTAATATACGTGCCTAAGCCTATTATAAAAGAATTTATTAAAGAATTTTATAAGGGAATAATATAGGGATATAATAGAGAGGTTAAAGCGACTATTATATAGTAGTGTGCTTCTGGGAGCTAGTAGAAAGAAGGGTGCGGCCGATATACGTTTTGTAGGTATACTTGCACTAAGAGTATATACAGCTCTACTATAGTATACTTAATAGTTTTAGGGGTTTAATCACCTCCTCCTTATATATAGGTAATTTGCGCTAGCACCAGAGGGTCTTTATAGGTACTCGCTACTAGTAACAGTAGGTCCTTTACTATATTTATAACCAGTATCTTTATATCTAGAGGATCTATATAGGTACTTACTACTAGTAATAATAGGTCCTTTATTATATTCATAACCGGCGTAAAAAAGAAGTCTTTTAGCTATAGCAAATAGTCTATTTCGCTAGCTTTAATGTCTATTAAAAAAGCGTTAAGGATAACTATTTAGAGGCGTCTAAAGTCTAAAGTACTCTAGATAAACTATCTAAAATAGAAGCTAATTAATAGATCTACTTCTATAAGCTAATCCTATCTAAGAACTATATTATAACTATTAAATAAGCCGCCCTAAAAGGTCTGCGGGCTAATAGTATAAGGAATACCCTAAGAGTTACTAGTGGTAATTATTAGATTATAAGTATCTTAGATTATTATCTAGTTGCTATTAAGGAAATATATGATAGGTTTACGTAAATATA
>Ga0307515_10024658_pt1 | contig 10463 bp, 9 predicted proteins | sample 17_EM_MG_FD_194513 | JGI IMG/M metagenome (GOLD analysis project Ga0307515, IMG submission 194513) | Populus trichocarpa ectomycorrhiza microbial communities from riparian zone in the Pacific Northwest, United States - 17_EM | ecosystem: Host-associated > Plants > Roots > Unclassified | place...
GAAAGAAGTCAAGCACGTCGCGCAGGCTGCGGCCGGTGCGGGTGGGTTCGGTACCCAGGCGTTCGAGCGGCCCGCCGGCCCGGTTGACCCACAACGTCGTGAAGCCAAACCAGGTGGCACCGATCGCGTCCCAGCCGTTGCTGGAGACGAACAGGATCTCGCGCGCCGGCAACTTCAAGGCGGCGGGGCCAATCGCGTAGGCGGCCGGGTCGGTCTTGAAGCGCTGTGTTTCGTGCACGCTCAGCACCGGGTCGAGTAGATCAGCCATGCCGGCGCTCTTGACCGCGCTGGCCAGCATCTCGGGGTCGCCATTGGACAGGATGCCGGCACGGATGCCGCGTTGCTTCAGTGCGGCCAGCACGGCGTGGTTTTCGGGAAAGGCCGACAGGTGGCGGTACTCGTTCAGCAGGCGCTGCTCGGCCTCGGCATTCAGCGCCAATCCCAGGCGCTCGGCGGAAAACTGGAGTGCCGCGCGGGTCAGCGTCCAGAACGGCTGGTAGCGCCCGCTCATCGAGGTGAGCCGGCTGTACTCGATCTGCTTGTCGCGCCAAGCTTGCGCCAACCGCTCGCCCGCGCCGGGGAACAGCTGCTCGGCGGCGAGCCCGACGCTGTAGACGTCGAACAAGGTGCCATAGGCGTCGAACAGCACCGCGCGTGGCGCGGGGGTGGCTTTGTCCATGGAACGGAATTTATTCGATACCTGGCTCGCCATTACCAACGCGGAATGCGATGGATTTGTGACTTGGACGCACAGGTCGACCGCTTTACCATCGCCGCGTGGACCGCTTGAAGCAGATCGAGACCTTTGTCGCCGTGGCGGCAAAAGGCAGCCTGACGGCCGCGGCGCTGGCCGAGGGTGTCGCACCGGCAGTCATCGGGCGACGTATGGACGCGCTCGAAGAGCGGCTGGGTGTGAAGCTCTTGCAGCGCACAACCCGCCGCATCAGCCTGACCCACGAAGGCAGCGCCTTCCTCGAGAACTGCCAGCGGCTGATCACCGACTTCAACAATGCCGAGGCCAGTGTCTCGGCCGGTGGCGTGAAGGCGAGTGGCCACCTGCGCGTGACCGGCCCGGCCGGCTTCGGCCGCCGGCACCTGGCGCCGTTGGTGCCGGCTTTCCTCTCGCGCCACCCGGACGTCAGCCTGTCGCTGAACCTGTCGGACCGTGTTGTCGACCTGGTCAACGAGGGCTTCGACTGCGCGGTACGCGTTGGTGACTTGCCCGACTCCAGCCTGGTCAGCGTGCGGCTGGCCGACAACCGGCGCCTGTGCGTGGCCGCACCGGCTTACCTGCAGCGCGCCGGCACGCCTGCCCACCCGAACGAACTGGCGCGCCACCAGTGCCTGACGCTCAGCTCTGAGGCCAGCCAGTCACGCGGCTGGGCGTTCTCGGTCGACGGCGAAGTGACCCACTTGCGGCCGGGCGGCCGGCTCGATTGCAGTGACGGCCAAGTGCTGCACGAGTGGTGCCGCGAAGGGCTGGGTATCGCCTGGCGCAGCACCTGGGAGGTGCAGGCCGACATCGCCAGCGGCCGGCTGGTCAGCGTGTTGGACGACTTTGCTGCGCCGCCGAACGGCATCTACGCCGTGTTCCCCAGTGCCCGCCACCTGCCCTTGCGGGTGCGGCTGTGGATCGACTTCCTCAAGCACAGCTACGGCGATCCCGGCTATTGGGGCCGGATGGCCTGACGGCGCTGCGGCCTTGCGCCGCTGCTCGCTCGGCCTGACCCGTGTAAGGGAACCACCCCTTCATCGTCCGACAAGGGCAAACCCTCGGATGCTTAGCACAGACTTCGGGGAAACCCGGAGTTTTATTGTTCGCGATTCGTTAACACGCAATAAACGCCATGGGCATTTATTGCCTGGGCAACCATCTCTACAGTTGCATCCATCGATGAGCCGCAACCGTATAACGACTCACCGAGGCTGGACAAGACGGAGCGCGACAGTAGGTGCTCACCGCCATGCCCGGACAAGTTTTTATGAACGTTTCACTCAAAGGATGACCATCATGTTCGCCAAGCAAGCCCAAATCGCCGTCGCTGCCCTCGCTTTTGCCGTTGCAGGCAGCGCCTTTGCTGCCGACCCGCAGCGCAACGTGTTCGACACCGAAACCAACCTGCGCGCCCCGGCCGCCGAAGCGAAGCTGACGCGTGAGCAAGTGCGCGCCGAGTTCCTGGCCGCCCGCGCCAGCGGCGAAGTCAACGTCTTCGACAACGAGACCGTCGCTTACGTCAAGCCGGTTGTCCGCGCCGACCAGACCCGCCTGGCTCAAGCCAAGGCCAAGTAAGCCTTTTGCGATAGCGGTGGCCCATCGCGCGCCGCCGCGTCTCCCACAGGCGTTTCAAAGAATCGATACACGCCGATACCGGGCTGAAAGGACGCGCCACGAGCGCTCCAGCACGATGAGGCCTTGTCTCACCAAGACCCTGAAGGACACCACCATGTTTGCCAAGCAAGCCCAATTCGCCCTCGCCGCCGTGGCCCTGTCGCTCGCCAGCGGTGCGTTCGCCCAGTCGGCGCAGCGCAATGTTTTTGACACCGAAACCGACCTGCGCATGCCCGCCGCCGCATCGGCCAATGGCGTGACCCGTGAAGCCGTGCAAGCCGAGTACGTCGCCAAGCGTGACGCCAAGGGCATCTCGAGCTTCAACCCCGAGTCGTACTACTTCGCGCAGAACAACGACTCGGGCCCGGCCATCATGGCGCTGTTCTCGAGCAAGAAGACGCAAACCGCGTCGGCCAGCGGCCTGACCCGCGAAGAAGTGCGCGCCGAAGTGCTGACCGCTCGTGCCAACGGTGAAATGAACCCGTTCGACACCGAGACCTACCAGCGCCTGCCGCAAAACGTGCGTCAGCCGGCCCCGACGGCGCTGGCCCAACGCTGAGCCGCAGCACCTGACTCGGTGCAGGGCCTCAGGCGGCCCCGGTGATTTGCCGAGTGCCCAAGCAAAAAGGGCGGGGAAAACTCCCCGCCCTTTCGCATTCCCCGACCCCTCTGCAATTCGCCACTCGACTTTATGCAAGCCGATGGTGGCTGCCACCCACAAAAGGTTGATGCGCAGCCGATCAAAGGCAGGGGTTTGTGCGAAGCCTCACGGATGCGCGGCCATCACCTCGGCCACTGACGCCGTCAGGCGCTGGCCGTAGTCCAGGTGCAGGAATTCGTTCGGGCCGTGGGCATTGCTCTTGGGCCCGAGCACGCCGCAGACCATCATCTGGGCCTGCGGGAAGCCCTGCTGCAGCAGATTCATCAGCGGAATCGTGCCGCCCTGGCCGATGTAGCCCAGCGGCTCGCCGAAGTGCGTACGTGACGCTGAGTCGAGCGCCGTTTCCAACCAAGGATGGGTGGCCGGCGCGTTCCAACCGGTGGCGCCCCAGTCGCCGGCACGGCCGTCCGGCTGGAAGGTGACCTTGGCGTTGTAAGGGGCGTTGTCCTCCAGCAGCGTCTTCAGCGCGACAGCGGCCTCGTGACCCGGCACCAGCGGTGGCAGCCGCAGGCTCAGCTTGAACGCGGTATAGGGCCGAAGCACATTGCCGGCATTTGACAACGGGGGCACGCCATCGACACCGGTGATCGACAGCGTTGGCCGCCAGGTGCGGTTCAGCAGCGCCTCGACAGGGTCGGTGGTGGTCGGCAGTGCGACACCGCCGTCGGCGCCACAAGCCCAGGGGTAGCGCTTCCAGACCTCGTTGCCCAGGGTTTCGGCTGTCTTGCGAGCCTGCGCGACCCGCTCGGCGGGGATTGCGCAATGAAAGACACCAGGCAGCAAATTGCCGGTTTTCGAATCTTCCAGCCGATCCAGCACCTGGCGCAGGATGCGGAAACTCGAAGGCACCAGGCCGCTGGCGTCGCCCGAGTGGATGCCCTCGGTCAGGATCTCGACCTTCAGCGTGCCGGTGATGTTGCCACGCAGGCTGCTGGTCAGCCACAGCTGGTCGTAGTTGCCGGCGCCCGAGTCGAGGCAGACAACAAGGCTGACATCGCCGAGGCGTTCTCTCAGTTTGTCCAGATAGAACGGCAGGTCGAACGAGCCGGATTCTTCGCAGCTTTCGATCAGGCCGACGATGCGCGGGTGCGGGATGTTCTGCGCCTTCAGCGCCTCGATCGCGCTGACGGCGGCGTAGATGGCGTAACCGTCGTCGGCACCGCCGCGGCCGTAAAGCTTGCCGTCTTCGATCTTCGGCGTCCAGGGTCCCAGGTCAGAGCGCCAGCCGTTGAACTCGGGCTGCTTGTCCAGGTGGCCGTACATCAGCGCGGTTTGCGTGTTGCCAGTGCGGGTCGACTCGACCTCGAAGAAGATCACTGGCGTGCGGCCCTCGGCGCGGATCACCTCCAGCGTCAGGCCAGGCACCTTGCGGCTTTCGACCCAGGCGGCGGCGTCGCGCACGACCTTGTCGATCAAGCCATGGGCTTGCCACTCGGGGTCGAACAGCGGGCTCTTCGCCGGCACCGCAATGTAGTCGGTCAACTGGGGCACGATGCGTTCGCGCCAGGCGGCATCGACGAAGCGGCCGAGCGCGGCCGAGTCCAGCGAAGGGAGTTTGTCGGGGGCGTTCATGGTGTGAACCTCGGGATGACGACGGTGGCCGAAAGGTGGGGCTGGTAGGCCGAGCCCGTGATTGTGCGCCGCCCGGCGCGAGCCCCTGCCGCGCCGCGGCCTATTCGGCACGGGCCTGGAAATCGCGCCAGGTCAGGCCGGCCGGCGGCGGCACGCACTGGAACGGCGGCGGCGACGCGGCCATCTTGTCAGGGTCGTTGCAGACCTCGAAGAACTCGGCCGACGCGGGGTTGCGGAACTCGCGCAGCCGCGCGGCCAAATAGCTGGCCTTGTCGCGGTTGCCCGACTCGGCCAGCGCCTGGGCCCAGGCCAGCATCAGCCGCGTGTCCAGCAGCGAATGGGTCGTCGTACCAAAGGCGGCCATCGCCGCTGAAGGCGGGTTGGTGGTCGTGGCCGCGGCGTAATCGGCGTGGTGGGAGAAGAAGATGCTGCCTTGACCCCGCTCGATCCGCTCGGACAACGGGCCGGCGTCGTCGGTTGGCGCATAGATCGCGACGACCTTCCAATAGTCGTATAGCGCGAACAGGCTACCGGCGATCATCACAACTCCAGCCAAGCGCAGGAAGAGTGGCGCGCCGAATCGGGGCTCGGGCAGCTCGTGCTTGGGCTTTGCCGCTTCGGGCAAGCGCAGCGCATAACCCCATGCCCACGCTGTGGGCAGCAGGAAGTAGGCGTACCACAGCGGGTACTCGAACAGACTGTGCACGCCGATCATCAGCACCATCATGAACGCCGCGCGAGAGCCGGCGCCCTCTTCGCCTGGCACCCGCCACGAACGCACGCCAGCTTGCACCAGCGCCCACAACAACAGCCCCAACACCAGGCTGCCAAGCGGAATGCCAAACTCAACCCACAGCTGCAGTGGCAGGTTGTGGGTGTGGTCGAAAAAAGCGACGGGGCGGCCCGGGAACGGGGTCAGCGTCCAGGCGAAGTTGAATTCACCAAAACCGACGCCGGTCCAAGGCTGTTGACGAATCAGCGTCAGCGTATTGGCCCAGATGCCAAAGCGCGAGGCCGACACGTCGCCTTCGGCCAAGCGCCCTTCACCGCCGAAGGTGTGGTCGGTGGTGTGCGCCCAGCCGCTCATCGCCAACGCGATCAACAGATAGGCCACTGGAGCGGCGAACAACGCGATGCGGACCCAGCGTGCGAGCCGCCTGTCGACCAAACCCCAAAGCGCGAGCAAGACCACGCCGACGATGCCGGTGCGCGACGCCGTCAACACGACGGCCCACAACAGCAAGATGCCGAGCAGCACGGCCACGCGCCGATCCAGTCGCCACGCCGCGATTCGGCCCACCTGGGCCAAGGGCACCCAGGCAATCAAAGCCCACAGAAGAAGGCTGCTCAGATGGTTCGGTTGGCGCAGGTTGCCAACCGCACGGCCCGCCAAGCCGGAGCGGGCAATGATGTCGCCATCGGCCCAGCCCGGTGCAAAGACCTGTGCCAGCGCGATCGGAACACTGGCCAATCCGACGAGCACGACTGCAACGTGGAAGCCGCGTTTAGCGTCGCTTCGATCCTGCGGCTCGGTCGTGCCGCACCATGCCACTGTCAGAGCTGCGGCGAGCAAGGCCAGAGCAGACCAAGTGAGCGACGAAGGCAGGCTTTGCGGCGTGCCGAACGCGACCGCGAGTGCGATCAGCGTCAATGCGACGAAGAGCGGTCTATGGCATCGACTACTGTCGCCGATGCATAGAGTGCTCAAAGCGCCGCCCCAGCCAGCCACGGACACCAGTTGATTCAGAAGGGTGGCGGAAGGCGAGACGTTGTATGCAAGGAGCGCGGGAGCACCAATGGCCAAGACGAAGGAGATCAAGCTCCACTTCGCAGCAGTTTCACTGGTAAAGCGCACGAGGGAGTGAGAAGGTCAGATGCTCTGATTGTGACCGGAGCCAGCGCCCAAAAAGAAAACTGGCGCCCTTAGGCGCCAGTTAGTCAATAGCTAGCTAACTATCGATTAGATGCGGCACGAGGACGGCACGTATTTGTTGTTGTCTGCGCTGCTGACCGCGCACGTCCAGGTGACAGCCAAGCCATCAGCCGGCACTTCAGGCGTCAATGTGAACACGACATTTTTGGCCGTGTCCCCCATGGTAACCGTCACAATGCCGCTAGCGCAGGCGACAGACGTCACTCCCCCTGTAACGCCAAGGTCAGTTACGCCATTGCAGCCCGTGGTATCAACCACACCGCCGGCAGCGGCAATGTTCTCAGAGATAGTCGGCTTCATGCCGTTGGCCAGCGACAAACCTTCGGTAACGCGGGCACGGATCGTGTAGTCCTGATAAGCCGGCAGCGCAACCGCGGCCAAGATGCCGATGATCGCCACGACGATCATCAGTTCGATGAGGGTGAAACCTTGTTGGACGCGCTTCATGGTGAAACTCCTTGATCAGCGGGTGGGGGAAGAAACGTTGGGGGGCTTGATTTGCCCTTATCCCCCTAATTGCGAAACCCGTGCCAGCTTTTTCGGGCTTGTCTGGCGTGAACTTTGCACTGTCGTTGACGGATCTGGTCGCTTTTCGCTGCCCAGTTCTGTCGATGTCGACCTTAAGTGACGAAATTTGTCAGTCGAGGTGCAAGGTCTGGCCGGCGGCCAGGGCTTGCAGGCGGCGGCCGGGCAGGCGCCGGGCCAGGTCGGCGCGAATGGTGTCCAGCTCACCCGGCTTGATGTGGGTCAGCAGTACCTCGGTGCCTTCAGGTACGTGGCGCAACTCGTCGGCCAGTGACGACGGGCAATGGTGCCGGCTATCGGCGGCAATAGCGCGTTCGCTTTCGGCAAAGGCCACTTCGATCACCAGCTGCGCCACCGGGCGTCCGGCCAGGGCTGCCCACAACGCTGGGTTCGGGCCGGTGTCTCCCGTATAGACCCAGCAGCGACCGCTGGGTGCGTTGACGGCATAGCCGCAGGCCGGTACGGCGTGCGCCGCAGGCAGCACGTCTATGGCCCGTTGGGCGGCGCCCAGACGCAGAGTCTGGCCGATCTTGAGGGGCTGCAGTTGCAGCACGGGCTGGCTGGCGCTGGGCAGGCGGGTGAAATCCGGCCACAGTTGGTCGTTGAACAGGTGCTGGCGCAGCACTTGCAGTGTCTCGGACAGCGCATGAACCTGGATCGGCGCCCTGCCCTGGCGGCGGCGCATCACGCTGTCGGCCAGCAACGGCACGCCCAGCACGTGGTCCAGGTGCGAATGGCTGAGCAGGATGTGGTCGATGCGCGCCAGTTCGTCGAGCGTCAAGTCGCCAACGCCGGTACCAGCGTCGATCAACACGTCGTCGTCGAGCAGGAAGCTGGTGGTCCGACAGCCCTGGGCGATCGAGCCGGAGCAGCCGAGGATGCGGATGTTCATGCGGCAGCGACTGGCGCGGGCGCCGAAAAGATGACGGACGGCAAGATGGGGGGCGCCCGGGGCGCAGGTCAGCGCGCCAGGATCGCCGGCGCATCAGCCCCATGGTGCTGCGGCCTGCGCTGCAGCGCAAGATGCCAAGTGCCCAGATCGGCTGTCACATTCGCTGCCCGGGCCCTGCATTGTCAGCAGGTGTGAACAGCATCACGTTCGCGACAAGCGCCCGGTGGCGGCGCTTGCGCGATTGGCGTGGGAGCCGCTCAGCCCTGGATGAACTGCATCTGGGTGCCGGCCAGGTCGATGATGTCGCCGTTCTTCAGCGAAATCACGCCGTCGCCGACCGGGCTGCCGTTGACCGTCGGGTGCGACACGCCCTCGACGTGCGACAGCACGTAGCCGGTGGGGCGCTTGGCGATCGAGGCCACCTGCACGCCGGGCTTGCCGACGGTGGTGACAGCCTTGGTCAGCAGCACTTCGCGGCCGGCGGCGCCGCCGTTGAGCACCTTGATCGAGGCCGGAATCATCGAATGCACGGGCGGCGGAATGGTCACCGGGTTGGCCGGGTTGAAGCCCGGGCGCAGGACCATCGTCTTTTCGTAGTCGGGCACCTCGTCGCCCAGGTACTTGATGCGGTACTTGCCGATCTCGACGGTGTCGTTGTGCACCAGCAGCTGCTTCTTGATCGCCTTGCCGTTGATGTAGGTGCCGTTGGTGCTGTTGAGGTCTTCGATGAAGACATCGTGGCCCACTGCCAGCATCACCGCGTGCTCGCCGCTGACGGCGAGGTTGTCGATCACGATGTCGTTGTACGGGCGACGGCCCAGTGTTGTCCGATCTTTGGAGATCGGCACTTCCTTGATCACGACGTTGTCTAGCGAAACGACCAGCTTGCCCATGCCTGTCCTCTTGTTGTCACAGTTCGAACCCGTAGGTTCGACCTACGCGTGAACCACCTTGCCCCCTCAGGCGCGGCGGAACGGCCACCATGCACGCCCGGCGTGGGCGGCTCCCCCTTTGGCGCGTACCAGGACCACCGAGATATTATCCCGCCCACCCGCTGCATTGGCAGCAGCAATGAGCGCGTTCGCGGTGGCTTCCAAACTGTCGCTTGCACGCATCACCTGCGCAATGGCGGCGTCGGGCAGCATGTCCGACAGACCATCCGAGCACAGCATCACCAAGTCGCCAGGGCGCAACTCGTGCCCGACGACCTCCAGTTCGACCACCGGCTCGACGCCCACGGCCCTTGTCACCAGGTTGCGGTTCATCGAATAAACCGCTTCCTCCGGCGTCAACAGACCAGCATCAATCTGCTCCTGGAGCAAAGAATGGTCCCGACTCAACTGCTCAAGCTTGCCGCTGCGCAGCCGGTAAGCGCGTGAGTCGCCGATGTGGCCAACCCAGAGCCTGTCGTCGTTGAACAGCGCGCTGACCAGCGTCGTGCCCATGCCGGCGTATTCGGCCCGGCTTTGCGAGGCATCGTAGACGACCTGGTTGGCATGCTGCGCACTGGCCATCATGGCCTGGCGGATCTCTTCTTCATCGCGCGCGGCACTCGGCTCGGAGAGCCAACGGGCGATGTCTTCGCAGACGCATTCGACGGCCATCGCGCTGGCCACTTCGCCTGCGTTGTAGCCGCCCATGCCGTCGGCCAGCACAGCCAAAGCCAGGGTTTCGTCGACCCGTACCGCGTCCTCGTTATTGCTTCGCGCGCGGCCAGTGTCCAGCGCACTGAAGAACTCGAGTTGCATGCTCACGGGCGGTGTCGCGTTCAAGACGGCGTCGCGGTCGGGGGGACAGCCATTGTGCCTGTGCTGGTGGGTCCTGACGCACCGGGAGAAACCACTGCCGGGCGCAGCGCCGTGCCGACGTGACGCAGTTCGCGAGCCAGCGCCGCACCGTCGGACGGCCGGTCGTCTGGCCGCTTGGCCAGCAGCCTGGCGACCAGGTTCGACAGCTCTACCGGCAGGTCGGACCGCAACGTGGTCAAAGACGGCGCCGGCTGTGTGGTGATGGCCAGCAACAGATCGCCCATCGACGCGGCTTCCAAAGGCAGTCGCCCGGTCAGCAGCTCGAACAGCACCACGCCCAGCGCATAAAGGTCGCAGCGGCCATCGACCGGCGCGCCGGCCAATTGCTCGGGCGCCATGTAGACCGGGGTGCCGGCCAGCACGCCACTGCGGCTGCGTTCGGCGTCGCTCAAGTGGGCGCAGCCGAAATCCGCAATCTTCAAAATGGCCCGGCCGGGGCTGAACAGCAGGTTGGCGGGCTTGATGTCGCGGTGGACCACGCCCTGGGTGTGGGCATGCGCCAGCGCGTCGGCGGCCTGGGCCATCAGCTCGATGACCAGCGGCTCGGGCAGCAGCCGCGAGGCCGCGGCATAGCGTGCGAGGTCGCTGCCCGGCACCCACTCCATCGCGATCCAGCCCACCGCGCTGTCACCGTGGCCTTCGACCCCGGCGCTGCGGGTGCGCACGATGCCGGGATGGCGCAGGCGTCCGGCGGCCTGCGATTCGCGCAGGAAGCGGTCGCGGGTCAGTTCGCCATGGTGCAG
>Ga0307515_10024659_pt1 | contig 10463 bp, 5 predicted proteins | sample 17_EM_MG_FD_194513 | JGI IMG/M metagenome (GOLD analysis project Ga0307515, IMG submission 194513) | Populus trichocarpa ectomycorrhiza microbial communities from riparian zone in the Pacific Northwest, United States - 17_EM | ecosystem: Host-associated > Plants > Roots > Unclassified | place...
ATGATTAGATAGCACTCCCAGACAAATGCAACTTGCTTCCGGTTTCTGCATCTCTCTATTTATCCAAAGACATCCCTGTGGGACTGTCGGGACACAACAATTCAAAGTTGGAGTTCTGAGAAATAAGAAAGCATGGATAACAACTCAAGCTACCCTGGAAGTCAAGTTGCCCTTAGGACGGGATGAATATAGATGAAGCGGAAAGCAGGCTGCTATTTCTGACTTCCTGGACTCGGGGATCGTTACTGTATGACCCGAACGTTTGAACCCGTAAATGCAAATGCACCTCGGGTTGCCATCAAACCACCACTGCGGTCCTGAGCAACGAAGATTAGTGCCTGTCCAGCTGAAATCTTCGCTCAGGGACGCGTTGATTGCCACCGGGATCCTTCAGGCCCGGTGTCGACGCCCTAAAGTTGCTTCGCCTACCGAAGACAAAGGGGTTCTGATCGGCTGATCGGCTTTTGGTTTTATTGAAAATCGTCTAGAAGACCCCTGTTCTGAAGGCGTGATTTGATGGTGGTGGATTTGACATTCTCGTAACGAGAATCACCGAGTCCTCGATGTTGACTCGGGAACAGTATTAGGCGTTCTCTAAAATTCTCCAGTACCTTCCACAGGTCTGGTACCCGGAGAGCGTTGGAACGTCAACGTCGCTTTTATCTCGCTGCAGGTGCGCCTTGCCGTTCCTGAGCTAGCGGCATTAGCGATGTCACTTCGACTCTTCGAGCTTAATCCATTTCTCGCACCAGGCCACCGCCTCCACATTAATTTGATTGTTTGACCCACCAGACCCATTCCGTTGCCTCCTCCTCCTTTCTCCTGGTCAATTGATTGCTTTCCATTTTGCAGTGCCAACAATCTGTGTTGTCTCCTCGTGTTCAACATCACAGGCTGCACTCGACATTCCGCTCACCGTTGCTGGTACTTCTCGCTTCACTGCAGCAGACACCACTCAGTATGTGCCCCCGATTGCTTAACAGCCCAAAGCAGGCAGCCATACCTTTGGGGCATCGCATATGCGAAAACTTCTCATCTGCGATAAGCTTGGAAACCTGAGAAAAGGGAAATTGTGAAGAGAGTTCTTCCAATTTCGTACACACCATTTCGAGATCTCTTTTCAATGAGACGACCCCGAGCTTGGCATGCTTGTATCTCACGTCGACCTCTAAATATATCCTGCAAAACAATTGTTCTAGGGCTATTAGGAGACTCGAAACTAACAACTATTTTTCTAGGTTCGCAAGCAGCACACCCTCCCTTCGTCCGTCGATGGCTTTATAACAAAAAGCCTGCAGCCTCTCTTCCATACCTCAACACAATGCTTGGCTCTTCCTTACTGCCCCGGAGGCTTCGAGGCACTCCAGCTGCAGATACTGCGGCCACACCGATTTGGTTGAATAAGAGAGTGACGCCCTTCCTCCAGGCGATCTCGCGCCCAGCAAGTCTCCATCCTATACATACCATTGTCATCGTTGCCGTACTAGCTAGCACAACATATATGGGCTTGATAGAAAGCAGCTTATTCAACTCTGTCAAATCCAACACAGCTGGAAAAGCAGACTGGCCGTCTCTCCTCGAAGGGAGCCGACAATTAAGAGTGGACGCAGACACAGATTGGAAATGGCAGAATTCTGATACGGAGAGTGCGATTTCTCATGGAGTGGACCATTTGGCTCTGCTGACCTTCGTCTTCCCCGATTCGTTGGCTGCCAACTCACCGCAAAATGCTCCACTGGCCGATACCTTACCCCTTCCCCAAAATCTCTCGGTCACAACTTTACCGTCAACCTCGAACCCACTGTCTGCAATTTCCCAGGATAGCACATTAGCATATGCTATCCCATACAGCCAGGCGCCGGAGTTTCTTGCTCGTGCTCAAGAACTCCCCAATGCTGGGACAATACCGACAGACGAGAATGCCCGCCATGGGTATGAAGCGGAGCCGATCAAGGAGCAGAAGAAGTGGATTATGAAAGCTGCCAAAGCCGATGTGACGAGAGGAAGCGTGGGAAATTGGGCCTACAACGCTTGGACTGAGTTCGTGGATCTGTTGAAGAACGCCGAAACTCTGGACATCATAATCATGGTGCTGGGTTACATCTCCATGCACTTGACGTTCGTGTCCCTCTTCGTCTCTATGCGGAGAATGGGATCCAATTTCTGGCTCTTTGCAACAACCCTGTTCTCCTCTGTTTTCGCATTCCTCTTTGGTCTTATTGTGACTACCAAGATGGGTGTACCTTTAAACATGGTTCTCTTATCTGAAGGCCTCCCGTTCTTGGTGGTTACCATTGGCTTCGAGAAATCGATCGTTCTGACAAAGGCCGTCCTCTCCGCAGCTCTTGATACTCGACGACCTCGCCCACAAGACAGTCCAATGTTAGCGGCGCAAAAGGTTGGCGTATCATCGACACCTATGCAGTATGCCGTTCAAGTTGCAATCCAGGAGAAGGGCTATGAAATTGTTCGGGATTACGCAATCGAGATATGCATCTTGGCTGCCGGAGCTGCTTCAGGCGTCCAAGGTGGTCTTCAACAATTTTGCTTCCTGGCTGCTTGGATTCTGGTTTTCGACTGCATTCTCCTTTTCACCTTTTACACAGCCGTCTTGAACATCAAGCTCGAAATCAACCGCATTAAACGCCACATCGCCCTCCGGCAAGCACTGGAAGATGACGGAGTCAATCGACGCGTTGCCGAGAATGTAGCTCAGAGCGACGAGTGGCCAAAGGCTGACAAGTCAAATAACGAGACCAATATCTTTGGGCGCAAAGTTCGAGACAGTAGTGTGCCGAAATTCAAGGTTCTAATGGTCTCTGGCTTCATTATTATCAACCTTCTCAACCTCGTCACAATTCCATTTCGTGGTGGAAAAAGCCACGCTGAGCCTTCAACCGTATCAAGACTTTCTGGACAAGGCCTTTCGAGTGTCATGACACCACCCCCAATGGACCCTTTCAAAGTAGCGTCGAATGGGCTTGACTATATTTTTGAGACGGCAAAGTCTCATGATAGACCCACCGTCGTCACTATTCTCACTCCGATCAAATATGAGCTGGAGTATCCCTCTGTTCACTATGGAAAGCCTTCAAGGAGTTCCAAAGGCCATGATCATCTGGACTTTGATGATTTGGGGGATTATGGAATGAGTGGGCGCGTCATGGACAGCTTACTGCGAAGCCTAGAGGATCCAGTCTTATCAAAATGGATTATGGTTGCTCTTGCACTGAGCGTAGTGCTCAATGGATACCTCTTCAATGCTGCAAGATGGAGTATCAAGGAGCCACTCCAGATGCCTCCTCACCATGTTGTCATTCCAGCAGAGCTCGACCAAGCAGAAAGGTTCAACAACGCTGCCGCCCCAACGTTAAAGCTGACCGGAATTGATGGCCAAGTCCAAGAGAGATTCCCTCCTCCGACGCCTGCGTCAACGGACGACGAAGAAGATGGCTTGACCATGCGAACGGCCCAATCAGATACACAAGTCACTACCCCACGCCCGCGGACTTTTGTGGAGATGGAGCAAATACTTAAGGAAAAGAAAGCACGTTTGCTTACCGACAGGGAAGTGGTAGAACTTTCAATGAAAGGCAAGATCCCTGGTTATGCCCTCGAAAAAACGCTCGGGGATACCACTAGGGCTGTCAAAATCCGAAGAGCCATTATCTCTCGAACAGCTGCAACTGCCGAAACGACCAGTCTCTTGGAGTCCTCACTACTGCCATATGAGCACTACGACTTCGATCGTGTCTTGGATGCCTGCTGCGAGAACGTTATCGGCTATATGCCTCTACCCGTTGGTGTAGCAGGACCGATCGTCATTGACGGACAGAGCTTTTTCTTACCTATGGCAACAACAGAAGGTGTCTTAGTTGCTAGCACAAATCGTGGTTGCAAGGCTATCAACGCTGGAGGTGGTGCAGTCACTGTTTTGACTGGCGACGGCATGACTCGAGGACCTTGCATTGCATTCGAAACGCTTGAGCGTGCTGGTGCTGCCAAAGTTTGGCTTGACTCCGAGGACGGCAAGAGAACCATGACTAGAGCTTTCAACTCCACCAGCAGATTTGCCCGACTACAGTCAGTCAAGACTGCCCTTGCAGGCACGTACTTGTACCCTAGATTCAAGACGACTACTGGAGACGCCATGGGCATGAACATGATCTCTAAGGGTGTTGAACATGCTTTAAATGTCATGGCTGCAGAGGCCGGATTCGAAGACATGAACGTCATCTCAGTGTCTGGTAACTTCTGCACTGATAAGAAACCAGCTGCAATCAACTGGATCGATGGCCGTGGCAAGAGTGTGATTGCAGAGGCGATTATTCCAGCTGATATTGTGCGAAGTGTTCTCAAGACTGATGTGGATTCAATGGTTGAGTTGAATCAAGCAAAGAACCTTGTTGGGAGTGCTATGGCTGGTAGCATTGGTGGATTCAATGCCCAGGCTGCCAATATTGTTACCGCAATTTTTTTGGCGACTGGTCAGGATCCTGCGCAAAACGTTGAGAGCAGTAACTGCATTACCCTCATGAAGAAGTAAGTTAATCGGGTGCTCCGATGTTTTCAGCTTGCTAACCACTCTGTCTAGTCTCCGTGGAAGCCTTCAAATTAGTGTCTCCATGCCTTCAATCGAAGTTGGTACATTGGGAGGTGGCACAGTACTTGAGCCACAAGGTGCCATGCTTGATCTGCTTGGTGTCCGAGGTTCACATCCAACAAATCCTGGTGACAATGCTCGCAAACTTGCTCGCATTGTCGCGGCCGGTGTCCTTGCTGGAGAACTGTCATTGTGCAGTGCTTTGGCTGCTGGCCATCTTGTCAAGGCTCATATGGCGCACAACAGAAGCGCTGCAAATACACCAGCACCGAGCGGTGCGCAAACGCCAGTCACGGCTGCAGTTCAAGCAATGCAAGAAAGGGCTGGGTTAGTCATGTCGTCTGCAGCTGTTCAGAGAGCAGCAGAAGGGAGGAGGTAGAGCTGCTAGAAAATACTTACATTGCTTGGAGTTTGGGATATGTCTTCAGCGTTTGAAAGCACAAGCCAGAGATAGGCAACTTGTTGATACATAAAACGACGACGCTGGCCTTGTTCGTCTCCTTCCTCAGTGGATTATGGAGACAGTCAAAAACCTAGACACTCAAGTGTAGATTAATATAATAATGAGAGTCATTGATCTAGATAATAGTGACATTCAGATCTACCTGACAAAGTAATTGGAGGATCAACATGTGGTTCAGGAGGAGGCTCGGCACGTGATTCACCGCCTTCAGTTCTGCCAGACCCCATTTCGAAGAGCTTCTAGAAATTGATCGTTTAAATGGTTGTCTGATCCCCAACTCACCTTCACTAGCACTTTTACCTGCAAGATCACAAATCAAATAAAATTCACTCAAAACTCTCTCTACTAGCATACTCGCCATGGCGGACGTACTCAAAGCCGAAGGCAATAAAGCCATTGCGGAGAAAAACTTCGACGAGGCTATGTGAGTTGAACCCCTCTGTTTACTTTCTACCCCGACTTTTCTCGAGTCAACGAGCACACCTCCACATCTGCACACTACTCTTAGATACTGGCTGACAATTCCAAAGTGGCAAATTCACACAAGCCATTGAAATCGAGCCGACAAATCACATTCTCTACTCAAATCGATCCGCTGCCTATGCCTCTAAGAAGGACTATGAGAACGCACTCAAGGATGCAGACAAAGTCACCGAGATCAAGCCAGACTGGGCCAAGGGATGGGGACGAAAGGGAGCTGCAAAGCATGGCCTAGGAGACCTTGTTGGTGCTCATGATGCTTATGAAGAGGGTCTGAAGCTGGATCCGAACAACGCCCAGAACAAGTCTGGCCTGGCGTCTGTCAAGCGTGCAATCGAGGCGGAAGCCAAAGAAGGTAAGCATGCTAGCATATTAATGAGATCTCAGGAAATATGCTAAAAATAATTTTCAGATGGTGTTACCGGTGATCCTATGGGCGGCCTTGGTGGCATGTTCAGCGACCCCCAACTTATTCAGAAACTGGCCGCCAATCCTAAGACCAGCAAACTCCTTGCGGATCCAAGCTTCATGATGAAGCTCCAGCAGATCAAGAACAACCCCAACGATACCCAGAGTATATTCCAGGACCCGAGAATGCTGCAGGTGCTTGGTGTATTGATGGGTGTGGACATGGACATGATGGCTGGCCCTGGTGGCATGGGTGGTATGGGTGGTATGGGCGGCGAGGGTCCCCCAGGGGGACCGACTGAAGCAGAAGAGGACGTTCCTATGCCCGATGCTCGACCAGCTTCTGCTCAAGCATCTCAACCAAAGAAGGAGGCTGCTCCTGAGCCAGAACCAGAGCCGGAGGACGACGAGGCTGCTGAGAAGGCCAAGGCCAAGGCTGCGGCTGAGCAAGAGAAGAAGCTTGGTACGGATGCATACAAGAAGCGAAGCTTCGACGAGGCCATCAGCCATTACAGCAAGGCATGGGCGCTGTTTAAGGATATTACCTACCTGAACAACCTCGGTGCCGCCCACTTCGAGAAGGGAGAATATGACGAGGCTATCAAGGCCTGCGAGCAGGCTGTTGAGGAAGGCCGAGAGATCTACGCCGACTTCAAGATGATTGCCAAGTCATACGCGCGCATTGGCTCCGCCTATGAGAAGAAAGGAGACCTGACAAACGCTATTGCCAACTTCCAGAAGTCTCTCACCGAGCACCGCACCCCCGAGGTCGTCAACAAGCTCCGCTTAGCCGAGAAGAACAAGATCGACGGCGCGAGACAAGCGTACATCGACCCGGAGAAAGCAGAAGAGGCCCGTGAGCTTGGTAACCAGAAGTTCAAGGAGTCCGACTGGCCTGGCGCGGTTGAAGCGTACACCGAGATGACCAAGCGTGCTCCTGAGGACCCGAGAGGCTACAGTAACCGTGCTGCTGCGTTCATCAAGCTTCTCGAGTTCCCTAGCGCTATTGAGGACTGTGACAAGGCTATTAAGAAGGATCCCAAGTTCATCCGTGCTTATATCAGGAAGGCGCAGGCCTACTTCGGCATGAGGGAATACTCGAAGTGTTTGGATGCATGTACCGAGGCTTCGGAGGTTGATTTTACGAAGGCGAATGCGAGGGAGATTGAGCAGCAGCAGCAGAAAGCTTTGCAGGCTATGTATAGTGCGCGAGAGAATGAGACGGAGGAGCAGACTAAGGAGCGGATTCAGAGAGACCCTGAGGTCAGTTCTGTTCTTTAAGTGTGGGTAAGACGGTTGCTAATGATCTTCAGATTCTCGGCATCATGCAAGACCCTATCATGCAGAGTATCCTCCAGCAAGCACAAGGCGACCCGGCTGCACTCCAGGAACACATGAAGAACCCTGGAATTCGATCAAAGATCCAGGTATACTTATTCCCCCAAGCGTTCCTGAATCTTACCCTGCTAACTCGCTACTCAGAAACTCGTAGCCGCTGGCGTTATCCGTGTCGGACGATGAACCAGCCCCTAACTCGAGAAACCAAAACGGGGAGAGGTAAGTGAGGGTTGAGTCGTAAGCTAATGGAGATATGAGCGAGGAGTGGGTACTGTAATTGATGATGAAGTGTGGGCAAATGAGCTTAGCAACAAACGAAACTAAACAAGCAAAATTCCCTAATCGAAATGGATGTACTTTAGGCCTTGCTGAGTTTTAGTGTAATCATCAATGCATTGCCATGTTATCAATCAACGCTTTTGAGACTTATGAGCCACCGGTATTTAAGCGTGCTAAAGCCCTCCCAGTTCGGTGCCATCAAGATTCCATCTTCAAGTCATTCACGGGGTTGGGCGACTTGCTTCAGCTTCTCGACATCTGTGACAAAGGCTCCTGCTAAATCTTAATTAAACCAGAAAGTGGAAGACGTCGTTAGCTTTATTTCGTTAACGGAAAGTCTAGTGTTATATCCTCTTCGCCGACAGGACAAGCCTCCACTGATAGTGCTTGCTTTGCGGACAACAAGTCAACAATTGACAATACTTGAATCCACAATACCGCGAAGACGCCCAAAAGAGAACTAAAGATAATTCAACAGTATAGCAGTGGGTATTTACTTTCGGGGGCTGAAAGATAACACCCACGTCACTCTGTTGTGAGGCCGAATGGATTGCAAGGGAGGAGATGTCATCCGGGCTGATTATAAGTAAACGAAAATATGAAGTTTAATATTTTCCCTTTAATTAATTAATAATAATGCCAGACTATGGTACGACGTTGCAAGGCATTCATGCCCATTTGAGCTAGTAGACGAAGTTGAGAGCGAAAAATTCACGCAAACAAACTTCACTACCCCTTTTCGCTTCACTCACACTTCGCTCCACACTTCGCGGGTGAGTCACAATCAATCGATTAGAAGTTGTTAGTGAGACTAATATGATTTTATGCGCCACTATCTATCATAACGCCCACCTTGCGTCCCCTCCGTAGAACCTATTCTGACAATTTCCCGTCTCTCAACCCAAAAGATCATCCAGTCCTCCCGATTGTGGTTGGCCCTGAGCAGGCTTCTGCTGCGGCTGCATAGGAGTCGAGCTAGAAGATGAAGTAGCACCCCAGATTCCAGCACTGGCCTTCTCCTTTGCCAGCTGGCCGAGAGCAGGCCCTGAAGTAGGTGTGCTTGTCTTCTTGATTCCGGCGCTGGCTGTGTTCCAGAGAGATCCGAAAGCATCGCCACCAGCTGCTGGCTTTGCACCAGGCGATTTGACGGAGGAAGCTCCGGATGTTGGTTTTGATTGTGGGGCAGGAACTTGAACTGATGTGAAGTAGTTTGGTTGTGAGCCTTGGTAGGCGGTCGGTCGAGGAGGTTGTTGGGCAACGGCTGGAGGTGAAAATGCGGAGTAATTGACGGGAGTGGCAGTATTGCTGGTCGCTGGCGAAATTGAATTGAATCCGACTAAATCACTCAGGTTTGCTGCTTTCGGAGCAGACACGGGTTGTGGAGAGGCGTATTGAGTGCTGGATGTTGTGGTTGCTGTAGGTGGAGCGATTGAAGGGAATGATGGAGCTGAGGGTTGGACTGACGGAGTAGCGGATTGGAAGTCATCGAAGTCATCATCATCAGCTGTATGTGAAGCTGCGGGCGCTGCAACGGGAGCAGAGACTGGAACCGGATCGTCGAATGAAAACAAATCAACCTCTGGCTCTTTCTTCTTCGGTGGCTCTGGCTTCTTCGAAGTTCCTTCTCTAGTCTTCCGCCGGGCCGAGACTGTTGATGCATCTACTTGCCTGCTTCCTGGTGCAGCAACGGCTCCTTCGTCATATTCGTCGTATTCCTCGAATCTGTCTCGGCCGCCTCCACCAGAAGCTCCACGGCTTCCAGAATCTTGGAAGTCACCCTGCTGGCCACCGAATCCGCCCCCGTCTCCATATACGCCTCCACTGTACCCTCCGTATCCTCCAACGCCCCCGCTTCCGGATTCTTCACTACCGAAGCCTCCATATCGGCTGCTACTGGACAGGCCGCCTCCCATGCCTGCCCCTCCCTCAACACCGGTATATTTGTTTCGTGTAGTCCTGGCTTTCTTTCGCTCTGCTCGTATCCGGTCCACATCACTGAGAAGTTCCGCAAGTTCCTTGGCTCTGTTTCGGACATTGACACCTTGATCTTTGCCATTCTGGTCGATGAAGTGGAATTGCCGGAGCATCTTAAGCAGCGTGAGGTGTGATCGTGCATCATCGATGACTCGTTCTGAACCATTCTTGATCAGAAATTCTAGGAGCTGCAGCCCTTTGTAGATTTGTCTCCATTCTTCGGCGGCCTTTTCAGTAAACCGCTTATAGATCATGGGCATAATTTCGTTCAGCAATTGGCTGATGGAATATCAGCAGGAGCAAATCTATCAATGGCTGGGGTACTGACTAGTTGTATGTTCCATTGGCAATTTCTTGCATTAGACTTGAGCTGGCACCCTATTCATGAAGTCAGAGGCTTGGTCCGAGGACAGCAAGACACAATTCCACGAGATGCCCTCGAGGAGATATACATGTCCCAGGGTCTTGGTGGAGGCTGAATTCAATGGGAAGAACGGACCCAGGGTTCATTATTTGTAGCTTCTCTAACTTTGGCCTCCATCTCAGTGTAGTTCATCACAGCTGGATATCTTTTGTGAGCGGAATGACAGCTGGCGGGACCGGAGAAGCCCTACCATTTTGCACCTTCCGTACGCCTGCCTTCAGGTCGTAGAGGGTAAGATTGGCCGCCGCCTCCTTCAAGCTGGCGAGATCCATGGTGAGGATGGTAGATGTGAAGGGATGGTGAAGTTGTGAAGATGCGCGGGGGGATAATTAATTGTGTTGCGCTGGTCGACGCCAGAATGTCCAGCCGACCCCCAAGCGCCAAGGCTGACCCTTGAAACAGTCACGTGACTGGAAGGAACCCAATCTTTTTAACAAAAAACTTTGAAATCGGGCTTGCAAAGACGAACATTGCTTATGATAGAGGTATCCGTC
>Ga0307515_10024660_pt1 | contig 10463 bp, 12 predicted proteins | sample 17_EM_MG_FD_194513 | JGI IMG/M metagenome (GOLD analysis project Ga0307515, IMG submission 194513) | Populus trichocarpa ectomycorrhiza microbial communities from riparian zone in the Pacific Northwest, United States - 17_EM | ecosystem: Host-associated > Plants > Roots > Unclassified | place...
ATATGATAGACGTTAAGCAAGAGATCGCAGAACAACTTCTCGACCGGACCGCTTTGGGAACCGCGAGCCGCAGCGGCTTGGTCGAGATGTCGAAAACGCTCGGCGTCGCCGGTGCCATCGATCCGCAGCTCGCCGAAGGTGCGGTCACGGCCGGGGAAATCCAAAGTGAAAACCGGGAATCCCTCAAAGCAGCTTATGATTATATCGTGGTGGGCGCCGGAGCGGCCGGATGTGTCATCGCGGCACGACTAGCCGAAGCGGGCGCGGACGTGCTGCTCATCGAATCGGGGGGCACCGACGACCTTCCACAAGTGGCAACGCCGGGTCTCTGGTTCACCAATCTTGGCGGCCCGCTCGACTGGAACTTCACTGCACAGCCCTCCGCGGCCGTCGCCGGCCGGCGCGTGCCGATGGCGATGGGGCGTGTGTTGGGCGGCGGCACCAGCATCAACGCGATGCAATGGGTCCGGGGGCTGGCCAGCGACTTTGACGGGTGGGTGGCGGAAGGGTGCGACGGCTGGAGCTTTGCCGAAATCCTGCCGACCTATCGCGCGCTTGAGGATTGGGAAGGCGGCGCCAATGAATGGCGCGGTTCCGGCGGTCCACTTTCGGTGATCACCCCGAAGTCTCCCCATCCGACCGCGCCGATCTTCATCGAGGCGGCGCGAGAGATGGGGGTGCCGGTACGCGACGACCTGAACGGGCCGATGCGCGAAGGCGCCGGTTATATGAACCTGACCATTACCCGCCAAGGCGCCAGGGCGAGCGCGGCGCGAGCCTTCCTGCGGCCGGCCCTGGTCAGGCCCAATCTGACCCTGTTGCTCGAAGCCGACGTAACACGACTGCAGATCGATGGCTCGCGATGCAACGGCATTACCCTACAGCAGGGAACGGCCACGCGCGACATTAAGGCGACGAAGGAAGTCATCCTGTGCGCCGGCGGAATGTTCAGCGCCAAGCTGCTGATGCTCTCCGGCATCGGTAATGCGGAGGAGCTGCGCCGCGCGGGCGTCGCTCCCGTCACCAATTTGCGCGGCGTCGGCCGGAACTTTCAAGACCATCCGCTGTTGTTCGGGGTCGTCTCGACATATCGCGGGAAAATGCCGGCACACGCGATGGAATGCAATGCAGGCGAAGCCATCGCCTATGTCAGAAGCGATACCGGCATAGCGGACCCCGACATCGCGATGGTACTGACACAGCTTCCCATCGTGACTCCAGAGATCCAGGCGCAATATGGTGCGCCTCCGCCGGACTGCTTCACCATTTCACCGGCGCTGATAAGGCCGACAAGCCGCGGGAAACTCACACTCTCCAGCGCTGACTGGCGAGAGCCTGCGCGGCTTGACGCTGGATTCCTGACCACTGAACAGGATCTCGACCGGACCGTTCGCTGCATCGAGATGTGCCGGGAGTTGGGCAGCCAGAAGGCGTTCGACGCCATAAGGGAGAGGGAAATCGTCCCCGGACGCACGCTCAACAAGGCCGAACTCCAAGCATTCGCGCGCAACGCGGCCATCAGCTTCGGCCACCCGGTCGGTACCTGCCGCATGGGCAAGGACGACGATGCCGTGGTCGATCCTGAACTGCGCGTGCACGGCATCATTGGCCTCAGGGTGTGCGACTCATCGGTGATGCCCACGATCATCACCGGCCCTACCCAGGCACCCTCGATGCTGATCGGCGCAAGGGCCGCAGATTTGATCCTCGCGGCCGTCTGATACGGGATCCGTCTGATTGACTCGATGGATTTCGTTGGTGCCGTTCATTTGGTATTGTACCGCGGATTGAATCGCAGGAAGAGACTATGGTTGCGGTGGCTGGACATTTAAGCCTTGAAGGATTGGAGCTGGGTTACCGGTCTGCCGAGGATGGTACGAAGGCGCGGCATTTCGAAGTGATCCGACTTTTGGCGAAGGGCTATTCGACCGCGGACGTATCGGAACTGACCGGCTTCGGGATACGCTGGATCGAGGAACTTGTCGTGTGCTACAACACGCACGGCCCCGACAGGCCGTCGGCGTCAATTGCCCGCCAAAGCCAGAATTTCTTTCCGCCGATCGTGATGACGGCCTCATCCATATGCCACTTGTCGTTTGGCTTTGGCCGGTTCCTGCGAATGCAGTCGGCACAATGACGGCCAAAGCGATTGATCCAAAGACGAACGGTTTCCCGGCTGACAATTACGCCACGCTCGGCAAGAAGGTCTTCCACATTCGCTGTGCTCAGGGCAAACCGGTGATAGACCCACACTGCCTTGGCGACGATTTCACGCGGAAAACGAAACCCCGTCAGACGGGAAAATGAGCTCGGTAATTTCATTTCGTCTCGATACCCAAAACGCGGGGGACAAACAACTTGGCTATACCGGACAGGAAGCTGCTGAACAGCGCCGCTCGCTTGCGGGCGCCGTCGGGCAAGATCTTGGCCACCAGGCAACGATTGTTGTCATAGACGATCGATTGCGGCACTGCCCCGAAGAAGGCGAGCGCATGGATGTGGCCATCGACCCAGGCCTCCGACACCGCCGCCGGTGGGCCTGCACATAGCAGCCTTCGCTGTGCGGGAGATCCAGGACGAAGAAGTGCGCCTTGCGCTCCACACCGCCGATGATGACCATTGCCTCGCCGAAATCGGCTTGCGCATGGCCTGGCATGCGACAGCGGCACGAACACCTCCTAGCGACGCTGATCCCGCTCGCGCATGTAATCCTTGATGATCGTGTAGCCGCCGGTGAAACCGCACTCGTCACGAAGACGGTCGAACACCCGCTTGGCCGTATGGCGCTGCTTGCGCGGCACCTTCATGTCCTCATCAAGCCAGTGATCGTCGAAACAAACGCGTCCAGCTTGGGCCGTTGGATCGGTGACCGGCGCTGATAGCCCGGCGGTGTCGAATATGACATCGTCTTGGCCACGCTGGCGCGCGATATGTTGAAATGCTTTGCTGCCTGACGCCGGCTCATTCCTTCCGAGCAGGCCAGGCGAACCTTTAGATAAAGTTCCACGGTATAGATCCCCTAGCCCTCCTGCATTCGTCGCAGAAGGGTAAATAGGTGGCCGGGTTTTACTCCGCCGAAGCGGGACTATCCCGCCGCTCTCACCTGACACAGTCGCTTTTACCCGTGATCGCCGATGGCGGCCGCATCGTGAACCTGCCGAGTGGACTGACCCGCTTCTCGTTTCCAGGCTACGCGGCCTACGCAATGATGAAAAACGGGATCGAGGTCCTTACACGGTACCTCGCCAAGGAACTCGGACCGGTGATTGCGGCGTTGCTTTCAGACAACAACCGATTGGTCAACGCCCAGCGTATCGAGGCCTCCGGCGGCATGTTCGTATGACGCCCTGCCTGCACTTCCTGCAGGAACGTAGATGGGCACCCTCCCGAACGCATCGGCTTGTGCCAGTGCGGCTCTTATCTTGAGGGTGTCATTTGGTGGGCTGGCGCAGCGGACATTTAATACGCTGGCATGACCAACACCCTATCGGCTCAGCCGATGGATAACATCGAATAATTCAGGGTGCTCGCCATTTTGCAAGCGTGGTAGTGACACAGCGACAATCGCTTATCGCTGTGTATTCCTCGCCCACTGGCCCAGACCGGTGCAATCAGGAGAGTATCCGCGACGGGCTGGGCCGCTGCGGCGAAGCCTCCAGGAGACCACGCCATATCGTCAACTTCCGCATGCGGCCACGACCGTCCGGTTGCCACCACATGCCCATCTCAAGGAAAGCCGACATGACAGACGCCGAACGCGCGAGCGACACAGTCAACTCCGATATCCTCTTTCAGCCTGGCCGTATCGGATCGCTTGCGGTCAAAAACCGGATCGTCATGGCACCCATGACCCGATCCCTCTCCCCCAACGGCGTGCCCGGTCCGGACGTTGCAGCCTATTATCGCAGACGGGCGGAAGGCGGCGTTGGACTGATCGTGACCGAAGGAACCTGGGTGCCACACTGGAGCGCATCCGACGATCCGGCAGCACCTCGGTTCTATGGCGATGATGCGCTCGCCGGCTGGAAGCATGTCGTCGATGAAGTCCACGCGGGCGGCGGCCTGATCATACCGCAGCTCTGGCATGTCGGGCAGATTTTCGAAGAGAAAACCGGCGCTTCGCGCGGTCACCTCGTCGGCCCATCCGGCCTGACCGGCGGTTTCGGCATCATGCCGACACTTACGGACGAACCAGCAACGCAGCAGGAAATCGATGAGGTGATCGACGCCTATGCCAAGGCCGCCGTTTCTGCGAAAGACCTGGGATTCGATGGCGTCGAACTCCACGCCGGGCACGGTTATCTTCTCGACCAGTTTTTCTGGGAGCAATCCAATGTCCGAACGGATCGCTACGGCGGAAACTTGGCAGAACGGACACGGATTGCCGTGGAAATCGTCGGGGAGATCAAACGCCGCACCGGCGGCGCCTTTCCTGTCGTGCTGCGCTTCTCGCAGTGGAAGATGCACGATTTCACAGCAAAGCTGTTCTCGACGCCCGCCGATCTGGAGGGGTTTCTCAGTCCCCTCATCGAGGCCGGTGTAGATGCGTTTCACGCGTCACAGAGACGGTTCTGGGAAGGCGAATTCGGCACGGAACTCAATCTCGCGGGCTGGGCACAAAAGCTCTCGAGCAAACCGGGTATCACCGTCGGCTCAGTGACGCTCAAGCGTGACCTCATCGAAAGCTTTGGAGGGCCTGGCAGCGATGCCGCCAACAATCTTCCCCAGCTACGCGAGATGATGACGCGCGGCGATTTCGACTTCGTGGCCGTGGGACGTGCGCTCATCACCAATCCGACGTGGCCGCAGAAGGTGCGCAGCGGCGAGCAAATCGAAGCCTTTGCGCAAAGTGCTCTCGCAGAGCTCGCATAATCAGCCGACATGACCCTCTCGATGCTATCCAATCATTTCAACCGATGGCTAGCATCGAAACATCCGGCTATCTCCTGTAGCCGCAGCATGGGTTCTGTCGCAAACTTTTCACTGGGTTTGCAACCAGTTTGATCATGCCATAGATCAGGCCGGTATTGCCAAGTTGTTTGTCTTTGGTTGCGAGGCGGCGAAGCGGCGGTTTTTCAAGCCGCCATTTCTTCAGTATAATCGGCCCACAGGGAGAAGGCATCTGCCCTTGCGTGGCGGTATGAGAGAGCTGAGAGGTTGTACCGGCGAGGACGAAAGATCGTATTGATTGACTTTATTGCATCGATTAGATTCCGGTCGAGATAGTCCAACCCTTTGGATTTTTCATGCCACACGCCTGAACTCTGGAAGGCCAAGCTCAGTCATCCGGTTGAGAACACGGACGCCGATTTTTGCTTCAGTCATAGTCCTCCGAGCGGCAATGGAGCATTCCGAGGGATGGGAGTCGAGTCGGAAAAAATGGAGGACAGTGGTTTGTATCTCTTCAAGGCGATCAGGTGTCCGAATGCGGAAACAAGTTCCGCATTTCGGCAGCTATCGCAGCAGAGGTCAGATGTGAGCCGAAACGACAGTGTTTCGACCATTGTCTTTCGCGCGGTAGAGCGCGCGGTCAGCTTTCTGCAGAAGAGCTTCAGGTGCGGCCAACGCATCGTCCGCCAATGAGATGGCTCCAACACTGATGGTCGCGACGTGGTTCGGACTGGCTTCGTGTTCGATCGCCAAATGGAACACGGCTTGTCGAATCCGTTCGGCAATTGTGGCCGCTCCGGATTCATCGGTATCTGGCAGGAGCACGGCAAATTCTTCCCCGCCGTAGCGCGCGACAACGTCGCCAGGCCGGCAGACTGTGTTTTTGATTGCCGTGCCGATCCTCTTCAAGCATTCATCGCCAGCCGGATGGCCATAGCGATCATTGAAGGATTTGAACCAGTCGACATCGATCATGAGCAGTCCTAGGCACTTTTTGTCTCGACGCGCGCGCCCATGCTCGCGCGAAAGTGCATCATCGAAAGATCGCCGGTTGGCCAGGCCCGTCAGTCCGTCTTGCTCCGCAAGCGCCTGTAGACGCCGGTTGGCCTCTTGCAGTTGATCCTCGATGGCCTTTCGAGCCGAAACGTCCCTGAGGGTTCCAATAATGCCTGAGGGCAGGCCTGTCTGGGGATCCTTGAGCGTCTTGAGTTGCGCCTCTACCCAAATCCAATGTCCGTCACGGTGGCGAAAGCGATTAATGATCGAGTGGCGATCCACACGCCCGCTCAGCAGCGATTGGAAAGCCAATGTGACGCCCCCCGCGTCCTCGGGGTGCACCATGCTGACGGGCTTTATCCCGGTCAATTCTTCCGGGGCGTAGCCAAGGATTTCGCGGCAAGCCGGCGATACATATCGGCGCACGAGGTCGAGATCGAGCTGAAACACCATATCGGTACCGTGGTCCGCCAGCAGGCGGTAACGGCTCTCGCTCTCCTTGAGGCGCTGCTCCGTTACGACGCGCTGTTCGATGTCGCGCACAACGACAAGTCTCTGCGGCGGGTGCCCCGGCTCCGTCGCGATTGCGCGCGAAACGCTCTCGACCCAACCGTAACTGCCGTCCTTGCGGCGCATCCGATAACGAAACGTCGTCGCTTCAAAAGCGCTGTAGATTCGCCGATCTTCGAGAAAGCCGATATCGTCCGGATGGATTGCATCCCTGGTCCGGATCTGAAGCATTTCTTCTGGTTCATAGCCCAGAAGTGTTCGACACGCCGGAGAGGCATAGGACCGCTTTCCGTCGTGTCCGACGAGAAGAATCATGTCGGTCGAATTATCAGCCAGCAGACGATAACGCGACTCGCTCTCCTGAAGGCGCCGTTCCGCCGCGACGCGACCATCGATGTCGCGGCCGACCGAATGAATGGCCGTTACCTGTCCCTCGGCATCCTTCAGTGCTCTATTCGTCCATGCCATCCATCGCGTTTGGCCATTTGGCAGCGCCACCTGATTTTCGTCTTCGACGCTCCGATCGACGCTACATACTTGCCTCAGGTGCTCCGCTACGGCGGCGCGGCCCTCCTCGGGGATGAAGTCGAAAAGGCTTTTGCCCACCATTTCATGGGGCTGCCTTCCATAATGCCGCGCATAGGCATGATTGACGAAGCGCAATTCGCCCTCCGGGCTGGCGAGCGACACCAGTTCTGACTGGCTCTCAACCAGGTCCCGGTAACGCGCTTCGCTCAAAGCCAACTGCCGCTCGGCAGTTTTGAGCGCGGTCACATCCGTTATGACAGCCAGCGAAACACCGAGTTCCTGTGAATTGTCATCCAGAACGGCGGACAACAGGACGTCGATCACCCGTCCGTCCTTACACACCATTTGGTATTCAACGGCATCAATGCGACCGGTCTGAAAAAAACCGGGCAGCACTTCCGTGATCGCATATTCCCGCGATTCCGGAGTCAGGAACTCGGATGATCGCCTCCCGATAACCTCCTCGCGGGCGTAGCCGAGCCTCGCTAGCCAGGCGTCGCTCACCGAGATTAGTCGTCCCTCCTTGTTGATCGAATGAAGCATCGCGGGAGTGACTCTGGTCCGGTGCTCAAGCTCGGCCCACAGTCTCACGCTACGATGAGTTTCGATTTCATGCGGGAGCGCGTGGGTCATTCAGAAACCGATCTACTCTGATGAAGTTGGAACCCGGAATCCGTCAAGATGGCTCCAGCGCACGCTCGTAGGGAACGATCAGCTCACTCGCAGATTATAATATCCTATAATTTTACCGGTGGCGACTTATCAAAACATTAACCTGGATCGAAAGGAGGAACATTGGAGCGGATTTAATTTAGGCAAATCCCGTGTGACCCGCAGATCATACGCGGCCCCGCGATCAGCTATGTCATCGGCTACCGACGCGGCTCGTGCTGGGCACGCTCTCGCCGGACAAGATGCCGGGTGCAGGTGGCCTCTCCAATCTGATGCGGAACCTCGGGGATGCAATCGGCTTCGCTCTGGTCGACACGATCATCTATACTCGCTCGGAAGGAACCACTCGGGCGAAGGCTTCTGGAACGCCGGCTAACGGGAGACAATGAAGCGGCCATGATCAACGGTGTCCCCCGGCAAACTAAGGCTGATCACACGGGCGCTTTGGATCAGGGGCCGGAACAAGAACTGCTCGAAATCATACAGCGCTTTTATCATCCAAAGGCATAATGATGTTGATATTGCTGATCATTTATTAGATTCTATAGGTCCTGATGGAGGTACAAATGGCAGACGACGTTTTGACGATCTTATCGCGGATTACGACGGTGTCGGACATGACGCAGGCCTTTTCCGACGAAGATCAGTGTCGGCGCCTGCTTGAGGCGATGGTGTGGCCACGAGGGAGGATTTGCCCCGCCTGTGGCTATAAGCGGTCGACATCGATTCCGGGGCGCGACTGGGGCAAAACCAAGCGGCCCGGCCTGTACCAATGTTCAAACGGCGCTTGCCATCATCAGTTTACAGTGACGACGAGGACGCCACTGCATTCGACCAAATTGCCGTTGCGGCTGTGGCTTCAGGGCTTGTGGCTAATCCTGCAATCGGACAAGGGGCTTTCCTCGGTGCGGTTGGGTGAGGCTTTGGGCATCAGTCAACAGGCGTCGTGGCGTATGGGACATGCCTTGCGGCTGCTGATGACCAACGAGAAGCCGCTTGAAGGCACCGTTGAGATTGACGAGCTGCGGATCGGCGGCACGCCTCACAAACCGGCTGGGAATCTTGGCCCTGGCCCAGGCCGTGGTCGTCGAGGACAGCCAAGAACCACCAAGACGCCCGTTCTGGCATTGGTTCAAAGACCAGAGGATCGCGATGTCGGGACCCAGGCAGGCTCAGTGCGAGCCACAGTTGTGGATGATGCATCCGCGGCCGAAACCGCGCGTGTCAGAGTGCTGCCGTCGCCTCCGATATACACTTGATGAGCGACGAGTGGTCAACATTCATGGCGCTGGGAAGTAACTTTGCCGCCCATGATACGGTCCAGCATTCCGAACGCGAATATGCACGCGGGATCGTCCATGTGAATTCGGTGGAAGGGTTCAATGCCCGCGTTCGGCGTATCGTTGCGGGCGTCTTTCATCACATTAGCCCACGCCATGCCGACCTCTATTTTACTGAAATAGGGTTCCGTTGGTCCCAACGTACTATCACGGGGCAGGCCGTGCGACGAACCAGGAAAGGCCGAGAAGTCGTCCGGATCCAATGGGACCGCATCGCCCCGGCTCACCAATTCATCACCCTGTTTGCATCGGCGGTCGGAAGGCAGTTGCGCAGAACCAAGGAGGGTTCCATCTCGATCAAATCAACGGTTGCGGCCTTTGGATGATAAAGGCGCCGTATGATTTTGAACAGTTCTTGTTCCGGCCCCAGGATGCGGGGCTTCTGAGCCGCCAGGAAATCGCCGTCGATCTGCTTTCGGAGACGGGCAATGTCACAGACGGTGAAGACACCGAGTGAGGGATATCCAACAAAACGAGAGCCTCTGTCGCACCGAATACGAACCCGAAGGTATGCGGGTCTCGGCGCCTTCTATTTTCTCGTCTCGGAGGTTTGGCTAACCGTTAGCCACATGCGCCGAAAGAGGGCCTGACCGAGCCGGAGTGCGGAGCTTTTGCTTTGCTCGCCGGCGGCGGCGTTGTGCGGAGGATTGAAATAAAGGATGGCGCCGGAAACGAACGCTGCAAGGCTCAAGTCGGCGCCAATTCACAATGAATACCGATGTGGTTACATCGCTGATCCTCTAACCCCATATACAGTGATCGCTTCATCGATCGACCTGAGCCAAATGCTGCTATCACTCCGCAATGTCAGCAAATCCTACACGACCGCCGAGGGACGTCTCGAAATCCTGAAAGGCATCGATTTTGATCTCGATGCCGGCGAGAGCGTCGCGCTGACAGGAGAGTCCGGCAGCGGCAAGAGCACGTTACTTCACCTTGCGGGCGGGCTCGACCATTCCGATGCGGGACAGATCCTTTCCGTCGGCCGGGATATCGCCGCTCTGGATGACCGGGGGAGGGCGGAATATCGCCGGACGGCGGTTGGGCTCGTGTTCCAGCAATTCAACCTCATTCCATCGCTTGACGTCGCCGCCAACATATCATTTCATGCAAAGCTTGCCGGCCGGCATGATCCCGCCTGGGAGCGGGAACTCGTGCAGCGGCTCGGGATCGACCTGCTTCTCGCCCGTTATCCCGAGCAGCTTTCCGGCGGCCAGCAGCAGAGGGTGGCAATCGGCAGAACGCTCGCCGCGCGGCCGCCGCTGGTTCTCGCCGACGAACCGACGGGCAATCTCGACGAAGCAACCGGGGATGCTGTGCTCGAAGTCATGATGTCGCTGACGAAGAGCGCCGGTGCGGCGCTGCTGATGGTTACGCATTCCTCGAGGCTGGCGCAGAGGCTTGACCGCACGGTTCATCTGCATGCCGGAAAGATCGCTTGATGCTCTGGACCGTCGCGACGGCTCTCCTTTCCCATTGGCGCCGCCGGCCCCTCCAGCTTGCAACCCTCGTGCTTGGGCTTTCGCT
>Ga0307515_10024662_pt1 | contig 10461 bp, 9 predicted proteins | sample 17_EM_MG_FD_194513 | JGI IMG/M metagenome (GOLD analysis project Ga0307515, IMG submission 194513) | Populus trichocarpa ectomycorrhiza microbial communities from riparian zone in the Pacific Northwest, United States - 17_EM | ecosystem: Host-associated > Plants > Roots > Unclassified | place...
CTGTGGCTTGACGGCTTCAGGCAGGTGATGCGCGACTTTCTTTGCGGTAGTTTCGGCTGATGGATTTCCGCTGGCTTCCGCCGGTGGAAAGCAGTGGGGGAGCGCAATGCCGATCACAATATCCGGTGGTGCCCGCGATGGCGACTTCCAGATCCTTCTTGATCGGCAATCCGCGCTGGATATCGGCGCCTTCGCTGTCGACGGCGTCGATATTTCGCCGGGCATCGCGGTCCCATCGGATGGAGACAAGCGCATCGACCATGCGCTGCAGGGTTTCTTCTTCACCTGTGGCCCGGACCATATTCGCCATCCCGAGCCGATCGAGGGAGATGGGGACGTTCGAATGTTCCCGTTGCATGGTTTCGCCGAAACCGAAGTTCGGCTTGCGAGTGGCGGCGTGGCGCGCGTCTCCCGGCGATGGACCGTCAGCGCCGACACGGCAGAGGTCGTGCTTTCGGACCGAATCACTAACACCGGAGACGCGCCGTTTGCCCCGATGCTGATGTATCACATGAACATCGGCGGCCGGCTGCTCGGAGATGGCACTCATATCACAGGGGCGATGTTTGGTGGCGAGCCGCGTCCATGGCGATTCGGCGAGGGGGAGAGCGCGCATTTCTGCGTGCCGGCCGCGCCGACTGCCGAGGGCGGCTGGGCGCAGGTGGCGCTCGGGCCCTTCGATGCCTTGTCCGGCCGCTCGCTGATCGTCCGGTTCTCGACGGCGACCCTGCCATTCCTGCAGATGTGGCGGTGCCAGCGGGGATCGGCCTATGTCATCAGCATCGAGCCCGTATCGCACCGGCTTACCAAGCGGACCGAGCTTGCAGCGGCCGGCGAAATGCCGATGCTTCAACCCGGCGAGGCGATTGACTACGCGCTGGCTTTCCAGATCCGCTAAGCCGCCTTTCCAATTGACGCGTTGCGCTACCGGTCTTACATCAGTCCGGGCATTATTTTGAGGAAGGCACCCCCAATGGACATTCGCCAGATCAACGATGAATATTCGGTCACCGGACAGATTTCCGTCGAGGACCTCGATGCGATCAAGGCGCTGGGGTTCAAGTCCATCGTCTGCCATCGCCCGGATTTTGAGCAGCCGGACCAGCCGCAGTTCGAGACGATCGCTGCCCGTGCCAAGGAACTCGGCCTTGAGATCACCCATATTCCGGTCGGCCCGATGGGCGTGACGGCGGACGCCGTGCGCGAAATGGTCGATGCGCTGGATACGTTCGAGCGTCCGATGCTCGGATACTGCCGCTCAGGCGCCCGTTCGACCAATGTCTACCAGCAGACCCAGCACATTCGCGGCTGAGATATTTTGCGAACGGTGCGCATTCTTTCGATTGCGCGCCGTTTGTGTATTCACAGTGTCTAGCCGTTTCTGATCTGGCTCAGTGTCCGCGTCGGCGTGATCGCCTCGGGATCGAGCCTGATCTCGATAATCGATGGTTTTCCGCTTTGGCTGGCCCGCTCGAACGCGTCGGCGAACTCTTCCGTCTTCTCCACCCGTTCGCCATGGCCACCATAGGCGCGGGCGAAGGCTGCGAAATCCGGATTGGTCAGGTCGGTTCCGCTGACCCGGCCCGGATATTCCCGTTCCTGATGCATGCGGATCGTGCCGTAGATGCCGTTGTTGATCACCAGCGTGATGATCGGTAGGTTGTAACGCACAGCGGTGGCGAATTCCTGCCCGTGCATCATGAAACAGCCATCGCCGGCAAAGCAGATGACTTCGCGCTGTGGAAACAGGTGCTTGGCCGCGACGGCGGCCGGCAGGCCGTAGCCCATCGAGCCCGAGGTCGGTGCTGCCTGCGTATTGAACCGCCGAAACCGGTGAAAGCGGTGCAGCCAGGTCGCGTAGTTTCCGGCGCCGTTGGTGAAGATCGCATTTTCCGCGGTATTTTCCTCGATGAACCGCATGATCGGCCCCATCTGCACGTCGCCCGGGCCGGTTTCCGGAGGAGTCGACCAGGTCAGATAGGCCTGGTGCATTTTCGCGGTTCGTTCGCTCTGCACGGTCGTTTGCGATGGGTTCAAACCGTCCAGCGCTGCGGCGAAATCGGTGGGTGCCGCGGCGATCGCCAGGTCCGGGCGGTAGACGCGGCCGAGTTCGCCGGGGTCGGGATGGACGTGCACCAGCGTCTGGCGCGGGTAGGGCACGTCGAGCAGCGTGTAGCCCGAAGACGGCATCTCGGAAAAGCGCCCGCCAATCAGGAGTACGAGATCCGCCTCGCGGATTTCCTTGGCCAGCGCCGGGTTGATACCGATGCCGACGTCTCCGGCATAGTTCGGGTGCAGGTGATCGAACAGCATCTGGCGACGGAAGGAGCAGCCGACCGGCAGGTCGAAACGCTCGGCGAAAGACTGGAACTGGTTGACCGCCTGCTCACTCCAGCGCGTGCCACCGAGGATGGCGATGGGACGTTCGGCTTTGGCAAGCAGGGCTTCGAGCGCCTGCATCTGGCTCGGACCGGGATGGCTTTCCACCAATTGATAGGGCTTCGCGGATACGGCCTCCGTCTTCTGCGTCAGCATGTCTTCCGGCAGGGTCAGGACGACCGGGCCGGGGCGGCCGGAGGTGGCGACCGAAAAGGCGCGCGTGACGAATTCGGGTATGCGGGCCGGGTCGTCAATCTCGCCGACCCATTTGGCGATTTCGGTGAAGGCGCGGCGGTATTCGATTTCCTGGAAGGCTTCGCGTTCGCGGGCGTCGCGCTGGACCTGGCCGATGAACAGGATCATCGGGATCGAATCCTGCCGGGCGATATGCAGGCCGGCAGACGCATTCATCGCACCCGGGCCGCGCGTCACCATGCAGATGCCGGGCTCGCCGGTCAGCCGGCCCCAGGCATCGGCCATGATCGCTGCACCGCCTTCCTGCCGGCAGACCACCACGTCGATATCGGTGTCGTAAAGCGCGTCGAGCACGGCCAGATAGCTCTCGCCGGGCACGCAGGAGATCCGCCTGACGCCGTTTGCCTTCAGCGCCTCGACGATCAATTCTCCGCCTGTCTTCATGTCCGCTCCTCCCAAAGCCGCTCGAAAACTGTTTCTGTCAGATGGTCGGCGACACCGGCGCGATACTGGCTGTCTTGTTCACCCGCCGCTCGCGCCAGATGATGTAAAGGCCGGATGCGATGATGATGGCGATGCCCAGCCATTTCAGCGCGTCCGGCAGGTCGCCGAACACCAGCCAGCCGAAGATCGTTGCCGAGACGATCTCCAGATATTGCAGCGGCGCCAGCACCGAGGCGGGTGCTGCGCGATAGGCGTAAACGCCGAGCACCCCGGAAATCGTCGCCGTGATCCCGACGCCCAGCAGATAGAGACCGGCGGTCCTGTCCGGCATGACGGGGTCGAAAATCTCCGAGCCGGTGCCGTCGCCGATATACAGCAGGATGCCGCAGAATAGGGCACCCCAGACGCCCGCGTGAAACTGCATCGACCATGGATCCTCGTTCTGCGCGACGAGGCGTGTGACCAGCAGGAACACCGCAAGGCCGAAGGCGGAGACGATTGGCAACAGGGCAATCCAGCCGACCTCCTGCATGCTCGGCTGGATGACCAGCAGCGCGCCGAGGAAGCCGACGGCGCAGGCGGTATAACGCCGCCAGCCGATGGTCTCCTTCAGGAAAATGCTGCCGAGGATGGTCAGGATGATCGGCTCGACAAAGAAAATGGCGATGGCATCCGCCACTTCCATGGCCTTCAGCGTGGTGATGAAGGACAGCATGGTGACGACCAGAAGGCCGCCGCGCAGCATGTGTAGCCCGGTTTTCTTCCAGGTGAGATCAAGCAGCGTGCGGCGGACGATGACGATCGGCAGGATGAAGATCACCTGCAGCACGAAGCGGACGGCGGTGATCTCGGCCGATGGAACAGTGGTGATCGCCAGCTTGGCGAAAATATCGATCAGCGGCGAGATCAGCACCGCGATGACCATCAGGCCCAGTCCGAAGGAAATATCGTTGCGGCTTGTCGCGGCTTTTGCAGAAATATCGGTCATGCCATGCCTTCGCTTACGTCCGCCGGTCCACGACAGAAAGGCACCAGCCGGCAAAATCGCGCATGGCACCGTCGCGTTCCGTTTCGTTCAAGGTTTCGTGGCGCATTGTCGGGTAGACAACCGTCGTCACGCGCTTCAGTCCCACCTTCTCCATGCGCTGCGCCAGCCATCGGATTTCCCTCCCGCCATTGGTGGCGGGATCCTGCCCGCCGCCGACAAGATGGATGGGGAGGTTTTGCGGCAGTCGTCGCAACCGGTCCGGCCGCGCGCCGGCAAAAGTCAGATCGAACAGGTCGATCCACAGCGAGACGCTGGCGTCGAAGCCGCAGAGCGGGTCGTCGATATATTTCGCGACCTCTACCGCATCGTGCGACAGCCAGTCGAACGCGGTGTTGTGATTGGGGATCGATTTCCCCCAGGCACCGAACGTCAGCTTCGGCAGGATGCCGCTCGGCACATCCGAGCCTTTCAGCATCTTTTCGATGGCCAAGATACCTTGCGCGGCGCGGCCGGCAAGACCGGGATTGAAGTTCGAATTCCAGACGGCCAGTCCATCATAGAGGTCCGGATCGTTCTCCGCCGCATTGAGCGCGATCAGGCCGCCCATGGAATGGCCGAACAGGATGATGGGAAGGCCGGGATGGTTGCCTGCCACCATGTCGCGCATCGCCCGGACATCGTTGAGGACCTTGTCGATGCCCTGCGACTGGGCATAGCGGCCGAGCGGCGCATCGGCAGCCCTGGTTGCGCCGTGGCCGCGATGGTCGTGCGCATAGACGTGAAAACCGCTGGAGCCCATGACATCGGCGAAACGCGCATAACGGGCGGAATGTTCGGCAAGTCCGTGGCTGACGATCAGCACGCCTTTTTCAGGTGCCGCAGCAGGCTGAAGGCGCCAGGCAAGGGCGGCGCCACTCGGGCTTTGCAATGTCTCGAGCTTGGCGAACACTCCCGAATCCTTCCCAGGCAAGTTCCGGCACTTCATCGCTATCAACTTGATTTGTCTGCCAAACGCAATCGGCGCTTGGTGCTTGTTTGGTATCAGGTCAGGAAATATTCGACCGAAGACAGATTCCAGGTTGCATTTTTCCCGTTTTAGTCTCTATATGATCTTGTTTTGTTCTTTCTGTGGAGAGGCCCGTCATGCAGGGAAATGTGAGGAATATCTTTGTGCCGCTTCTGTGCTGCCTGGTCGCGACCGTGCTCGCCGCAATGGTTGCGCCACCGGCATTTGCAGAGGAAAAGGCAACGTCGCCGAAGGGAAAAACCGAGTACATTCTCGCCGTCAGCTGGCAGCCGGGATTCTGCGAAACGCGGCCGAACCGCAAGGAATGCGCCGGGCAGACCGCCGAGCGTTACGACGCGACGCATTTTTCCCTGCATGGTCTCTGGCCGATGAAGAAGAGCTATTGCGGCGTGGCGGCGGATATCCGGGCGCGCGACAAGAAGGGCGACTGGCTGGAGCTGCCGCAACTGGCGATGGCTGAGGACACGGCTGCCAAGCTGCTGGTCGCCATGCCGGGAGCGCAATCTGGTCTCGACCGGCATCAATGGCTGCGCAGCGGCACCTGTCAGGGCGGAACGGCGCAGGATTATTTTGCCCTGCAGCTTCGTTTTCTCGATGAACTCAATGGTTCTGCGGTGCGCGCGCTGTTTGCCGATCGGCTCGGGCGCGATGTGACGGAAAGCGAGGTCAAGCAGGCCTTCGATACGAGCTTCGGCAAGGGAGCCGGCGACCGCGTCCGGATGCGTTGCCAGAAGGCGGGCGCGCGTAGCGTCATTACCGGGCTGACAATCGGCCTTTCGGGCGACGTCGCCGCCAATGCCGGCCTTTCGGCACTGATCCTTGCCGCCGGCGATACCGAATTCAAATGCGGCAAGGGCACCGTCGATGCGGCCGGCATTCAGTGAATGGCACGGGTAAAGCCGGTTTCTTCATTGCTCCGCCGGGATAATTCGCCTACATAGCGGGCAAAATCCCATTCCGTCGGAGCAGTCTCTCTATGGCACGTCAATTCATCTATCATATGTCCGGGCTGAACAAGTCCTACGGCACCAAGAAGGTGCTGGAGAATGTCAACCTGTCGTTCTATCCCGACGCCAAGATCGGTATCCTCGGTCCGAACGGCGCCGGCAAGTCGACCGTGCTGCGCATCATGGCAGGCCTCGACACGGAATATACCGGCGAAGCCTGGGTCGCTCAGGGTGCGACCGTCGGCTACCTGGCGCAGGAGCCGCAGCTCGATCCGAACAAGACGGCGATGGAAAACGTCATGGAGGGCGTTGCCGACAAGACCGCTATCCTCGAGCGCTACAACGAACTGATGATGAACTATTCCGACGAGACGGCGGAAGAGGGCTCGAAGCTTCAGGACATCATCGACGGCCAGAACCTCTGGGATCTCGAAAGCCAGGTCGAAATGGCGATGGAAGCTCTGCGTTGCCCGCCGGGCGATGCGGATGTGACTAGCCTTTCGGGTGGTGAACGCCGCCGTCTGGCATTGTGCAAGCTGCTGCTCTCAAAGCCGGACCTGCTGCTGCTCGACGAACCGACCAACCATCTGGACGCCGAAACCATCGGCTGGCTGGAAAACCATCTGCGCATGTACGCCGGCGCCGTGATGATGATCACCCACGATCGCTACTTCCTCGACAATGTCACGGGCTGGATCCTCGAGCTCGACCGTGGCCGCAGCATTCCCTATGAAGGTAACTATTCGGCTTACCTGCTCGCCAAGGCCAAGCGCATGCAGCAGGAAAACCGTGAAGACGCCTCTCGCCAGAAGGCAATCAGCCGCGAGCAGGAATGGATCGCCTCCAGCCCGAAGGCCCGTCAGTCGAAGTCGAAAGCCCGCATCAAGGCCTATGACGAACTGGTCGATGCGGCCGACAAGATGCGTCTTGGCGATGCGCAGATCATCATTCCCATCGGCGAGCGCCTCGGTCAGGTGGTTATCGAAGCCGAGAACATCACCAAGGGTTACGGCGACCGCGTGCTGATCGACGACCTGTCGATCAAGCTGCCACCAGGCGGCATCGTCGGTGTCATCGGCCCGAACGGCGCCGGCAAGACGACGCTGTTCCGGATGATCACCGGCCAGGAAAAGCCCGATAGCGGCACGTTCCGCGTCGGCGATTCCGTCAAGCTCGGTTATGTCGACCAGAGCCGCGATGCCTTGGACGGGGCAAAGACCGTCTGGGAAGAAATTTCCGGCGGTGCCGAAGTTATCAAGCTCGGCAAGCTGGAGATGAATTCGCGCGCCTATTGCGGCGCCTTCAACTTCAAGGGTACCGACCAGCAGCAGAAGGTCGGCAACCTCTCCGGCGGTCAGCGCAACCGCGTTCACTTGGCCAAGATGCTGAAGGCCGGCGGCAATGTGCTGCTGCTCGACGAACCGACCAACGACCTTGATACCGAAACGCTGGCGGCGCTCGAAATCGCGCTGGAAAACTTCGCCGGCTGCGCCGTCATCATCAGCCACGATCGCATGTTCCTCGACCGGCTGGCGACGCATATCCTTGCGTTCGAAGGCGACAGCCATGTCGAATGGTTCGAAGGCAACTTCGAGGATTACGAAAAGGACAAGATCCGACGCCTCGGCCCGGAATCGGTCAACCCGAGCCGCGTCAGCTACAAGCGTTTGACGCGATAGAGCGGATGCGGGCATCGCTGTCCGTCTCACAGCCAAGAACGAAAAAGGCGGTCCGCTCGGGCCGCCTTTTTCGTTTGATATCGCCTGTGAACAGGACCCGTGCCACATTTCAACTTGCAGCACGCCTGAAAATCACATAAACATATCTTTATGTGTTGATGGGGTGAGTGATGGCGCGAGAACAAGGGTTGGGGCTGGACGCGTTGGTCGACGTTCTGAAGGCGGCGGGCGAGCCGACGCGCATGCGTCTCCTGGCTCTTCTGGCTGCCGGCGACCTGACTGTTACCGATCTTACCGAAATTCTGGCCAATCGCAGCCCCGAATTTCCCGTCACCTCAAACTGCTTTCCGAAGTCGCGCTGATCGATCGTTATCAGGAAGGCGCCTGGGCCTATTTTCGCCTGAGAGGCGAGGGCGCGGGCGTAGCACTGGTGCGAGATCTGCTCTTGGCCTCCGATATCGCCGATGCGGTGCTGACGCGCGACGGCGAACGGCTGGCGGCGCTCAAGCAGGCACGATCTGAAAAAGCCCAGGACTATTTCAGCCGCAATGCCTCCGAGTGGGACGAACTGCGCCGCCTGCATGTCAGCGAAGCGGATGTCGAGGCGGCGCTGAAGACAGTCGTCGGCACCGAGCCTGTCGACGGTCTGCTGGATCTTGGCACCGGCACCGGCCGCATCCTGCAGCTTTTCGAGGGCATTTACCGCCGCGGCGTCGGCGTCGATGCCAGCCGGGACATGCTGGCTGTGGCCCGCGCCAATCTCGATCGGGCCGGCATTACCAAGGCGTCGATCCGGCACGGCGATATCTTCAACCTGCCGCTCGACGGCCGCCAGTTCGATCTCGTCACCATTCATCAGGTCCTGCACTTCCTGCAGCAGCCGGAAGCAGCGATTGCCGAGGCTGCCCGCATGCTGGCGCCCGGCGGCCGGCTGGCGATCATCGATCTGGCACCGCATACGCTGGAATATCTGCGCGACGAGCATGCGCATATGCGGCTCGGCTTTTCGCGTCAGACGATGGCAGATTGGCTGGAGAAGGCCGGTCTGACCGTTGAGGAAACAGTCGACCTGACGCCGGACACGGATCGTGACCGGCAGCTGACGGTGACCATCTGGCTTGCCCGCGACCAGCGGCAGGCCGCCACCGCCGATACACCAGAGGGCAAGCGCGCGCTCGCCTATGCCGGGAGGACATGACATGCCGATACACACTCTTTACCCGGCCGAGCGCGGAAACCTGCGGCTCTCGTTTGAGTATTTCCCACCGAAGAACGACGATATGGAAACGCAGCTGTTCGAGACGGTCGCGGACCTGTCGGCCTTCGATCCCGCTTTCGTGACGATGACCTATGGCGCGGGCGGTTCCACCAAGGCGCGCTCGCTGATCGCCGTGCGGCGGATGATCCATGACGAGCATATCGCCAACACCGCCGCGCACCTGACCTGCGTCGGGGCGACGCGGGCAGAAGTCGATGCGATCGTTTCGGAATTCATCGACAATGGCGTGCGTCATTTCGTGGCGTTGCGCGGTGATCCGCAGGGCGGTATCGGTGCGCATTATGAGCCGTTTCCGGACGGATATGAAAATGCGGCGGCGCTTGTCGCGGCAATCCGGGCCAAAGGCGATTTCGAGATTTCCGTGTCCGCCTATCCGGAAAAACACCCGGAAAGCCCGGATGTCGATGCCGATATCGACATGCTCAAGCGCAAGGTCGACAATGGCGCGACGCGGGCACTGACCCAGTTCTTCTTCGACAACAATGATTTCGAGCGCTATCTTGAGCGCGTCAGGCGCGCGGGCATCAATATTCCCGTCGTTCCCGGAATCATGCCGATCAACAATCTGGCGTCGGTCAGCAGGTTCGCCGGGCTCTGCGGCGCAAAAGTTCCAGAGGCAATCGTCACGCGGCTGGTCCATCTCGACGAAAGCCCGGAAGAGCGCTTCAAGGAGGCGACCCATATTGCCGCTGAGCAGATCGTCGATCTTGCCCGGCGCGGTCTTCGCGATTTTCATATCTATACGATGAACCGGTCGCCGCTGGTGGCGGCTGTCTGCGATCTGGTCGGCTTTGAACGGGTGTCGCCGGTCGCCGCTCCGTCCCGCTCCGTGGGTGCCGTGGCCTGATGCGGGCCGTAAAGCGATCTCCAATAGAAAAAGCCCCTGAGACCGGATGGTTTCAAGGGCTTTTTATCTGCCAGCTCTAGGTTTGCGGTACTCCACGGAGCGCGTCGCCTCGCTGGATTTTGTGCAATAGCTTTGCGGTATTAAAGTCCTTCTTTCACCGTTTGGACTGTCTGCCCGATGTTTTCAGATGAAAAGCATTGTGGCTACGAATACGAACGCTGCACTTATCATGAGGACATTCAACGAATGTGTAATTCCCATAACCGGCCCTCCTTGCGTTGACCTCGCAAAGATAGGGTGAAAATGTCACGCTTGAAAGGAAAAGTTATGCTGCGGTGCGATAGGTCGAGCCCGAAAAAGGGTTATACACAGGCTTAAGTCCATGAATAAAAACACCTTTGCCGGCTGCCACAATTTTTTCACAATGTCTTCTATCTGGTTAATGTAACGCACTGAAATGCACTGTGAGTGACCGATTGGACACAGCTATGATGGTCAAAAGGCGTATGTGATTCCTCCCATCAACCCTGCTTGCGCCGTGCCGGCAGCAGTCGGCCGTCAAGCACGACCAGGCCGGCGGCAATCAGCAGCATGCCGGCGATGTCCGTTGGCTCCAGAGTTTCGCCAAGAAACAGGAAGCCGAGGAGAATGGCGCTCGGCGGCACCAGCAAGGTGA
>Ga0307515_10024663_pt1 | contig 10461 bp, 9 predicted proteins | sample 17_EM_MG_FD_194513 | JGI IMG/M metagenome (GOLD analysis project Ga0307515, IMG submission 194513) | Populus trichocarpa ectomycorrhiza microbial communities from riparian zone in the Pacific Northwest, United States - 17_EM | ecosystem: Host-associated > Plants > Roots > Unclassified | place...
GAACAACCTACTAATAAAAACTAAGAACCTGAAATAATATTAAAATGAAGGAATGAGTTCAACCAACTTAATGAAGGAATAACAACTAATATACATCTTAGTTATTAATAATTTGTAAGTCGTACATATCTTGATATAAATATACATACTAAGCATATTAACATAAGGTAGTGGAGTATATTTCAGAGATTAGATGAAACTCAAAGGTTACCACTGTGGGAGGATCAATCGCTGCACGTTGGTGCTTCTCTCACCAGTTAGGTATACAGATATGACGTGTGTAAGACCCAAAGTTTTGGTCCAAACCCAACCTAAGTTAACCTAGGTATATAAGGAAAAGTTGCGAGGGAATTACTTTTCTCTTTTCTAATTCTTATGGCCGTCATAACCCTTTCCTCATCAAACCAAATATTTTAGTTTTTGATCTTGAGTTTTTGGTTCAAGAAATGTGGAAGCAGCAAGTCATTCTCTCTCATATTATTTTTTTATTATGGTTTGTTTATGAAAGGATTAAATAAGAGATTAGGGTTTATAAAGGTTTCAAGTTCATGTTGTTAAAATTGATTCATGATTATTAGGGGTTTAATGTTAAGTGATTGATTTTGAATATGTTGTTAGAAATAAGGATTTGTGAGTTGATTTGTTTAAATTAATTTTTATGGGTTAAGAAATTCATTTCAACCTTGCTGGAAAATTTGGACAGAATGGTCTTGAGGTTGAAGATGGAAAAATTGTATTTTGGTCCTTGATTTATGAAAATTACAGTTTAGTCCCTAAACTTTGGAAAAATTATAAATTAACACCTAAATGTATTTTGAGGTTCTAGACAGTTTTATTATGAGGTTAAGGATGAGGAATCTTATTTTGATAATTGATTTGGAATATTTTCAGTTTGGTCCCTCGATTTTGGGGATTTACACTTTAGTCCCTGAACTTTTAAAACAAATTACAGTTTGGTCCCTGGTTCTTTCTGGATAGAATTGAGGATGGTTTATGGGTGAAATTTCAGTATGGTTATGTATTTACAGTTAGGTCCAATTTTGGTAAAATTACGTTTTGGTCCCTGTTTTGGAAAATTAACATTTAAGTCCTTAAACCTAGGAGACTAAACCTGGTTTTATTTTATGCATTGGAATCTTTTATTTGTGTTTTTTTGAGTTGCTTTTGAGTATATTTCATATATTTGTTGTAGGTTCTTCTAACAATCCTCAGTAGGTTTTTCGGGTTCTTCATCCGATATTTCTTTTAGTTCTATATTTTTCGAGTGAGTGGGATAATCTTTAATATGCATATAATATAAATAAATATGCATGTTTATTATATGATGAGTATAACTAGTTAATTTCTTGAACATTTATATATTTTGCTTTATTTTCCGAGTACTCATTTATTCTTGAATTTGCACTTGCAATCTGTCGAACTAAATTTTATTTGATATGATATACGTTTCTTTGATGATTCTGTGAATATCTATTATGCCTTAATATAGGACTTGTCAGTAACTCCATGCTAACGGAAAGTAATTAGTCTATGTGCACATAGTATTCTGTATACTTAGCTGGTGAGAGAGGCATCAACTTGTGGCGACTGATCATCCCACAGTGGTCACCTTCGGGTGTCATCTGGTCACCTTTGGGTTTCATCTGATCTCTGACATGTATTTCACTACTTTATGATAATATGTTTAGTATGTATATGTATATGTATACGTATATCAAGATAAATCAACTTGCAAACTATTAATATCTAAAATGTATATTAAATGTTATCCATCACTAAGTTGGTTGAACTCACCCTTCATTCTTGATATTATTTCAGGTTCTTAGTTTCTGTTAGCATGTGGACTTGTTGAGTGTTCCTACTTCTTCAATTTTGATCGGTATACCTTGCTTGTTTTACGAGGCTTTCCTTTTAGTTCTGATTTGATATCTTAAACGCTCCACTATTACTCTGTTTTAATTAAGTTTGAATTTTGACAATGTAATAAATATTATAAAATATTATCTTTGTTTTAACTACTGAGGAGAAGTTATGAACTATCATTTGGTTTCATTAGTTTTGAATAATATAATATTTTTTTGAAGATTATGAAATGCTGCGTATTTTCAAATAACTTATTCTTTTGATATGTCCATTCTGAGGCTTATCGTAGGTGGGGTGTCCTTTCGACACTGCTCATGCGTTGCCGGTCACGAACCTGGGATTCGGGTCGTGACAACATGCACAAAGACTAACTACTCTCTGTTAATTTGATTTAACAGAATGCGAGTGTGAAATCAAGAATGGATGAGTACTCAAAAAATAAAGCAACATATATATCAATATTCAATAAATTATATTTTCAGGTAATAAATCCCTAAATAACTCTAGATCTGTCTAATAGGATCATATGGACTCCCGAATAATTTTGTTTTATTATTTCTACTGCGTGAATGACATTTGAGAAACCCAACATGTCACACACCAAAGCAGACATGCCTTGAGCAACTGTACATTGCATCTCTATCATTTATCAATTTTTAGATTCTTCAAGTTTTGTTAACTTCAATAATGGCACTTAATTATTTTAGGAAAACTGTAGCTTCAGTATTGTGCATCCCCCTCTTATTCTATAGGAACTCTCCCTGTACCGACGGTGGCTACTGCATGTAAAATCAGCTTCTTCGGTAATGTACCTTTCATAAAAAAAATAAAAAATAAAAAAGAGCAGAAACAGGATGAGTAGGGCACTGGATGAAATATTTGTTCACTGGAAAGTACTAGGAAGAAGAGAAATGTTGGCTTGTAATTGTTTGGAGGATGATAAGGAGAGGATTCCTCTTAAGGTCTTGAATATAATTAAATTCAAAATCACACAGATTTTTATACATAGTGATGTCTCGATCCATCCTACATGATTTTTTGAGTTTAATATATATCCCTGCCTTGCCAATCTAGCTAACTAGCTGCAGGACCACACTAGCCTCTCTTGCATGCAATCTGGGAACTTTGACGTTGTAACAATGACCGAGGAAGTAGAACTCTTATTAAAGGCATAAAATTGCTACCCTAAATCTTCAGATTCTGGCAATTTCTCCTCTGAAGCTGTACGGGAAATAATGGTTTTTAGGGTTAGTTTTCATCCCTTTACAAGTTAATAAATCGAAAGAGAGGTGAATGCATAAAGAATTGGCTACAAAAACCAAAGTTGCATACAGTAAACCACATGGCAGCAACTTCGTTGGAATGACTACAATACTCAACTTGAAGAAATAAAAATTTGTCAGCATTGTAATTACAAAAGCTGGAGCATCCCCAGGAAAGATCACATTCATGGCAGTCAAGGATAATATTAGAGATGATTAAATGAAATAATTCTGGAACCAACACAAGTTGTGCTGCCCATATTGTCTAGCAATAATGCTTCTTTTGCGCCTGAAAGTTGGACTACAAGCTGGCAATTCCTGAATGACCAATAGAACTCAAGTTTACTAGAAGAAAACACTTGTATAGAACATGAATTTTCAGATCAAGCATAAGATTCTTTCAATGTTCACCCCTCCAATGTTCATTTCATAGAATACTAAAGAGAAAAAAATAAAAGAACAGATAATGGACAGAATATATTTATATCAGAATTGATCCATCCGTTGCATTTTGCTACGTCAGCTTCCAGCCCCTTTCCAGGAGGATAAGGCTACTTTGATCATCAAATATACATAATACTATTTTGAACTTTCAAAAGTACTTGATTAAATACTCATTAACGTACATGATTAATTCTTTAGTAAAAAACTATGAGAGAGTAAGTTGATTAGCTAAGCTGCCGGCCGTTCACGCTGAGAAATGCATCAGATAGTATATTGTTAAACCGATAATATACTATCTGATCAGTGCATTTCTCCGCTTGAACGGCAGCTTAATTAGCTAATCAACTACTCTCTCATAGTTTTTTAATTCATTGGATATCTAATCCGAGCAAATGCTCCTTGTCTGCCATACAAGCACTTCAAGTTATCACTGTGCAAAAGAATGGTGGACCATGACATGAAGTCATTACTCAAATCATCTATCTCCAATTTAACTCTGATGGAGAAGTCAAATGCTGCAATGTTTCATGCTTCACAAACACCATAATATTTGATCAAATGGGTGTCTTGAGCACTTGAAATTACTTGTAGAAGTATGATCACAAGCTTAATAATATTTGTTAATCAGTTTTTTCTCCTTTACTAGGTCTAATGTACTTGGTCTTATAATCATGCTTAGGGTCTTCACCTATCTATCTGTTTGATGACTACGTTCGGTTCTATCAGTAGTAGTTTTAATTAAATGATTGTTAGAGCTGAAAGATATATATATATATATATATATATATAATCTCCATCCCTTTCTGTCTGGGAACCCTAAATTAATCGCTAGAGAAGTCAATGGATTTGGCATTCAAATATATATACTTGCATTATAGTACTTCCTATTGTCTTCCATTGGTTGTATTGAGGTCCATGTGATCCTGTTTATGATCCATTTTCAACTTATTTAGATTCATCTATTAATTTGATAATAAAAAACTTATCAATTATTGAGATCTGACTTTTGGTATATACTGCTGATATGTGACCATTGTAATGAGAATCATTCAAGCTTCTTTCGTTTTATCTATTTCCTGGTGACAAGAACATGAAGTGACATTATCTAACGACATGTTCAATGTGTATGTTAAAGAAACTTTTCTACAAAAATTTGGAAAAGCAGAAACAGAACAAAATATTAAATAGCTAGCTAGGCTCATCTCTTTCCATTTTTCATTTCTTGACACCTCTCCTCTACATGATCAATTCTAACGTGTAATATCTGCAGAACAAAGCTATTGAACTATTCCTTGCCAGCTGCTTCATCTCAGCATCAAAATTTGTCACAGCTTCAGCTCATGCTGATTCTCAAAATAATAATGGGGTAAGCTAGATAGAATCTCCTTGTTGAACCCACATCTGATGGCATCTTCTCTTGTAGTTCACCTACTCATTTCCCAACAAGATTAACATATAATAAGCATCTATGACCGTTCCACTCCTTTGCTTATATATATATATATATATATATATAAGAAAGAAGGAAAGAAAGAATATGATGATGTACCAAAAAAACTCAAGTAACTTGAGGGCAAGGCTTATCTCTTAGATAATCAGTTAATCTCTTGGTTCTAATAATATGATATTCATTCTTCCTAGCCAAGGTGTTCGAAGGTGGGTGCCTAATACCTGCAAAAGGTCCTTTTTGATAAATTTATGAACTCTTTAATGATTAAGTCGGTGAGAATTGAGATTTTGAACCCTTTATTTAAAGGATTCATGGTCTATTTATAGCTCATGAGTCTTTTTATAGAGAAAAATGGCTAAAGTGTTATATTGCACTGATAGTATTAAATAGGAAAAATATCTCTGACATATGTATTAATGTTGATGAAAAATATCTCTGGCATATGTATTAATGTGAATGGAAATATGATGGGCCCTTAAAGGATTTTTATACACTATGTCTTACACAACATTAATATCAATGGAAATATGGCAAGTCTTTTGAAGATTTTTATACACCTAATGAGTGTAGGAAGAGTAAGATCCCAAATATAGTTGTGCTCAAAGAGGTAGGTCCTTCCCTTAACCGAGCCCAAGGGAAATTGGGTTTTATAAAGGGTTTTTTGGGCCCTTAAATATGGGTGTATTAGTTGCCCCCAAGTCTTTGTGATATTTATACTCAAAGACTTATAAAAATACCTGGTACAACAAGTTTGTCAATTTTTTTGTATGAAAAGTGGGGTGAAAACCCTGGTTAATATACCAGAGAGATTGTGTGTAATGGTATGCCCCATGTTTGAAAAAGAATATGTAAGTATGTAAAAGTGAACAATAGAGGAACCCATACTTAGAAAAGTTTCCAAGATGGTGAGGTGAAACCATAGAGGAATCTATATTTAGAAAAGTTTTCTAATAGTTGGAGAAACTCAAAGAAGATGAGCCTATGTCTAGAAAATATTATAAGAGGCTGGAAGAAACCTATGGAGCGTGGAGTTGTGCTTAGAAAATTTTTAAGTGGTTGAGGGGAACCCAAGAAGAGTGAGCCTACATATAGAAAATTTTCTAAGAGGCTGAGGGGAACGAATCTTTATCGACGTCTATACTTGGAAAATTCCCAAGAGACAAAAAGGACGGACTCATGTTGATGCTTATATTTAGAAAATTTTCTAAGGGATGGAAGAGAACCCAATAAGGGTGGTGCTATTGCACTAAAGAGACCAAGTCAATCTTTTTCTTGGAGAGTTGTTGTATTTTTTTTTAGAAGTTAGAGGCATGTGGCCTCCCTGGTGATGACATGGGGTGTGAAAGCCTATCACTGGAGAGAGAGACCAAACTTGAGAATGAGAGATTCAAGATCATTCCTAGAGATAGCATAAGATCCAGGAGCCTAGGGTGGTATATATTGACATAGGACAAGGGTCTTGTTACTTTATTGAGGTTGGTCATCTCAAGCTATTATGGAGGGTAAAGTTATCGCACTAGGAAGGAACCCTTCCAAAGAGATTGTGCAATCACACAAAAAAGAACCCCTTCTAAGGATAGTGTGCAATCGCACTAAGGAAAACCCCTTCCAATGAGATTGTGCAGTCACACTAAAGAGAATCCATTCTAAAGAGAATATACAATTGCACTAGGGAGAACCCCTTTTAAGAAGATTGTGCATGAGTCTAAAAGCTCTCATTAAAGATCTGTAGATAAAGAGTGTATGTCAGAGAGATAATTATTTTAATTTAAAAGTAAATTTACTTCCTAGCAAGGATAATATATCCTGAGGTAATTTATTGGACTCTATAGAGCCCTCTGATCCATCCTTTATAGAGTGGTGTTATTTCACTTGGAAGACCTCTGGTCAATCCTTTTCAAGGGTGGAGATGCCGCGAGTTTCGAGATTTGTTGACGTGGCAAAACTTAATTTTGCCCCTGAGCAGCCAACATAGCCCGGGTGATGGGTTGTACTTGGTTGATGAGTTGTTAGAAATCCAAATGGGCAAAAGTGCTCGTGGTAATGGGTAGATCCATCAAGTGTTCTAGCCCAAGTATGTCATGGTTATGTGCCATGGAATGACCTGAAAATGTCATTAGAAAGAAATTGACGGCTTTTTTATCAATTTTCCACAAACAACGTCAATTGATGATGTCCTAAAAAATCCAAGTAGTTTGGGGGCAAGGTTTATGTTTTGGATAATCTATAATCTTCTGGTTCTGGCAAAATGATCCATTCTCCCTAGTCAAGCTGGCTAAAGGTAGGTGCATGATACCTATAAAAGATCCTCTTTGGTGAATTTGAGAACTCTCTGATGATTAAGTCAGTGACCTTTTGAAAGGAAATGCAATAATATTATAGAGAGATACTCTAGAAATAAATATCCAGTAGGAAATGAAGATTCTTAACCCTTTTTTAAAAGGATTCATGGTTTATTTATAACCCATAAGTTTTTTTATAGGGAAGAAATGCTAAAGTGTAATATTGCCCTGGTAGTATTAAGAAGAGAAAATATTTATGGCATATGTATTGATGTGGATGGAAATATAGTGGGACTTTAAAGAACTTTTACATATTATCTCTTACACAACATTGATATCGATGGAAATATGCGAGTTCTTTAAGGACTTTTATACACATAATGGATATAGAGAGAATAGGATCTTAAATGTAGTTGTACCTAAAAAGTTAAGTCCTTTTCTTGGCTGAGCTCAAGGGAGGTTAGGTTATTCAGGGGGTTTTTGGGCTCTTAAATTTAGGTTTATAGAATCTTCATTAAGAATAGAAAATAGAGATGACAGATATCCATAATGAATCCCTTAGGTATCTTGTATTGAATATATTGGCTCGTGAAATACACAGCTCTTTTTTTAATTGAATAAACAATAAATAAATGCAATGTGAATATTTATGTATAACAGTTTCTCATATCATTATATATCATCTGAATGAAAGATTAAAAGAAAAATTAAAGAGCTATTCTCAACTGATGAACTAGAAGTTCTCAATATTTTAAAGAATCAACTAAACCATTCCTTGAAGGAAAAAATTGTAAGGGTTTTCATGGACAAGTAAATTGCATAATTATCAACATTAAGCATCTATGTACGTATAGAGTAGACTTTGAAAACTGATGAGAACAAGAATGATTTGTCGATGAGATGATGTTTTTATTTATAGCAGTCTTAAGATTCCAAAAAATTAATAGAAAAAAAAAAGTATGAAAAACTAAAAATCCAAATCTTGCCTATCATTCCAAAACCATACACATGTTCATGCTATATATATATATGTTTACAAGGACAGGTCTAGGCATATTAGTTCTTAGCATTTAAATCCAAACCCTATCTATTAAAAAAATTGTTATTGCAATTGCCAACACTGATTTTCATTAATTCACTACCATCTCCATTGTAGTTTGAGGTCATATCTTATAACCTAATTAGGTTTTCTTTTGTTAATTTAATTTCTTGATTATCTAAGATTTTATGTTTATAAATAGACTTGTAATTAGAATATAAAAAACATAGAGAAGAGTTTAGAGTGTGTATGTATGAAAAATTAAACACTCGATAAAATATATGTTTTCTCTCAAATATCGTGTTCTTTAACTTTATTATTTTACTTTGCTTCCCATAAAATACCTACCTACCACAGCTATCTTTCTTCCAACATAAACTACATGGCTTGGCAATCTATATCGAAAGTTAATAATATTCTGCAAACATATGTGATTGATTCCGTTGTCAAGTATCAATACTTAAATGCTGTCATAATCTAAGTAATGTTATGATCACCATCTCAAACACATTACTTGCTGAACATTTTCCAGTTATGTAACACTGGTGATCTGCATAAAGTTTGAACTTATAATAGATTTAGCGAGTAAAGTACTTATCAAACTCCTGAAATTTCATCAAGTTACTGGGAGGCAAATATTTTTTTTTTTTTTTTTTTTTTTAAAGGCTGAAACTAAACTCATGGGAAGGAAATGTGTATGGAAAGACTGAGTCGATCGAGGACAGGAAAAGAATCAGAAAGAAAGAAAAATCTACCAGCATGAGGCTCCCACTTATTCAATAGCAAGAGCTTCTGCAAGACAAGATGCTGATGTCGTCAGAGATGAGAAACTATTGGCCGAAGATCAAACGTTAACATGGAGGATACTAGTGGATGGTTCGGCTTCAATGGATCCATCATTACATCGTTCAATAATGGAGAATAATCAAGGTATACAAAGGAGCTTTGAGAGGGAAGCACGTAAGCAAAAGAGTAATTAATTCGATGCGCGCGAGTGTGATAATACTAATCACATTTTATTAACATTTCTTTCTGTATTTTTAATCACATTCTGTGCGCATCACCTCTGAAAAAATTGAACACATTAACAAATCTTGGGAAGCTACAATCAGCATTTAATCACTGGCTTGCTATAGAATAACATTATATTTTATTGTCAATGACTTGGAAAAGTTACTAAAATATTACAAAAAGCTGCAATTCCATAAATCTGCTCTCATTATTTAATTTTTGTTCGTTTTAATTTGCTATTCAAGATCAATAATTGAGAGACTGGGGCTCCCCATCTTGGATGGCTGATACGAAACCTCATTATCCTACGCTTATTGGGATCGAAAACAAATAAATCAAATATAGGTGGATGGATCACATAGTGAAGGACTAGATTTTCATTTTCCTGTTTTATTGACGGGGCCAAATTAGGTTAATGTAAGTCTTATGCAGAAAAGACTGTAACTATGAAATCCCAGCTGCTGCGAGTATTTATATAGAAGGAAGATGCCATCATGCATGATCATCGATCATTGCATTTGACTTGGTACCAAAGTATGGCAGGGCTTAAAACCTGGCTGATAATTCAGCTGCTTATAATCAAATACTTTCTGTCTAAAACTTTGATTGCTAGTGCAAGTAATTGTTAATGTCTCCTCAAAAGCAACATGTGTAGGCCTCGAGCAATGAGGGTTAAAGAGGCACCCTTTACGAAATCACCTCAGATTTTCCATTTATTTGGAATCACGACTGATGACTCGAGGATTCCACCTCTGGACCATTAGCATAAACTAGCAATTAATTAGATTAACATAATTAATTATCTTGGATTCTACTTCATTAATTGGGTACGTAGACGCGGCGATCTGGCCCCCTGGAAACTTGAGGGGCACTTATTGACAGTGGCTAACATTAATGTGACCCCTTCATGAATATATATGATTTCTTCTGGAATCCTGTTTGGTGTAGATCTTTAGCCCCTGTGAACTTTCAGGAAATGCTGCCGTGTAACTGTTAGCTTTCATTTAACCGATCTGCTTAGTGACCTCACAAATATGGGGAACTGGGATCCATATTTAATTATGACAAAAAAAAAAAAAAGCAACCCTTTTAATTTTGTCATAAAATTTA
>Ga0307515_10024664_pt1 | contig 10461 bp, 2 predicted proteins | sample 17_EM_MG_FD_194513 | JGI IMG/M metagenome (GOLD analysis project Ga0307515, IMG submission 194513) | Populus trichocarpa ectomycorrhiza microbial communities from riparian zone in the Pacific Northwest, United States - 17_EM | ecosystem: Host-associated > Plants > Roots > Unclassified | place...
GGGTTCCATGTTGCTGGGTTTCGTTTTGGTTTCTTGTTGTTCTTCATTTTTTGGTGCGTTTGATTCATTTCGCTCAATTGTTTTTGAGTTTTTGTGTTTTTGGCAAGTTTAATCTATTTTTTTTTTTTACTTTGATTTTGTTTTTGGTTTGTTTTTTGGTCAAACCAGGATTTCTGGTTTAGTTTATGATCGAACCATAGATTTTGGGTCAACCCAGTCATGTCAAGTAAAAAAAAATCTGGGTCAAAGGGCTTATACCCTATTTGTTTTGCTTTTTTGTTATTGTTAATTTTCTTTTGGTTTAAGGTTGTGTTTGGCAAACAACCTTTAGACCTATTTTGGTTAGTTTTAATACAAAAAATGGGTTTATACCAAACAAACCTAATAATAAAGAAATATTTTTTTTTCTTGCATATGGCCAGAAATCCTAAATTTATTTGAGCAAAATTTTCAAGAAAATTTAAAACACTTTGGCATTTTGTTTTAAAAAAAGAAAGTATTGTATGGATTTTACAAGTTTGTAAACTTCCAAAGGATTTTGGCCTATATTTAAATATTATTGTGAATAATGCAACTCGTTCATTTCAAATATAAGGATAAAATCTACAATGAATTTTATCTGAAATATTATTTGGAATGACACGATTGCAAAAATTCTAATTTTACCCTGAAAGAAGCCTAAACAATAATTAAGGACATTTTACCATCTCAAATCGAGTTCTTGACTTAGAAAACTAGGGTTTGTTTATCGTAGCAAACTCGTCATAATAAGTCGGTAGAGATGGACATCATTAGACCATAGCAAACAATAATAAAAAAAACAATACAGCTTACCTCAAGGAAGACGTACTAGGGGTGTTAATATCTTTCATTTACGTAATCAGTTCCTTAACTCAAACTCTAAAACCAGTTAAGGTTTCTAGTAATCAAAATATTATGTGGCAACTCTCATTTCTTTTTTTATATTGATAAAGGACAATAATTCATTGTCTTTTCCACCCACATCATTCCCAACTATCCCAACCTGGAAGGATGATCACCGCAATGCTGCACACATGGAATACATACAATCAGAAAATTTTATAATATTTTACCTATGATTTATTACCATTAGATGATGGTAATAAACTGCAACAAAGATAATCAATATGTAATTGTATTTGACCATAACAACAGTAACCATTTCAAAAATAGAAATTGACCATGATAACATAAATAATTAGTTATAAATTGTAACCATCCATAACGGTGGACCTCGTAACATAGATGTATATGAGTTGACCACATGAGTGGGGGCTATTGATCAAGTGTTTATTGAGTCGGCTACATAAGTTAGGACTATGGTTTGGAAAGTATTTAAGTCGACAGCAGGAATAAGGAGTAATGTTAAAATCGAATGTGGTGTAGATATTGCTATGGGGTAAGAAAATAAATGATAGGCGAGATACGCATATAGAGTAGTAAAAATGATATATGAAAAATTAAATTGATAATAATGGTGGAATCAATATGTGACTAGTATTTTAAATGTCAATCTAGCTGCAACTACGAGGGTTATTGGGCCTGAAGTAGGAGTTAAGGATTTCTAATAGAATTAGTGAGTATGAACAATAAAGAGAATGCATTCAAATATGAAAATGGATCAAATGAGTTGATTAAAGTGTCAATAAAATTTATGGATGAATGGATAAGTCATAATTATTATGTAAATGAACTAAATAGGCATGAAAAATAATTGAGTGGGAAAATATTGAAATTAGCCATAAATATAATTTTTGTAATTTGCCATTAACAGACATGAGAAGTCTTTGAGTAAGAAAAATATTGGAACTTGTCACCAATTGATAGAAGAAATATTCTAGTTGAAAATGAGTTTGAGAAATACTTAAGATGATGGTGGTGGTGGTGGTGTTTGAAAAAGCCAGATGGTCGTGAAATATATGAGAATGGAAGAAATATATGTACAAGCTAGAAATGGGCTGGAAGTATATTGAGCTTAAAAATTTATATGGATGACCCTTAATGGACATGATAGATATTGAGATTAAAACTTATATTGATAAGCAAATAATACATTACGAGATTTCACATAAAAATTCCCGCTGGAAATATACCTATAGATATATTCTGTCGATAATAGTGGCATATCCAGTAAATATTTTTCAACTCTTGGTAAAATACCAACGGACTTTATCCGTCTATGAAGGCGTCGGTGATTGTGGCATTTTTAGTAAATATTTCTCAACTCTCGATAAAATGCCGACGGACTTTATCTGTCTGTGAAAGCGTCAGTGATTGTGGCATTTTTAGTAAATATTTCTCAACTCGGATTTTTTAGATTTTTTTAAAAAAATTATTTAGAATAAATAATATAAAATTATATAAATTAATAGTAAAAAAAACCAATTATGCAAATAAAATTTTATTAAACATCAAAAATAAAAAAAATAAAGTTAAATAATATTCATTACAAATTTAATGTGTTTTCAAAAAATATTAAACTAGAACAATGACGGAGCTGGAGGAGTTGGAGGAGGAGGTTGGTTGTTCCCGGGACCATACAACCAAAAAAGGGGGACACACATGTATCATCCTTCTGTGATGTAATGTTCATGACCATTTGGCGAAATTCTTTATAATTCGCCGAGAGTTGCTTGTATTTTTTGGTGAGATGAGCAATGTGTTGTTCATAATTCGCCGATAGTTGCTCGTATTTTTCGGTGAGATGAGTCATGTGTTGTTTCAAGGCCACGATCGCCTCAGATTGAGTGCTCGATACTGATTGGGAGCTCCCAACAGTTGAGACATTATGGGCCGCTCGCGATGGTTGTTTGCAGTTTGGGAGGGGAAAGAAGAAGGAGAAATAGGGGAGGAGACAGTCAACAGAGTTGTGATATATTAACTTTTGCCGATAGAATCACCGACGGACTTATGTTGTCGGTGGTTCCGTCGGCAATTCTGACGGTGAATTGGTCACGTCACTATATGGTGATTCCGTCGGTAAAATCGCCCACAAAAACTTCCACGTCAGCAAACCACATTTTTTAAAAAATTCTATATATTCCATTTGCAATTCCGTCGGTATATACCGACCGCATTATTTCATCGGTACATACCGACCGAATTACAGACGGAATAGTATTTGTCAGTATTTATCACCACAATGTACCAATATAATTATTTTGTTGGTAATTTCGTTGGTTTAGGTGAATTTCTGGTAGTTATAGTATAAATAGATGATGAGATGAAATAATGATTTTAATTGGTTGAAATGAAATAAATGCTTGGAAAGGCCGAGAAAGCATATGATGGTAATTAAAAAATGAAATGTGGCATGAATTAAGGGTACTGTGAAGTGAAATATCAGCATGAACTAAATATGTTCATAAGATTAAATGTGTTACAGATACAATACGATGTGGAAAAAGAGAATATAGTATGAAAACATTACAATGACTTTAATAAACATAAAAGAAATGAATGGAAAAGTGTATTGATATAAGTTATGGAGTATACGGCAAATTAAAGAGTAGTTTACATATGTGATGACATAATTAATATATAATGAAAAAGAAGAGCTCACTAATAGTTAATGAGGAGGTTTTAAAATATAAAGAACATAGATTAATGTGTTTATAAAAAAACACTAATGGTATTGATTTTATTTATATAGTTGTAAAATATAGTAATCATAATGATGGAACTACATATAGTAATTTTCAAGATCTTATTTATTTTACATGCATCTTTTTTTAAGACCTCATTCCTTATAAATGGGTTATTGATCTTTCCTATGCAGATGGTACTCTGAGCATAAACTTATTGAATTACTGACAAAAAATTTATTATTATTTTTTATTTCATAATCATTTCCATTTGAAATTACTATCAAAAAATTTCTATCACAGTTTTCATCAGTAAACCATGAATATTTTCCATCAGCATTTTTATTGTTTTTTTTTTAAAAACAATTTCTAGTAGTGCTTCTCCAATTGTGCAGATGACAATAAAAATTGAAATATGCTGGTTTTCATCTTGCCAAACAGTGCAAGCAACCAGTTCGGCACCACCCTTGATTCAGTTACAAGCCCATATTCTCAGGTTTGTTACGAGAATGACTTTCAGGAGGTTTTGGCTTGAGAGCAACATCTTATTATTTTAAATCCAATCAAGTTTCTGCTCGTCCATTTTATCACGACTTGTCAGATGGTGGGGGTACCATCGCGTAATGAAACCATGAGAGGCCAGGAGGATATACCTCCGGGAAAAAAATGTACAGCAAATTACTACAGGAAAATTTGCAGAAGATAGAGAAGCTCTTAAAGAGAGCCAGATGACAGTGCCTGAGACCCCATCTCAAGACCAGCCATGTGATGTGATGTATGCTGGTGTTAGGAAGGAGAACGTGAACTGCAATGAAATTGGACCAGTAAGAGAGTATCAAGAATGACAGGACATACAGAGAACACTTAAAATTTAAGAGTTCGAAATGGTGGAAATATGCCAGCAGAGAAAAAGCTAATATGCTAGGACATACCTGACTCATGCGGCAGGTTTGCTATAAAAGCATGTGCTAGGAATCAGGAAATTACGTGCATTTTACCAATGACTTAATATGCATGCCAATGGAAGTAATATGTAGAAAAGCTGTATAAATATGGGTTTAAATTGTTTCCACTAAGTGACATGGTGCTTTTTAAGTGCTCTGTACTCTTATCATTGTCTTTGCCTTAGATGAGTTGACTACAGTAATTCTTTTTCATTTTGTTTCTAATTGATACTGTCGGAACTTGGGGCTAGATTTGTTTGCTGTCAATGAAGAGAAATTCATGGACTTGTTTGTTCCACTGGTGCCATTGACGTGCTACAGAATGAACGCCAATATCTTCAGAAACGTCAGAACATACTCCAGTCTTGCTTGAACAAGTTCAAAAGTGTTGCTAGCTAGGGCCCCTTGATGACAGGAAGCCCTTGCCTGTAATGATACTGCCAAGGGTCTCACAACTAGTGAACCATAGGAAGCTTCTTTCATTCATGGTTTTTATCTAAATCCCAATATTTTACGAGCTTCGTTCTTGATTTTCAATTAGAATATCTTTTGGTTTTTATCTAAATCCCAATATCGTACACCTTGATAATTTAGATTGTCGGAGAAAAATCAAAAAGTTCTAACGAGCAGATTAACCTACGGGTTTTTCAAACACGAAGGACGAACTTATGATTGCGTTCAAAACCAAGGAACTGAGGAATAAGTTACTCAACATGTAATGAAGGCAACTGCTAATGCAGCACTTCTCGCATGGTCTGCTTCTGAGATCAAACCAGAAAGGTTAAACTTGCCTCGTTGTGCACACGCTGTGCGAAGAACATCGCTAGAACACGAAAAAGAAACATATAGCCTGTTTGTTCATGCGTGCAAGATTTCGAATTTTACATTTACTTTGGAAGCCTGATATCTAGAGTGTTTTTTTTTTTTAAAGGAAAAAAAAAGCACTCAACAAAAAATATTTTGCAAACTAGCCTGATGATAAAACTTAGAAAATAGCATAATTTAATTGATTGCCAGGAATAGCACAACCAATCGATCTAAACTACTTACAGAATCCCTTTTTTATCCTCATTTCTCTCTTTCACCTTTTTCCTCACCCGAACAGCCCCTTCCCCTCTCTCTCAACCGTGAGTTTCCCTTGCCTCCTTCCACCTCCTTCCACTCCACCGCCCCCTCCTCCTTCACCCATCACCAGTGAGACTTTCACTACCTCCCCCTCGATAATTTCAAGTTAGCACTCTACCTCTCACTCTTAATTTTGTAAAATGTGTTGTGCTTTGATGATTATGTTAGGGTTCAAGTTTATTTAGTTATGTAAGGGTTTAGTTGAATTTAGATCGATTAGGTAAAAATTATATCAATTGAGTTAATAAATTATATTAATTAGGTATAAATTTGATGGAAAAGGGTTCCGGTGAGCATGTTAGAGTTTAGTTGAGTTTAGATCAATTAGGAGTGAATTATATTAATTAGGTATAAATTAAATAAATTAGGGCTTTGATAATTATGTCAGAGTTTATTTAATTTATTATGTTAGGGTTTAGTTGAATTTAGATCAATTAGGTATGAATTATGTTAATAAGGTATAAATTACATTAATCGGGTGGATAAATTACATAAGTTAGATATAAATTAGATGAATTAGGGTTTTTAGGATTAGTGTGAATTGTTTAATTTCGAAAGAATTGGGGTAATTGATGAATTTTGTCAAATTATATATTTTAGTGAGAAGCAGTTAGTTGATAAATTTTCAGAGAATTTGTGAGAATTTGTGTTAATTAATGAATTTTGTAAAGTTTTATAATTTCTTTATATTAGGGTTTATGTGAATTATATATGTAATGGTATACTATTTTACAATTGATAAGTTTTGTTGAGAGTTTGTGAGAATTAATAGGTTTTAATTTTGGGAGAATTTATTTTTTATAATTAATGAATTTTGTTAAATTTAGTTATTTTTTATATTAGGTTTTATGTGAATTGTGTAATTTGTTTTTGCAATTGATAAATTTTAGGAGAATTTATGAGAACTGTTAAAAAATTTTAAATTATGTATTTTTAAAAAAAATGGAGAGAATTTGTTAGTGATAGAGATTAGTATGGTTCAAATTGTTATAAAATAGATAAGTTAATTATCGTTTTAGATTGTTATATGATAACATTGGATTTTGTGATTTTACAGAATTTATCATCTAATATGACATATTATTATGGTGGTGCAATTGTTGATACTTGTCATTTATATTGGAAGAAGTATTGTCATTCTTAGTGATATATTAGACATTTCACTAGTAGAATTAAAAGAAGTTATATGTGAAGATATTGGTTGGAATTGTAATGAAATTAAAGTTGATATTACTTGAAGAATGCAGGTTATGGAATGTCCAATACATTATGTTGCTATGCTATTTTTGTGATGTCAATTTAAAGTTTATGGTTGGGTTAGCCACCGAATATAGATTGAGATATTTAGAACTCTACTTAAATAGTATACCTAAACATATATACTCCTCATTTAGTGTCAAGTATACTTAGATCCAAATTATACTCAAATGACTACACAAGCATCATAGTTTGTTAGTCTATTTAGGATAGTTAGTGGTGTAGCTAGTAAACCTAATATTGATTCTTGAAATTATGAAAATGGAATATTATTTAGGATAGTTAGTGGTGTAGTAAACCTAATATTGATTATTGAAATTATGAAAATGGAATATTCAAGTATGTTTGACAGTGTATGAACTAATAATGACTTTGAACAAAGTGATGAGGAGGTCCAGGGTAATGTTACTGAAAAAGATTTTGGTTAACCAGTAAATCAATCCATGAGACCTATTGTTCTTGAATTTAGGATGCTAATAGGGTTGATGAGATGATATGTAATGATTAAGCTTCGAGTTGTAGGAATTTAACATAAGTGTTGAGTTTGAGGTTGGACAAACCTTCAAAAATAAGTTTGAATTAATTAATACAGTGAAGTAGTGACATATAGTGCATTAATTATAATGCAATATGCAATGTTCAACCATAATTTATGTGTAATTATAATGTATATATACTCTAGAATCTCAATGGTACTTACACATGAGAGGTATCCTAAGAATTCTAATTTATTTGAGATCTCAAAGTTGATAAAACCATATATATACACCAATTTATTGGTCATGTAAGACTATTGTGAACTTGATTCAAAGTTTATTATAATTGTTTTTCAGTTATGAGTGTTGACATATATATGAACATTGTAGCCATTCAAGCAAGAACACAAAAATAATATGAGTTTAATTTCTAATATTACAAGGCATGGGTAGCTAAATAAAAAGTACATGAGTTATTGTCTAATTTATACATGAATTTTTTCAAATGCTATCTAGATTGTTATCAATAAATCAAGAATTAAATGTCAGTAAAATTATCCAATAGAATCATAAGGGGTGAATAATGGCACAATAATATTTAAGGGATTTTTTTTATTTGAAGTTGTGATTAAGGCATCGAGGCTTTGTTGTTCATTGATAGATATTAATGGTACTCACCTACACGAGAAATTTAATGGGAAGTTTTTGTTCCAGTTGGTTTTGATACTAATAATAAGATATTTTCTCTAAGTTTTTCTTTAATCGAAGACTAGACAAATTAGATTTAGACATGGTTCTTAGATTGCATTTATTAATATGTTGTAGTTAGTCGTACCAGACTATGTATATTATCTTATAGACATATTGCAATTAAGAATTTCATGGCAGAGATATGGCTCAAGCTGGTTAGATTTCATTATTATTCATATCATTTTAAGAGCAACTTCAAAACTAGGTTCAAAGATTAGAATTTGAAAACAACCTTGATTGTGATATTTTATGTTATGAATCATCAAAATAAAATTTTGAAACCTGATATGTTGCTCTAATTGAGAAGGTTAGACAGATAAAAGAATAGCTAGAAGTTGAACTAACTTGGGGGATTGGAAAACATGTGTTAATATTTTTCTTTGATTTACATTAAAAAAATTTATTATTGTTTTACATTATCATTATTGTTTTATATTTTTTTTTTGTTGGAACGCTAACAACTTGCTATTTAACAAATACATCATATAGGTACATGGTAAGTCATGGTACATAAGAGAGATGGTGCTAGAGGAGTCTATCACCAAGAGAACTATCTAGAAAGCAGTTTTGTTACAAGTCTCATGGATAGTTCGATTTAGTTCAGTTTTACACTTGCAAGTCTCATGTTATAATTAACTCATATTTATGTAATTTTATTGATTTCTAGGTAATAAAAAATTATCATCATCATAAAATGATGACTCTACATCCTCGTGTTCTTTCTTTTATCGTGGATGCTTATTTTTATAGGATTACTTGCCTCTAACATGTCAAGATTGATCATGGATTACTTAGTTGGTTAAGAGATAAAGGTGTGAGACCATCATGTTCTAAATATATGTTGAGAAAATAGCATCTACACTTTAGGATATTGCTCTATTACTTGGGTTGCCCATAAATGATGGTCATACGACCAGTAGAGAAGTATATAACAAGTACGAGGTATATTGAAATCTATCATGACTAATACCTAATGACGTTACTATTAAGAAAAATCACAACAAGCTTAAATGGCTGGAAGAGAATTTTATGGGCCCACCTCCAAATGACACAATGGATAAGATGTTGATTAGGTATGTTAGAGTATACCTCATGCACATTTGTTGGTAACATGTTATTCATATATTTGATTGACAATGTAGTGTGAGTCATGTTTTTTACTACTCCTAGAGGATTTTGAGTGAATTCCAGGATATAGTTAGGGTTTGGCAGTGCTTGTCTATTTTTATTGCCAACTATATCATGGATTCATGGCTAGCTCAAAATAAGTTAGGAATTATTTGTTACTTTTACAAGTGTAGTTATTTTAAATTTTTTTTATTTATCCAATATCATTAAATGATAGCAATACATTAAAAAATATTCATTAATAGTTTGCATGTAAAAGCACATAGTTATGGTCATATCATTAGCATGTTGGTTGTCTAAAGGTTTGAGGGGATAGATAGTAGACACAAATCTAGGGATATCACTCCTAGTAAGAGCTTGGTAATACAAATTCTTAATGAAATTTTCATTAACATATAAAATACATTGCTAGTAAAATTGTAATAGATTTGTGGATTGTCATATTAGGTGATGTGGGCTTAGAAGGCTTCTCGAAAATCCAACCCACATGTAATCATTATAATACAACAAGTTAGATCCATAGAAGCCTCACCCGGTGTAAGTTAAGACATCTATTATTTATTTTTATATATTTTTTTAAATTAAGTTATTTTGTAATATATGAATTTTATATTTTAATTAGTTATATGGACATCCTACATAAAGGATGTGACTCGCATCTCTAATTTACATCCAAAACAATTATATATGGAGATTAGTGGTCTCAAAACACTATTTTGTTATTATTGAGTTGTATTAGCTTAATCGTGTGATAAGAATTATATCAACATGTCTTGAATTATGTTGATATTATTAATGAGTTACATGATATCAATCATCAAGGTAGAAGTTATGATAATTGGTTGGTAATGCATATGGATTATATCAACCAATGACATGTAAAGAGAGTGTAGATGTTTAAGGAGCAACATTCCACCATTGATGTATATAGTATGAGCCCTTACATCAAGATATAAATAAATTGGTTTACATGAGGTATTTGTTTTTTTTGTTTTTGTCAATATATATATATATATATATATAGGTATTTGTTTTTTTTGTTTTTGTCAATATATATATATATATATATATATATATATATATATATATATTAAAGAGGTGTTTTCATCCATTCATGTTAAAATGACTCATGGTTGCATAATTGACTATCAATTTTAACAAAATTAAATCATAAAA
>Ga0307515_10024665_pt1 | contig 10461 bp, 10 predicted proteins | sample 17_EM_MG_FD_194513 | JGI IMG/M metagenome (GOLD analysis project Ga0307515, IMG submission 194513) | Populus trichocarpa ectomycorrhiza microbial communities from riparian zone in the Pacific Northwest, United States - 17_EM | ecosystem: Host-associated > Plants > Roots > Unclassified | place...
TCAGGAAGGCGGCGGTGAAGCGCTCCTGGTCCACCGGCTGATGGCGCACATGGCTGTTGAAGTCGCAATAGGGACATTTCGCCGCGCAGAACGGCCAATGCACATAGACGCCGAAACCGGGCTCGCCGGTATCGGGTAGCAGCGTCGCATCGCGCGAGGTGCTTGGCGTGTCGAGATTGTCCACCAACAGACCCTACGCTTCCAGGCAGGTTTCGACAAAGAGTTTGAAAGCGCGCGCCCGGTGCGACAGCGCCTGCGGCTTGCCGATATTCCAGCCGTGTTTCTCCTCGCCGCTCATCTCCCCGAAGGTCGTATCGTAACCCTCAGGCTGGAAGACCGGGTCGTAGCCGAAGCCCTGTGTCCCGCGCGGCGGCCAGACGACGGTGCCTTCGACCTCGCCGCGGAACAGCTCCGTGTGCCCGTCCGGCCAGGCAAGGCAGAGCACGCTGACGAAACGCGCCCTGCGCTGTTCCGGCTTCGAAGCACCCGCATCCTGCAGCGCCTTTTCCACCTTGGCCATCGCCATGTGGAAATCGCGCGTGCCGTCTGATGTCTCCGCCCAGTTGGCGGTATAGACACCGGGATCGCCGCCGAGCGCGTCCACCACCAGCCCGGAATCATCAGAAAGCGCCGGCATGCCGGAGGCATTGGCCGAGGCGATCGCCTTGATCGTCGCATTCTCCTCGAAGCTCGTGCCGGTCTCGTCAGGTTCGACGAAATTCAGCTCGGCGGCCGATTTGGCGGTAAAACCAAGTGGTCCGATCAGCTCCTGGATTTCGCGGATCTTGCCGGCATTGTGGCTGGCGACGACGATGGTCTTCGTTTCAAGCTTGCGCATTCAAATGTCCTGTTCGATGCCCCAGATTTTAGGCTCCGCGCATTCCAGGCTGTTGCCTTCGGGATCACGGAAATAGATCGAGCGGCCGCCATTCGGCCAGCGCACTTCGGATTCGATCGCCACACCGGCCGCCGTCAGCCTGTCGGCCATGGCATCGATGTTGCGGCCGGACACCCGGAAACAGGCATGGCCCTGGCCGGTCGTGCCGTGCGGCGGCACCTGCAGCGCCTCCGGTGCCGGCGGTTTTACCGTTTCCTCGGGGTTGAAGATCAGGAGAACGCCAGGCCCGCAGCGGAAGAAGACATGCCGGTTGCCGGCGCGCGCGATCTTCTCAAGTCCGAGAACGTCTTCGTAGAACGTCTCGGCCCGGTCGAGATCCCTCGCATAAAGCGCCGTTTCCAACATGCCTTCCAGCATGGAACTCATCCCGTGACGGCTTGCTTCTGCAGTGCCACGAGTTCGCCGATGCCGTTTCTGGCAAGCTGCAGCAGCGAGGTGAATTCCTCCTCGCTGAACGGAGTGCCCTCGGCCGTGCCCTGGATCTCGACGATCCCGCCGGCGCCCGTCATTACGAAATTCGCATCGGTCTCGGCCGAGGAATCCTCGAGGTAATCGAGGTCGATGACCGGCTGGCTGGCGAAAATGCCGCAGGAAATGGCGGCGACATGGTCCTTCAGCACCCGGTCGACCTTGATCATGTTACGACTTTCCATCCACTTCAGGCAGTCGTAGAGCGCGATCCAGCCGCCGGTGATCGAGGCCGTCCGCGTGCCGCCATCGGCCTGGATGACGTCGCAGTCGAGCGTGATCTGCCGTTCGCCGAGCGCCTGCAGATCGACGACGGCGCGCAGTGACCGGCCGATCAGCCGCTGGATTTCCTGCGTGCGGCCACCATGCTTGCCGGCGGCCGCCTCGCGCTTCATACGATCGCCGGTCGCCCGCGGCAGCATGCCGTATTCGGCGGTGACCCAGCCCTTGCCTGTGTTGCGCAGCCACGGCGGCGTCTTGTCTTCGAGGCTTGCCGTGCAGAGCACGTGCGTATCGCCGAATTTCACCAGGCAGGAGCCTTCCGCATGCTTGGAAAAATTGCGCTCGAACGAGACCTTGCGCATCTGGTCGGTTTTTCTGCCTGAAGGCCGCATTCTCATCTCCTGGAGTTGTTGACCGCTTCTACGATTGGCTGCGCCTATTTGCAAATTCCCTTTTGCTACGGGTCCGAGATTGACTATATTTTCAGGAAGCATCATCAGCGCGAGTTCGAAGAGGTTCATGGGCATCAGGTCGACGTCGGTTTCGGATGCCGTTGCTGCGCTGGATGAGCGGTCCAGGGAAATTTTTCGCCGCATCGTCGAAGGTTATCTGGAGAGCGGTGAGCCGCTCGGCTCGCGCAATCTGTCGCGCCTCCTGCCGATGTCGCTGTCGCCGGCTTCGGTGCGCAATGTCATGAGCGATCTCGAAGAGCTCGGCCTGATCTATTCGCCGCATGTCAGCGCCGGCCGGCTGCCGACCCAGATCGGGTTGCGCTTCTTCGTCGATGCCTTCATGCAGGTCGGCGATCTCTCCGCCGAGGAGCGCGCCAGCATCGACCGCCAGGTGCGGGCCGAAAGCGGCGGCAATCCCGTCGAATCGATGATGAACGAGGCAAGCCGCATGCTGTCAGGCATTTCGCGCGGCGCCGGTCTCGTCATCACCTCGAAAAGCGATCCGGTGCTGAAACATGTCGAGTTCATCCGGCTCGAACCGACGAAGGCGCTGGCCGTCCTCGTCGGCGATCACGATCAGGTGGAAAACCGCATCATCGAGCTGCCGGCCGGCGTCACCTCCTCGCAGCTGACGGAAGCGGCGAATTTCCTCAATGCCCACATGACCGGCCAGACCCTGCCGGAACTCCGCAAGCAATTGAGCCGGCTGAAGGATGACGTGCGCCACGAACTCGATGCCCTCTCGCGCGATCTCGTCGAGCGCGGCATCGCCGTCTGGGCCGGCAGCCCGGACGAGGGAAAGCCCGCCCAGCTGATCATCCGCGGTCGCGCCAATCTGCTCGAAGGTCTCGCCGGCGCCGAGGATCTCGACCGGCTGCGCATGCTGTTCGACGATCTCGAGAAGAAGGACAGCCTGATCGAGCTTCTCAACCTGGCCGAAAGCGGTTCGGGCGTGCGCATCTTCATCGGTTCGGAAAACAAGCTCTTCTCGCTTTCCGGCTCGTCGCTCATCGTCGCCCCCTATCGTGACGATGACGATCGGATCGTCGGCGCCGTCGGCGTCATCGGCCCGACGCGGCTCAATTATTCCCGTATCGTGCCGATGGTGGACTACACCGCCCAGCTCGTTTCCCGCCTCACGCGCAATCAGCTCTGACGCATATCTGTTGAAGACGCGGAATTTTCGCTTCTTTGTCACGCAGACTTGATTTTTTCCGGCCAAACCTCGATATCGGGCGCATCTGAAGATACACCAACCGGAGACCGTCATGACCGATGACACGACGAAAAACGGACCTGACGCAGCTGCGGCCGATGCCGCAGCCGACAACGCCGCCTACGTCGAGAACGATACCGCGCAGGAAGAGGCCGGCCAGCCGGACGCGATCGAGCTTCTGAAAGCCGAAAACGGCGAGCTGCGCGACCGCTATCTGCGCCTTGCAGCCGAGATGGACAATCTGCGCCGCCGCACCGAACGCGAGGTGAAGGATGCCAAGTCCTATTCCGTCGCTGGTTTTGCCCGCGACATGCTCGCCGTCTCGGACAATCTGCGCCGCGCCCTCGATGCCATTCCGCCCGAGGTCAAGGCCGCCGCCGATACCGGTCTTTCCACGCTGATCGAAGGCGTGGAGATGACCGAGCGCGCTATGCTCTCGGCTCTCGAGCGCCACGGCGTTCGCAAGCTGGAGCCGGTCGGCCAGAAGTTCGATCCGAATTTCCATCAGGCGATGTTCGAGGTGCCGAACCCCGAGGTGCCTAATAATACGGTCGTCCAGGTCGTGCAGGCAGGTTTCACCATCGGCGAGCGCGTGCTGCGCCCGGCCATGGTCGGTGTCGCCAAGGGCGGCCCGAAGCCCGTCGAAACTGAAAATTCCATTCTCGATGAAAAGGACGCCTGATCTCCTAGAGCAATTCCAGCAAAAGTGCGCAGCGGTTTTGCGTCCGGAATTGCATCAAAGCAAGAGATAGAGCATTTCCGTGATTCGAAGAAAAACGGAAATGCTCTGGGCTTCCTTTATTTCGCGAACTGACGTCAGATGCGGGCGAAGCGTTCGATCAGGAGATCGAAGAAGCCGTCCGCATCGACGAAGCGAATGACTTTTGCGTTGCGCTTGCGCTCGGTGACATGCCACCAGTCGACGACAGTCATGCCGACGGTGAGTTCGGACTGGACCTCGATCTCGACATTGCAGTCCCGGCCCTTGAAAAGCTCCGGCTTCAGCAGATAGGCAACGACTGTGGGGTCGTGCAGCGGCCCGCCGTCGGAGCCGTATTTCTCGATGTCGAACCGCTCGAAGAATTCCAGCATCTCGACCATCGCCTTTGCCGGCGCCGTGCCGATCTCGGCCATGCGCTTCACCCGGTCCTTGCGGGTCAGCAACTGGTGCGTCACGTCGAGCGGCATCATCACGATCGGAACGCCCGAGCGGAAGACGATGTCGGCTGCCTCGGGATCGACATAGATGTTGAATTCGGCGGCCGGCGTGATGTTGCCACCCTCGAAGAAGCCGCCACCCATCATCACCAGCTCGCGGATGCGGGCAATGATGTCGGGCGCCTTCTCGAAGGCCATGCCGATATTGGTGAGCGGCCCGAGCGTGCAAAGCGTCACCGTGCCCTCCGGCTCGCGGCGCAGCGTCTCGATGATGAAGTCGACCGAATGGCCAGGCTGCAGCGCCATCGTCGGTTCGCTAAGTTCGGGGCCGTCGAGGCCGGTCTTGCCGTGCACATGTTCTGCCGTCACCAGCTTGCGGGCGATCGGCTTGTCGGCGCCGGCGAAAACCTTGGTTTCCGTTCGGTCGCAGAGTTCGCAGATGATGCGCGCATTGCGGCTGGTGAGGGAAAGCGGCACATTGCCGGCGACGGTGGTGATCCCCAGCACTTCCAGCTCATCAGGGCTGCCGAAGGCAAGCATGATGGCGGCCGCGTCGTCCTGGCCGGGATCCGTGTCGATAATGATCTTTCTTGCGCTTGCCATTCCGATCGTTCCATCCTCGCGGCGCGCTGCTTCGGCATGCACCGATTTCTTCATATCCCCGTCACAAATCAGCACGTTCCGTACGGGCATGTTTTGATGCGAGGCGGCAGGCCCTTTGTCAAGCAAGGAGCGGCGGCTGCGTCAGCTTAAAAATTGAGGGTGTCGCGGCGACAGGCCGCGCGCGCCTTGCAGCGCCGGGGTGCTGTCCCCATATTAGCATGCATCCGGATGCTGTATTTTAAGGTCCGGGAGGGTCGCTTGCATCAAGGACTTGGAAAGAGATGAGCCGCATTACCCCTTTCGCCAGCCCGCTGCTTCTGGGCTTCGATGCCATGGAAAAGACGCTGGAGCGCATTTCCAAGGCAAGCGATGGATATCCGCCTTACAATATCGAACGCATCGCCGCCGACAATGGTGCTCCGGAGCGTCTGCGCATCACTCTTGCCGTCGCCGGTTTCAGTGAGGAAGAACTCGATGTCTCCATCGAGGAAAACCAGCTTCTGATCCGCGGCCGGCAGGTGGAGCAGGGCGAGCGGGACTATCTCTATCGCGGCATCGCTGCCCGTCAGTTCCAGCGCACCTTCGTTCTTGCCGACGGCATGCAGGTCCTCGGCGCCAGCCTGAAAAACGGTCTGCTCTCCGTCGATCTAATTCGCCCGGAACCTGCGCGCATGGTCAAGAAAATTAACATTTCGGTCTCACAGTAGGACAACGGTTTGTTGAACCGTTGGTCCCTTCTCCCGGAGGAACAGGAATGTTGATGAAAGAAGCCACGTCTCGTCTGACCAAATCCGAGCTTGCCCATATCGGCAACGGTGAGGTCGCCTATATCAGAAAAATGCGGACCGATGAGGTCGCCAGGTGCTTTCCCGAGGCGCCGGATATCGATCCGAACGTCGATCTCTGGGCACTGTTCGGCGCCGACGGCACGCCGATCCTGCTGACGGACAACCGCTCCAGCACCTTTTTCAAGGCTGCCGAGGACGAACTGAAGACGGTCAGCCTGCACTGACCGTCAGATGCGGCCCGTCGCGTTTTATCGCGATATTGGTGGCGGCAGCTTTATTCGGTTTTGCCGCGGTCGGGGCTGATGTCGCGCCATATGCGCATAGCCTCCTTCGACGTTTTCTGTGCGACGACGTTGAAGATTCCAGGATTCGGTATCAAATCCCATTAGACTTACAGGGCTACGCTCTTTTGCTTCCGTGCGACGCCCCGCGACCAGGTCTGTCGGAAGATCGAGTGGCCGGTCACGCCTTCAACGTATCTTCCGCCGCCTAACGCGGTAGCGGTACCTCGTTATCGGCCGTGGCACTTCTTGTACTTCAGCCCGCTCTTACAGGGGCACGGGTCGTTTCGACCCACTTTAGGGACTGCAGGCTGTATCTTTTGCGGCGCTGCTTTCTGACTCTGCACGAAGTTCTTAGCACGCTGCTTCATGCGTTCCGCGTCATCAAAAATATGCGCGTTGGCCTCCGAGCGGTTTGCGGGTCGAGTGACCGGGAAGGTGGAGGCCGCCTTGTAAGTGCCACCGGCTGTCGTTTCGATCATCAAGCCGGTCACCGTCCCGGCAGGTGTCATCAGGGCCGCCGAACTGGCCTTGTTGTTCACCTTCTTCCAGTCGATGACGTCACCGGATCTGTGGAGCCATATGAAGAACGGTGTTTCCGCTTCCTGACCGTAAATGAAGTAGCGGCCTTCGTGTTGGTTCAATGATTTGCGAAGCTCGACAAGCATGGCCGCAAACTCTCTGCGACCTTCGCTACCCAAATTCCTGAGGTAACTGTCCGCGCAAAGCCAACCGGCCTTGCACGTCGCGTCGAGAGCCCCGAAGAGCTTGAGCATTTCGTCGGGATATTCTTGGGTCGGACGTGGATCGGTCTCCCAGTTTTCACCTTCGAAGCTTCGGTCGACGTCAAAGCTCATGCCATCCCACACAACGAAGTCGGCGTCTTTCTTGAGCTGCTCGGTTAGTTCGATGTCGACGCGGTTTTTCTTCAAATAGGCACCCAGATGGTCCAGCTCGTCGAACAGGTGGGCACGACGCAAGCCAGCCACGGCCTGTCGCACTTCCATATAGTGTGCGAATTCGCCCGGTGTCGGCAGGAAACGCCTAAGGACGAACAGGTCATCGATCGAAAGGGAAATGAAAGCGTGTTTGCCAAGCAAAGGCACGATTTCGGGCAGTTCCTTACAGAATGCCGAAAGCGGAGAGAACGATTCAACCGTAAGCCCGATGGGTAGCATGACACGGTAGTCAGCACGGCGCACGCGCGCGCACTCCACGTACTTGCCGTCAATCATATGGAAGAGTGGCACTTCATCGGCGGTGTTCAGGTAATTGAAGAAGCGCTCACATTGCTTGTAAGCCTTGATGACTAGGTCCTGCACCGACTGAGCATGACGCCCGAAATCCGAGGCCGGTGACGCGATGGTTGCTGCGGCACCGGCCTTTGCCTCGACCAGATAGAGCACATCATCGATGAGGATCAGCGTGTCGTTTTCCGACCATTGCTTGCTGACAGGGTCCTTGTAGTAGACCTCCTGCAAAACCATGGCGCCGGGCAGCTGGGCGCTGAGAATGTCGGCAAAGGCGGCTTCACTCATTACCTTTTGGCGTTCATTGAACTCAACCTTGTAGGCAGGCTTGCGCTGCAAAAGGTTGAACAAGAGCGCGCGATATCCGGCATCACGGGTGAAGCATGGGTCGACGGCGAAATAGTCCGACCCCAGTTTGATCAACGGTTTTTTGCGGACGGGCAGCGTACGATAAGGCGTGCCGGAGTGGTCGCCAGCAGCGAAAAACTCTTTGTCTTCGCCGCGTTCATAGGCCAAGTCGGCGAGGAGTTCCTTAGGCAGGTCGGTATGACGGCTGACATTGGCAACGCCACCACGGAACATGTCCTCCATCGCTTGCCCGGCGGCTTTTGACTGATCCTTGTTTTCCGCGACCCACTCTTCCATGACCTCTTTCAGTGGTTTGCCTTTTGCTGCTGCAAAGGCATGAGCCTCGTGGAACTGGTTCATCATCTCTTCAATGGCGAAGGCTTGTCCGGTGCGCGCGGCGTCGGCCATGGCCTGAAAGCCCGCAGCGACCTCGACCGCGCCAACGCGGTAGATTTCCTTCAGCACATCGTCATGCGGGGCAAGGACGTAGCGATAAAACTCGCCTTCTAGGACCTGATAGCGGTGACCGCGCAGCAAAACCCAGCTGGACTTGGCGCGGAATTCAATATCAGAGGTGTCCGGCCCGAAAGCGCCGTCCTTGGTATCCGCCGAAGTTGCCATCGCGTAAAACATGGCCTGATCCCTCAGGTTGCCGCTGAGTTCAAAAAGCTCCGCGCACTTCTCTTCACTGAATTCCACCTTGTCCGGTGCCAGGTCTGTGGCCAGCACGGCGTGGATATACTCGAGAAGAAACTGGTTCTGGTTGATGAGGTCATCCGGCCCCTGGGCCTCGCGCTCCTCTTTCGTGACGCCCTGCTCCGACATCGCCTTCATCATGTGCTGCGCATAGATGTAGCCAAGAAGGTCGTGCGGCGGAATGCCGACAATAAGCTCGCGCATGCGCGCGGCGGTAGCTTCCATATCCTTCATCAAGGATGCTGCGACTTCCTTGCGCTTGTCTTCGTCGGCTTGGTTTTGTGTCATGATGTCCTCTAAAACATATTATAACACAACGGGGTAGGCTTCTTATCTCTTCGAGCCACTCACGTCGAAATAGACGACTTCTGCAGGTGCTGTCTAAAAGCGTTTGCCTTCGCAGTCTTGCTCTTGCTCAGGAGTCAGCCCACCACCTTACTCGAGGACCTAATGTAGGTCTGCTTAGAGGGGTGACCATAAACCGACGGACCATATACCCCCGGCCTTTGGCCTTCGTTCTCAACGTCCGCTTTCGGGAAGCCGCGAGTGCAGCGCGAGCGGCCGAAATGGAGGCGCAAAGCGGTCGTGGATGCAGAGATCGCCAAACGGCAGCTTCGAGCCATGAGCAGTCATGGGTGACGCTTGCGATGCAATACCGGAAAGTTCCAGCAGCCCCACTCAATCGTTCGCGCAGACGAACATTGCGTCTGTCCGCTGACTTTCCTTGAAGCTCAGATCTTCCTGAATGTCAGATAGGCAGAAGACCGGCCTTCGCGTCGCGCCTTGGCCTCGTAGCGTGTGCTTGGCCAGCCCTCATAGGGTGTCAGCCAGTCCGCGGCATTCTCGGCCACCCAGTCGAAGCCGCCATGGTCGCGGCATTTGATCAGCGTCCAGTTCACATAGGTGTCGATGTCGGAGGCGAAGCAGAACAGGCCGCCGGGCTTCAGCACGCGATGAAAACGGTCGAGATTGGTCTTCGAGACGAAGCGCCGCTTCCAGTGTTTCCGCTTAGGCCATGGATCGGGATAAAGCAGGTCGATCTGATCGAGTGAACCGTCCGGCAGCCAGTCGAGCAGTTGCGTCGCGTCGTCGTTATAGACGCGGATATTGGAGGCACCCGTCTCGCCGACGCGCGCGAGCAGCTTCTGCATGGAATTGACGAAGGGTTCGACACCGATGAAGCCGGTCGAAGGCGTCTCCAGCGCGCGGTGCATCAGGTGCTCGCCGCCGCCGAAACCGATTTCCAGCCGCAATGTCTGGACCGGAACCGGAAAGAGGGATGTCAGCGGCTCCGGGGGAGCCGCCGAGAGATCGATAAGGAATGCCGGCAGCAGGTTGTTCAGCGTCTCGGCCTGCTGTTCACGCAGAGCCTTGCCTTTGCGGCGACCGAAGAAAGCTTCGGTCGCCCGGCCGCGGCGTTCCATATCCGTCATGCGTTATCTCAGGCCTTCACGCTTTCCTTGAGCGCCTTCACGAGGTCGGTGCGCTCCCAGGAGAACGAACCGTCGCGGCCGGCCTTGCGGCCGAAATGGCCGTAAGCCGAGGTCTTGGCATAGATCGGCTTGTTGAGGTCGAGATGGCGGCGGATACCCGTCGGCGAAAGGTCCATATTCTTGCGGATCGCCGCCTCGATCTGATCCTCGGTGACCTTGCCGGTGCCATGCAGGTCGACATAGATCGACAGCGGCTGGGCGACGCCGATTGCGTAGGAGATCTGGATCGTGCAACGGTCGGCAAGGCCGGCGGCAACGACGTTCTTGGCGAGGTAGCGGGCGGCATAGGCGGCCGAACGGTCGACCTTGGTCGTGTCCTTGCCGGAGAATGCGCCGCCGCCATGCGGGGCTGCACCGCCGTAGGTGTCGACGATGATCTTGCGGCCGGTGAGGCCCGCATCGCCATCAGGTCCGCCGATGACGAACTTGCCGGTGGGGTTGATGTACCACTTGCAATCGTCGGCGATCTTCAGCTCGCCGAGCGCTTCGCGGATGTAAGGCTCGACGACGGCGCGGACCTTGTTCGAATCCCAGCTCTCGTCGAGATGCTGCGTCGAAAGCACGATCGAGGTCGCTTCCGACGGCTTG
>Ga0307515_10024666_pt1 | contig 10460 bp, 13 predicted proteins | sample 17_EM_MG_FD_194513 | JGI IMG/M metagenome (GOLD analysis project Ga0307515, IMG submission 194513) | Populus trichocarpa ectomycorrhiza microbial communities from riparian zone in the Pacific Northwest, United States - 17_EM | ecosystem: Host-associated > Plants > Roots > Unclassified | place...
TCTTGGGCGGTAGGACGCGCAACTACAACAAATCGTGGACAAAACCATCATGGAAGCAGACAAAGACGGAGACGGCAAACTCAGTTTCGAGGAGTTTGCACAGATGGTCGCGAACACCGTAAGGAGTCACCGTAACCCGCATATCGTTTTCAGGAAAGCTGATCGTCATCAACAGGACATCGTGAAACAGATGACGCTGGAGGATCTGTTTTGAAACTTGTCGTGTTACCTAGGGCTAAAGACCTCGATCCCTTCCGTGTTACCATACTCCATCCTTGTTCGCTTTTTCCTCCCTTGATCCCCGTGTTTTCAATGTCGCGGTGCATGTATTTTTGTACCCCGTCCTCCCCCCCTACCATTTCCTGGTTCATCTCCCGCCCCCCTCGTCACATGTAGTGACTAACGGAAAATCTGTCGCACAGGAATCACTGTGTTATCTGAAGTCTGTGTTTTGCAATCGCATGCTTAGCTTCAGCCCTCATCGGGTAGGACGAATGAACTGGAAACGCGGAGCTTTAATTGAACGCGTGTGCACCTACGGAATCCAAACACGAACGTGCGACAAGCAAGTGCGCTAGAAGCTCCTAAATGAATGCCAAGGAAAGACCACGGTGCCCTGGTTACTTAACCACAGCTCACTGCCCAATGCTCGGATTCCTGTCCAGCCGTGCCACAAGATTATAATTGATGATATAACTGTGGCCGTTGGTTTGGATCGGACCGTGAATGTCAGGTCAGGTCTCAGGGCGGCGGGCCGGATGTGAGCGAGTCGATCTCGTACTCTATCTATACGTAATATGAATGTCCTTTCTCTTCCAGTGCCTACTATACTTCCGGCAGGGATTGATCATTCGTGGCTTCTCGCTCGCGAACCATACACATTGTGCACACTAGCGGTCCGCGTTGACAGGCAACCAGGCATGTGGCAAAGTTGCATGACCAACTTGTGCTTCCAGCGTGCTTTCCTCGCGGAATCCCAGCTTAAAAGTGGGCTTCGCTGAGAAAGTGCCTCAAGTCTATCCCCCCCTTCTTCGATTTCATTCGAACCGCCACACAAATGGCCGCAAGTGCTACAGATACGACCCCGGCTAGTCTGAAGGCTGAGGGAGGTGTTTTGGCTCCTATTAACGAAAGCCCGACCTTAACCGAAGGTCATGACACGGTGACCGACGACCGACCCACCAATTCTCCATCTGCTGAAGGACACGCAGGCACGTTTGCACGATTTTTTCTTCTTGTACTCGAGCCGCTGCTTAATTGTTCAACAGTACCACAGCCTGCGACCGTAGGTGGACATTCGAGCAGAGAGGATGATGTAGCGCTATTAGCAAGGTTCGTACAATGCACATCGGTCGTTTACCCGTGTCTGAGTGTGGTAGGCTCGTCGCAGGTGCACTTAATGAGAGCGTTACGGAGCTGAGGAAGGACAGTGACACGAGGATGTCCCAGTACGTTCACACCCAACCTCCAGGGTGGCGCGTGTTAACCTGGTGCTGCCGCAGCTTTCAAGAAGAACTTCGCAGAGGCGAGGAGAAACGGCTTGCCCAGTCAGTCTTTCTCCAAGTTTCCAATGGGTCTTGTTTGGTCTGAAATAGTTCTGTTCCGCTTTAGGTTTGAGAAAGTAGTTGCAAACCAGAAGCCAACGAAGACCGACTCGACTAAAAACTTTTGGACCGCCTACAAGAAAGTTGCTGACGAATACGACGATGACATGGTCTCCAAGTATGTCGGGGACCTGGACACCTCCCTGCTCTTTGTAGGCACATTTTCGTCTCTTGTACGCCCTATTCGCCTCAACGGGTCTTCCCCTGTACTAGGCGGGTTTGTTCTCGGCCGTGACTTCCGCGTTCATTGTCCAAATCATTCCTGCACTCCAGCCAAACCCCATCGACCTGACAAACGTCCTGCTCCTCCGAATATTGCAGCAGAACACCTCATTTGGTGGAACCAACCCCCTGGCACCTGTCTCGAACACCCCGATCAGTATCGTCAGAGCTCAGTCCATCCTCTTCGCCAGTCTGTCCCTTACGTTGTTCGTGGCTTTTGTCTCCGTGTTGGGGAAACAGTGGATCCTGTATTACACTCGGGTCACGACCTGGGGTAATATCGCTGATCGAGGGAAGGAACGACAGACCAAGCTGTTGGGACTCCAGAAGTGGGGATTGCGCCTGATCTTGGATTTTGTGCCTGTCATGTTGCAGTTTTCTCTCTTCCTTTTCGGCGCTGCACTCGCAGTCTATCTCTGGGATTTGGAAGTCTCTGTCGCGGAAGTGGTTTTGGTGATCACATCCTTCGGCTTCGGCTTTTACGTGTGCATTACCGTGGCTGTGATGCTCTGGGGGGATTGCCCATTCCAGACACCTCTATCCGTTCTGCTTCCGGAGGTTCTACGTTTGGCGAAGGTACTAATAATTCCCCTTCGTTCAGGGCGTTGGTTGGCTTGGGTCGGGCCGCACATGCCATGTTAGGCCTCAGGCCCAGAGCCAGATATGAGCGCTGAGCGGCTGGATCTTGCGTCCTTTTGCACGAGTATCGTTCCCTCTCCCCGGGTCGTGCTTGGCAAACTTACTTCCGAAGGAGTCCGGATCGATCGTCGATCATTCCGGGCACCTCCAATACACTGTGATGGGGAACCAGATAAGTATGTGGCAAACCCGTATGCCCGACTTGTACCGCCAGCGTCACCAACAAGACTGACCCCCTCGGGTAGCGCTATCCGAGCTTAATCGAGAGTTTTTTTGACGAAACTGGCCAGCATTGGTCCCAAAAACTGAATTGAACTTTGATAACTGGTTGGATAGCGCTACGTACACCGATGAGCGTGTTTTCATTCGGACCCCCGTACCAATGGCACTGTGGATGCAACAGTCAGAACCTCGGCTAGTCCGAAGACGGAGGGAAATGTTTTGACGGTCCGTCCCCGATCGAGGGCCGGGCCATCAATCCTCCACTGAGCTCCTTTTTTTTGCTTCAGCAGTTACATATATACCCTGCAACAGCCACCTAATACAAGGGCAAGGCGTGGTTTAACAAATAAAGGGAGGGTTGCATGTACTGGATGCTCGTTGCGTCAGGGGAGGAAGCTGGGGAGGTTTCGCATAAGGCTGTACTATCTCGCTCCAGGTGGGGTCGAACTCGGGTCGAACACCACTAACCTCCATCAGTTGGAGGCCACAAAGGCACGTTTGCGCGATTCTTTATTCTTTCACTCATGTCACTGCTTACATAAATGCTCACCAGCACCCTAGATGCGACCATTAGTGGACGTAGGTGGGCATTCAAGCAGAGAGGATGATGTAGCGCTATTGGCAAGATTCGCACGATGCACATCAAAATGCCTTCCGAAGAAAAGAAGGACAGCTTTTCCACCTCCGTGTTGGCACGACGAGACACCGACGCCGACCTTCTCGTCCCATGTACTCAGGAAAGAATCATCCGTGTCGTCGAGTTCGGTCGCGCACGTCTGCGCGTTCACCCACGCGAGCCTCACTCTCACTGCACTGAACCAACGATCGCGCTCCATTACGGGTGGATCCCGTCCATCGTATACAGGAAGCAACCCCCAACCCTCGCTCATAAAGTGAGAAAACTCCCCTAGTTCCCAGTACTCGCCTTGCTGACCTGAGCCGTAGACTCACCGGCCCACTTGCATGGGACGACTTCGCCTCCGACTGACCCCGATGATTGAGCGTATAGTGGTGGAGTAACGGCAGACTTTCAGGAATTCGTCGGAGATCCGAGCGAATTCAGCAGCAGAGGAGGGAGAGAGGAAAAGCTGAGGTGTAAGTCCTCAGAGAATACAGTTGAGAGCCCCGAGTTAACCGACGGACGAACCCAGTCGCGTTCAAGGCCCACGATGTGGACAGAGATGGCTACATCTCCAACGGAGAGCTGTTCTTGGTGTTGAAGATGATGGTTGGGAGTAACCTCAAGGTTCGTTCCCCTCCGTACAGGAATCCCACGATTGTATCGAGACTGACGATCTTGGGCGGTAGGACGCGCAACTGCAACAAATCGTGGACAAAACTATCATGGAAGCATACAAAGACGGAGACGGCAAACTCAGTTTCGAGGAGCCTGCGCGGATGGTCGCGAACACCGTGTATCGCCCTCAGGAAAAGCTGACCACCGTCAATAGGATATTGTGAAACAGACGACGCTGGAGGATCTGTTCTGAATAGTTGTCGTGTTACCTTTCTCGATCCCTTCCGTGTCACCATACCCCATCCTTGTTCGTTTTTTCCTCGATCCTCGTGTTTTCAATGTCACGGTGCGCAATTTTTTCCCCGCGCCCCGTCCCTCTAACATTCTCTGGTTCATTTCCCGCCCCCCTCGTCGCATGTAGTGGCTAACGGAACATCTGTCTCACAGGAATCGCTGCGTTATCTGAAGTCTGTTTTGCAATCGCATGTAGCTTCAGTCCTCATGTGGTAGGATCGATGAACTGGAAACGCGGAGCTTTAATTGAACGTGTGCACGGGCGACAAGCAATTGCACTAAAGGGCCGAAGGCTCCTAAATGAGTGCCAAGGAAAGACCACGGTGCCCTGGTTACTTAATCGCAGCTCGCTGCCCAACACTACTGCCCAATGCTTGAATTCCCGCCCAGCCGTTCGACAAGGCGAGCCAGCAAGGTTCTAATTGACGATATAACTGTGGCCGTTGGTTTGGATTGGACCGTGAATGTCAGGTCAGACCTCAGGACGGCAGGGCTGGATGTGACCAGGCAGATCTTGTCCTCGACTATACGTAATACGAATGTCCTTTCTCTTCCAGGACTAGTACCTATATAATACTTCCGGCGGGATCGATCGCCCCGCGGCTTCTCGCTCGCGAGCCATACGCATTGTACACGCTGGCGGTCCCCGCTGACAGGCAACCAGGCATGTGGCAAAGTCGCATGACCAACTTGTGCCTCCAGCGTGCTTTCCTCGCGGAATCCCAGCTTACTAACTTTTAGTGACTAAACGTGTAGGCTGGAAGTATCTCAGGTCTATCCCCCCTTCCTCGATTTCATTCGAACTGCCACAAAAATGACCGCCGGTGCTACAGTTGAAAACTGGACCAGCCCGAAGACGGAGGGCAATGTTTTGGTTCCTAACAACGAAAACCGGACCTCAACCGAAGTGACTGACGACCAACCCACCAATTCTCCATCTGCTGAAGGATACAGAGGCACGTTTGTGCGATTTTTTCTTCTCCCACCGAGCCACTGCTCAATTGTTCACCAGCACCACAGTCTGCGACTATGGGTGGTCATTTGAACAGAGAGAATGATGTAGCGCTATTGGCAACGTTTGTACAATGCACATCGGTCGTTTACCCGTATCTGAAATATGAATATCGTAGGCTCGTCGCAGGTGCACTTAATGAGAGCGTTACGGAGCTGAGGAAAGACAACGACACGAGGATGTCTCAGTACGTTTACACCCAACCCTCGTCCCGGTGGCACGTATTAACCTGGTGTCGTCGTAGGTTCATCACCACCTTTCAGAATGAACTTTCAGCGTTTCGTAAAGGCGAGGAGGAACGGTTAGTCCACAAGTTTCCGACGAATCTGGTCCGGTACGAACCAACCTTGTTGTACTTCAGGTTTGAGAGAGCAATTGCAAACTTGAACCCGAAGAAGACGAGGACCGACCCGACTACAAACTTTTGGACCGTCTACAAGGAAGTTGCCGATGAATACGACAATCACATGACCTCCAAGTGTGTCCAGGACCTGGACGCCTCCCTGCTCTTTGTGAGTACGTGGACGTCTCTTCTACTATCAATTCTCCTCAACCACGTCCTCCCCCTGCGTTAGGCGGGTTTATTCTCAGCAGTTACTTCCGCATTCATTGTTCAAATCATTCCTGCACTCCAACCAAACCCCATCGACCTGACAAACGTCCTGCTCCTCCGAATATTGCAGCAGGACATCTCATTCGGTGGGACCGACCCCCTGGCACCCGTCTCGAACATCCCAACCAGTATTGTCAGAGCTCAGTCCATCCTCTTCGCCACTCTGTCCCTCACGTTGTTCGTGGCCTTTATCTCGGTGTTGGGGAAACAGTGGATCCTGTACTACACTCGGGTCACGACCTGGGGTAATATTGTTGATCGAGGGAAGGAACGCCAGGTCAAGTTCATGGGACTCCAGAAGTGGGGATTGCGCCTGATCGTGGAGTCCGTGCCCGTCATGTTGCAGTTTTCTCTCTTTCTTTTCGGCGCCGCACTCGCCGTCTATCTCTGGGATTTGGAAGTCTCTGTCACGGAAGTGGTGTTGGTGATCACTTCCTTCGGCTTCGCCTTTTATATGTGCATCACCGTGGCTGCGATGCGCTGGAAAGATTGTCCGTTTCACACACCTCTATCCATTCTACTTCTGAGAATCCTACGTTTGGCGAAGATACTCATAGTTCCTTTTCGTTCGCGGCGTTGGTGGAAGCGGAGGATCACTTCATTCCTACCCTTGACCGAATGGTTGACAGAGCACGGCCCCCTGACAAATTCCCTCGGACGTGTGTTCAAGATCTTCGCAGGCGGAATAATCCCCCCACCCCCTCCTGACGGGGACACGACCAAAACCGACTACCCAATGACGCTTTCCAACCGTGTATTCTGGAGGGACCGACCACTTTTCACCTCCCCCATCCCGAAGGACATTGCCGTCTCCGCAGGCTTTTGGTTGTTGGAGAATTCCGCCGATCTTTCGGCTGCCGCCGCATTCGCCGCCACATTCTCCGAGTTCCAGTGGCCGTCTCACCATCGCTCCTTCACTGCCTTGATTCGACTCCGCGACGTGTATATAGAGTGTTTCCAAACACATGAGTCCAAGAAGTCCATTCGTCTCAAGGCCCTTCAGTCCGCTGCCGCTTACTACGTCCTCTACCACACGCAGCTCATCTGGAGCACCTGGAAGAGCCTCATGGCCGAGACCAAGATAAAGGGACTTCCTTCTGATCTCCCTCCTGATCTTGTCCTTCACCAACACAACGACAAATGGAATGGAGACGACGTGTTCGAATACCTTCTTCACATCAAACTTAAAGATCGCTCAGAACCTGTGGAGTCAGCGCGATTCCTGTCCTACATCGCCCCCTACTGGTTCTGTGGAGATGCCGATCCAACTATTAGGTTCCGACCGAGTCGCCTGCAGGCCTTGAACGAACTCATCGAGGTGTTGGAAGAATCCCGAGAGTTGACCCCCACGACTGTCACGAACTGCATTCTCTGCGCAGGAGCGGCGATGGACTTCCCTTTGCATCCGGAGGACTTGGTTCGAGTCGACAAAAGGTGTGTGCTACTCCCCCCGTACGTTGACGGTGGGACTGACTGAGGCTGAGGTAGTGATTACTTTGTTCTGACCTTCAAATTGGTGGTTGAACATATTCACAAGATTGCCTTGGAAAAGCGTCATCGGCGTCGCCATGCTAACCCAGCACTGGAAATCGTCCATACTCTCGCTAGGAAGATATCATTCCCATTCGTCGATGCCGTGTGGATAAACGGCCTTCTGAAGAGTGCTGCCTGGGGAAATGTGGGGGATGAAACGTTTACCACTTTGCTCAGGCTCAGCGCGCTCAGGAAGGAAGATGACGTCGCGGTAGACTCGGAAGTCCCACCCGGGCAAGATATCGACTACACCCAACAAGGCGAGGTAGACCCACAGTCTCCTGGAGGGACTGTGAGACCGGAAGACCGCACCCCAGAATACGTCCTTTTCGACCTGGTTCTGCGGAACATCAAGATTCGTGGCGAAGAGGAGGACGGTTGGCAGGACGATGCCGTGTATGGAGGTCTCACCGCGATCAGAGATATTCCTGGATTACGATTTTGCCTCCCTAAGGATGAGTTCCTTGAGACATTATCCAAAGCGATGGAGAAGCCTGAAGAGAACAAATGGAAGAAGCAGGGGGAGGACCGGGGGGAGGATCAGGCGGAGGATCAAGAGGAGAACCGGGGAGACAATCAAGGGGATAACCGAGGAGAAAACCAAGGGGAGAATCGAGGAGAGAACCGGGAGGAGAACAAGGGGAATAAGCCGTTCCGTGTTAGGAAAGCGGCCTACGACGTCGTATTGGCTGCGCGAGACGGATGGCTCAAGTCACCAGATTTACACGAGACTCTTGAGCGTCTCGATTTCCCAAAGAAACTCCACAGCGTCGCAGTCGAAACATCCCGTTCCGATCACCAATGTTCATTCCTCGAGATGATGGAAATACTGTCGGAGGACAGGTTTTGGCACCCCTACCTCAGGAGAGAGATGGGAATTTGGCTAGCTTTGCATCGCGAAGGACCCATACACGCGCTTCAAATCCTCACTAACGTTGGCGAACTCCGGCGCGGCGATTTGGACGTCGACAAATCCCTAGAAAAGGTCCTGGAAGATGAGTGGGCAGCGGTCCCAGGACGCCCTCCGATGGAGCTCACCGCTGATATTTTGGAACCACTCGCAGAGGTCACGAAGCAGTTTAGGGCGCTATCCTTCTTCACCGAAGGCGGCCGGAAGGGGGTCCTGGGTTGGGTTGAACACGTTATTTCGTCTTTAGAGAAGCGGCGTGATGATGATTACGATGGTCCGGGGGATGATATCCGTCGTATCATCGATGATCTCCGACAAACATTACGGGTGCCCATCCAGTCCACCAGTCGTCGATTCACTTATTGGTGAGACCGCCACCCTTACCGTATGTTGTGCAGTGTAAAATTTGACCTGTACACTTTAAGTGCAATGATATACGGAACTAATGATGACAAGTCAGAGCGACCGCCTCTGATGGCGATGGTTGTGACCGAGGTGCTGAACTTGAAGAGCAGTGCCAGCGGTGTACTACTACTGATAGCCGCCTCTGTCCGAATGGTGAGCAAGACCCTGCAGGGCAGCCCTGGTCTATGCTTACCAAACCTCACGAACACTCAGCGGGTGGGAAAAGAGATATCTCCCTGTTCATTCGTTGTACAACATTGAATGGTGAGTTACCCGCCGTCTCAACGTCCACCATGACCATCAGAGGCTTCGAGTATGCTGTAGCTTTGGTCACGCTGTCAGCCTTTATGAGGTAGGGCGGATGAACTGGACACGCGGAGCCTCAGTGGAACGCATGCACCTATGGAATCCAAATACGAACGTGTGACAAGCAAATGCACTAGAGTCTGCAAAATGAGTGCCAATGAAAAACCACGGTGCCCTGGTTCACCGCAGGTCACTACCAAATGCCCGGATCCCTGCCCAGCCGTACCACAGGGCAAGCCGGCAAAATTACACATTATTGAGGCCGTGGCCGTGGATGCCAGGCCAGGCCCCGAGCCCCAGGGCCAGATACGAGCGTTGAGCGGCCCGACCTTGCGCCCTATGGCACGAGTGTCGTTTCTTCTTCCCGGGTCATGAATTCAACTTACGAGTCCGGATCAATCACCGGACATTCCGCACCCGACTTGTACCACCAGTATCACCAGCAAGACTGACCACCCGGATAGCGCTACCCGAGCTTAAGCAAGGATTTTTTGGACGAAACTATAGCCGGTGTTAGTCCCAAAAACTGAATTGAATTTTGATAACCGGTTGGGTAGCGCTAGGTACACCGATGAGCGCATGAGCGCTGAGCGTGTTTTCCTCGTGGCGTCCCAACTCAAAAGTGGATGTCATCCAGAAAATCTTCCTAGCCCATCCCCCATCCCTCGATTTCATCCGGACCCCCGTACCAATGGCCACCGGCACTATGGATGCAACAATCAGAACCCCGGCTAGTCCGAGGACGGAGGGAGATGCTTTGACTGTCAAAGGAGATCCGTCCCCGAGCGAGGGTCCCATAAACCCTCCATCGGTTGGAGGTTACAAAGGCACGTTTGCGCGATTTTTTATTCTTTCACTCTAGTCGCTGCTTAAATGTTCACCAGTGCCACAGATACGACCATCGGTGGACATACAAGCAGAGAGGATGATGTAGCGCTATTGGCAAGGTTCGTACGATGTTGGCACATTGGTCGTTTACCCGTATCTGAATGTCGTAGGCTCGTCGCAGGTGCACTTAATGAGAGCGTTACGGAGCTGAGGAAAGACAACGACACGAGGATGTTCCAGTACGTTTACACCCAACTCTCAGGGTAGCACGTGTTAACCTGGTGTTGGCATAGGTTCACCACCACCTTTCAGGAACAACTTTCAGCGTTTCGTGAATGTGAGGAGAAGCGGCTTGCTCAGTCAGTCATTCCCCATGCTTCCAAGGAGTCTAGTTTGGTCCGAATCAACTCTGTCCCGCCTTAGGCTCGAGAGAGTAATTGCAAACTGGAAGCCAACGAAGATCAAGACCGACCCGACAACAAACTTTTGGACCGTTTACAAGAAAGTCGCCGACGAATGTGACAACGACTTGGTCTCCAAGTATGTCGGGGACCTGGACACCTCCCTGCTCTTTGTAAGCACGTTTTCGTCTCTTGCCCGCCTTATCCGCCTCAACCGGACTTCTTCTCCCGTAT
>Ga0307515_10024667_pt1 | contig 10460 bp, 8 predicted proteins | sample 17_EM_MG_FD_194513 | JGI IMG/M metagenome (GOLD analysis project Ga0307515, IMG submission 194513) | Populus trichocarpa ectomycorrhiza microbial communities from riparian zone in the Pacific Northwest, United States - 17_EM | ecosystem: Host-associated > Plants > Roots > Unclassified | place...
CATGCCTGTAGATTCGAGGAAGGATTGGGTGTACTCGGAAGAGAAACGTCACACGAACCGTCGCGACAACAGGACCGGGACGATCGGGCAGGTCCAGGCCTACTGCGGATTCCCTGTCGGAGGAGTTAAAGAACAGATGCAGCCCGTTCCTTCTGGGGTGTGGAAGAGGATATTCGTCGCCTCGACGTTTGCGCTGGGACTCCAGTGGGCTACCACCGGTTCAACGACCATCATCGTGATCTTCACACCTACAACTGGGCTCGGATGCCGTTCCGGCACTTACATCCTCTATGGTGCCCTCTCGACCATGATCTGGGCGGCTTCCTTACTGTCTGGTTACCTCGCACACTACGCCAAGGTGCAGCACGACCGTGGGGATGTCCCGCGCTCCAGGTTCAACCCCTCCACCGTGGCCGAATGTTTCGCCAATTTCTTGCGTCGGCTGTCGACGTTTGCCGCGGCCTGCAACACGATCTGTATTATCCTTGCTTGTGTATTCCAGTTCTCCAACATCTACAGCAACTGCTACTGCAACTCGAGCGTGATGGGAAGGGGAGCTCAAGACGCCTACATCATAATCGGTCCTGACTATGACCATGGTCGGATGAAGGGAGCTTGGATCGGAGGTGTTGTCCTAGCTGGCGGGTCTGTCATTCTGTTTTTGTTTTTCCTTCACTTAATGCTTGAGCCCTCTCATAGCACTGGAAACGATTAGTTGATAGTATTGCCGTTCGTTATCTGTATTCACCTGTTTTGTGGTTCTGCAGTTTCTCAACTTGCGCTTTGTACACGTAAATAGATCGCCCACCCTCTCTGTGCTACAAGCCTGTTTTGCTGTACATATCACGTCATACGAACACTGACAGGATTTTCCATGAATAGCCAAAACTATTGAGGTGGCGGTAATATAGAAGGGCCATTGGGTGACTTATCCGTAGACATACATATATCCGCCAAAGAAGGGTCCCACTAGCCGAGTTTTATTTCTCAATATCCGGGGACTCTTCAATGGTATTCACCAATGAAATCGAGATGACATCCTAAACCGTTCGAGACAACCGTGAAACACACGCCGTTGCACCGAGATCCGCCTGCGGGAAGTGCCGATCCCGATCAGACAAACAAACACAAAGCTGACGGATGTTCCGGCGTACTAGAGCCCGCCTATATGCATCGCTTTCAACTGAGAGTTGTTCCGCCTCTCGGGGGTGCGACATGAGATCCGCATTGAGACCCGCCTGCCGTCCAGATGACTTTTATGACTGGGTTGATCTCGCGGGTCCTGATGACTCTCATGCTGGGCAACTGAGGTTGCGCTGGCCACACGTGTTAATCAACTGGCAAAATCAATCCTTAACCCAGGAGGAGGTTCTAGAGATCATCGTGAGTAATTTACGAGTTTGATGACTTTGGATGGGTGACCGAGAAAGCCGTAGGCTCTCTACAGATACACCAGGAAGTTCATTCAGAGGCCGTTCCGGCCGCTAGAGTGGTGGCTGGATAGTACCAGCCCTCACTGGGAAGATGCGGTTCGTACCTGCCTTGCCCTGATGCATGCACCATCTACATTTACATCCACTTGCAGGTGGCCAGTCTTCCACAAGACCCTGTGATATTCCCCCAAATACACGTGTGTTGTCCATCTGTGAACTCCGCCGGCGCTGAACCTCGTTGACAGTCCGAAAATCCCCCAAATGCACATCACCCGGGGGATTCCAACAGCGGCGATTTTGGTGTCTCGTCCACCCCCGATCTCGCAACTTCCAGGGTTGTGGTCCAAGGCAGGCAGCAGGTTGGGGGGCCGTTTCCCCCCAGAACAACAGTAGGTCTGCCACGCAACGACGCTGCACCAAGGCTCACTGCGTCTGGAACAGAGTAACCCACCTCGCCCAGAATTGAACTCGGTACGTCATAATCCGTGCACGTTGACAATCAGCAACATCCTCATTCGCTGTACACTACTGGTGGTCTTTCACAGGCACCTGCCTCCTTGCCACCTTTGCCCCCATGGAACAAGCCATGGCCTCAAGACTATGAGGAGCGGCTGACAGCAACCGCTCGTGCTATAACCGAAACCGTTTTGAAGTTGGAATCTCAGAAGAGGCAGTCAGAGGGTCGTTGAACGCCGTGCATTTGCTGTTTGGTTTCAGTTTTTATCATTTCAATGTATATGCAAGGGCTCCTAGACTTACACGGTGTAATCGCAATGGTCAAAGGTTTCAGCAAATCCGGCGCGTCCATCAAACTCGAGAGGTCCCTCTACGCCGCACCGAATCTACAGTCCACTGGCGTGGACGACGTGGAATTTCTCAGATAAAGTAGAATAAAACTCAGTTAATGGGACCACAATGGGTCGGATATACAAATTTCGAGTGCCACGGACAGTGGGTGACCAACCAGAATACGGCCAGAGGGGATGCTATTCGCCGGATTTCCACTCATTGCCCACCAGGACACTGGGAAAATGCCAGCTCCGCAGCTCACGCCCATAACAGAAAAATCGAACAAGCCTTCTATACTGAGGACTGGGAGGTCCGGTGAGCTTCAGCCTTCGTGAACAGAGTACTACCGGCCTTCTAGCTGATGCTCACGGTCAAAGTTATGGTGATGACCGATGTCATTCCGGTGCGTGTTTAAACCAAGAGACGACGTGGCTCTGCCTGGAATCTGGTTCGCAATGGTTTGCGTTGGGTCTGGGTCGCGTGCTTGGCGTCGGTGCCGGGGTACTTGGTGAAAACAAAGGGATTTCGAAATGGCCCGGGACAATACATGACGGTGCTTGATGTGCGATGTTCCGAGCGTCACGAATCTGATCCAATTACACAATTGAACATACTACTGTATGCGCTTTGGCTTAAGTACTACCGCTGTATCAGTTTTACCCAATCTATGCGTGGGATTATAAGCGCTTTAGCCTTGACCACAACACCCGTTCTGGCGATCAAAGGACTTCCCATGCTCTCAACTGTTTTCCCGGTTGTACTTCCACGATCACACAACGGTGTATCAGGAAGCTATACAGATGGTGCCCCCGTTCTTTGAGAGGCGCTACGACTCCCCAGACCGTCTTCGGTCGCAAAGGTCCGTTCACTTCCCTCCGCCCACATGATGTCTTCGGAGTTGGTGTACTGAGTCTACGGTGAACCGAGTAGCGGCTGTTTGACGGCTCCGAGACATATAGTATAAGCTACAAGTCTTTTCGGCGGCAGCGACGATCTCCAGCTTGAGCGATGCACCCGAATCATGCGTCAAGCACCAAAGTTGGCAGAAACCCCCCCATGCTCGAAATCACTCTGGTTGATCCTTTTTGATCGAGAATCCATATCTACTCGTCGGCTTCAAGTGAGTCCGGGGTCAACATTCAATGCTGCGACGAGCGCCATTGCTGTACTCTTGCCAAGGCGTCACCGTCCCACCCCACGCGATTCTGCTGATCCAAGAGTCAATTCGCTCGCGCCCCGCGGTCTTCTGCGTTGGGTGACGACCGGTAGACCCTGCAACCATATAAGCCACTCGCTCACTCAGTTTGACATCTGCTGGCCTCCCCGATCCCCTGAAGATGGTCTCCTTGACGGCGACAACCTTCATCGGTCTCATCCTCGAGACTCTCTTCTACGGAATATTCCTCATCGTCTTCGGCATCTCTGTCAACCTCCAATGGGGTCGATACAGACGAGGACCTCTCACGTTTGGAAACAAACTTGTCTTTGCCTTTTCCATTCTCCTCTCCCTCTTCATCACCACGGTTCGTATCCGCCGAAACCGTACCATAGCGACGTAAACTCACAAAATTTCACAGCACTGGTGGCTGAACCTATATCAAGTCTATGAAGCATTTTTGCAAACGCAAACTCCGTCGGATAGGGAGATGTACCTCGCGAATTTGGGAGTACCACCAACCATTGCTAAATTCGCCGTCTACGAGATTCAGATGTGGATGGGCGATGCCCTGCTTGTAAGCCCTTGTCACAGCTCACCAATTTTCCGGATGCTGATAATACCCTCAGATCTACCGTTTTTACCACGTCGCTGGCAGGAAATTGGTCGTCATAATACCTCCAGCCCTCATGTGCTGCGCTCTCATCAGTAAGTTTTTTGTTCTATATTTTCCCACAGAGACCGAGAGAAAGTTGTAGCGTGCGGCTCCCACTCCCTTTACTACGGCTCCAGGATTGATCTCACCCAACCCCAGACCCTCCCCGCAATTCTACAGCCGCTAAGGGGATGGTCAATTGCCGGTTTTTGCGTGTCAGTTTCCGGGAATATTTACTGTCTCGGTACGTCGAGCGAGGGGTTATCTCAGGCAGGGCGTCCTAATTTCACCTAAGCTCTGATCTCCTTCTTCATCTGGAGGGCTCACCGTGACGTCCGTGAGACCACAACTGGTCTCCAGGTACGTGTCTTCGCGTGGTCGTGTGAGAGTGACGCTAATCTTGTTCACTCGTAGTCCGTCCTGCAGATCATCATCGAATCTGCTGGAATTTGGGTTTTCTTCATCTCTCTCGCATTCATAATCTTCCTGATCAACGAGACCGCCTGCTACATCTTCCTCTACCTGGTGCGCCCACGTTTTGATTTTTAAACAGTCGCTATCGACTCCTTACTCCCACGGCACAGACCAGCCCCGTCCTTGGAATATGCTTCTGCATGATGATCATTCGTCTCCAATCCAGGAACAAGGTAACTACGGTGGGATCTAGCAACTTTAGGCCATCATACATCAGCACCTTCGTGACCACTTCCAAGGAACGTACTGGCTCCGGGAACACGCCGAACGAGCTTATGGTCTTCAGTTCAAAACGAACCGCCGGCGACTCCGCCTTTGACACCACCGATTCTAGGGTGTAGAGGTCATGTTCGTCCCTTCTTCCCAACTCCGTGTTGGGTTTTCCATTGGTTCGACCCAACGCCAGGCACTTCCTCTCTCATCTTTGCCCACAGGTTCTCGCAAGTGGCACCACCGTACACCCATACATCACCTCCGCCTTCCCCCGTAAATTTCTATCTATTTGTTTGTCCACACCTGTACACCTGCCGAGGCAATACATCCACCTCAAGTAATGAAATCTTCACCAACTGATGGTAGACACTTACAGCCACCGCGTTGATTCAGTGTTCAATATACAGGGCTCGTCGATCAATTTGTATACATACTGTCTACGACCCGACAGGGTCTCCGCGCCTCCCTTACATAAAAGTCCTCAAACACTGAATTGCACACGGATGTAACCTGATGGACGGTCATTCACTTTCTCGCTTGGCGCGAAACTGGCAAAACCATTTCGTGGGTAAAAAGCCAAAACCATCAGGATAGCGGCTGATAGCGGTCAGAAGCACAATTGTCAGATGGCATTTCAGGAAACGAAATCCGGTTTCCTCGGCTCCAACTGCAGCACGGTGACCGGGGTTGTGGAGCCCGTGGTGTCGCACTGTTGAACACCGATTCTGAAGGTAATGGTTGAACCGCCATCCCGCCCGCTTTGCTAGATCCTTTGCTCTGCCCTCACACCTCGAGACAACCTACATCACGAACGGTGAGAAGGGAAAGAAGTGGTTCTCAGAGGGGGCGGACCTTCCTGAGCCGCCGGAGCACTGGGGAAGTACAAGACTATCGATAACGTCCATGCACCCCGACAAAATAAAAGGTGTTCAGAATGAGTGATTCGTTGCCAATTGTGTTTTGGCGCTGACTATACCTCGTGTTTCCCCAGACGTGCTTTGTTGTCCAGACAGGCGTTTCTCCTGTCGTCCTTAGCGGCGTTTCCTGCCAGGTCCCCTCCTATTCACAGGAGAGTCGTGAAGCGCACAGGTGCTAGGGCTGATTGACGTCTCGTTCCTTTACTACTCCAGGGTTGTGTCTTGTTGTGCCTGGGCAGAGGAATGCGCAAGCGGTACTGTTCAACATCTCACGGTACTTTCCGGTCGACCACCCACCCTTGCCCATGGCATCGGGCCCAAGTTCGGAGGGAGTTTGTCGAGTAACTCACCCAGAGGTGAACCAGCTAGTCAGGTTTGTCGTGCTGCATCTCCAGATGGGGCAACTTGCCAAAGCGAATACGAAACATGTTTGCAATTACTCCCGACGATGGGGAGGACGTTCCTTGTTAGATCACCCACACGCCACTAAATCCCCCTTTTCCAGGACAGGGAAGAGATCCGGTTGTGTTTCTTGGATACCCGAGCCCAATTCTATGTCTGCCTTGAAAGGTACGGAATCGGACGTTGCATGTGGGACGATTAGAGGCTGTGATCCCTTCTTTCGTATTGGGCAAGTCAACATTCGGCACTCCGACCTCGAAACAACAGGTGAGACAAAACCTTCTGATAGGAAGAGACCCGCACATCCAGCGGCGCTCACGACGAGTCACCTTCCGACGATCCCCCAAACTTCGGGGACGAGTTGGTGTGGCGAAGTCTGCTGATCATTGCGTAACTACTGTCGACATTGTCTGATCTTGTCCGTTGTGTAGACGTCTTCGCTTCCGGTTTCGTCACATGATAAACGGTTTCCTCAGTTTTCTGGTGCCTGGCGCCAAGATTTCATACCATCCCGGCGGGGGTCGCTTTTAGTTCGTCCTTACACGAGCGACACAATCCTCCTCCCATGGGGTGCCCGACAAACCCTATGGTAGTGAGCCGAGCCTGTAGACGTTCGCTCTCAAATGGGGCAACTTGTGCGGTCGGGCCAAGACCGGAGACAACAATCAAACCCTTTCTGTCACTATCCACCATTCCGTATGATGTACTAATTTTGAGCAACGCGTGCTCCCTACGCCGTATTAGTGTCGTCATCTAATTCACTGCCACATCATGAAGGTGCGGATATTAAACTGGTGGTGGAGCGACTCTCACCACCTTTCTACCCTTTACCACCCCCACCGAATGCCCACGCATGCCACGACCCAGAGGAATCGCATATCTCGCAATCTTTGCCCTCTTTTTCGTTTCGGTCGCCGCTTCGGCCAACTTCACCCGATGCTTGATCGATTTCAGGGATAGTAACGCCACAGAGGGTGGGACCGACTACAATGGAAATCCCGTCAGTAACTCCAGGGATGCTGTCGCCTTGACCTATAAAACATGCTCGGAACGGTGTGGCGACGGGCAGGAGTCATTCGACTGGACCGTCTTCTCCCAGCAGTTCTCTGCCTGGCTGCTACCCTGGCTCGCCCTCGTCAGCCAGCTCCCGTTCGGAGCGGAAAGTCGCCTCGACAATCTCATCTCTGGTAAGCTCCCTTCTCACGTGCATCAGTTCGCTGTCTCAAATTTCTCACCGTCATGCACCAGTCGCCCTCACTGTCGGTTCTCCAACTCTCGCAGCGTTCTCGCTCGCTCTCACGGCCATAAACACTCGCTGGGTTCACAGTCGCTTCTCTGCCATCGATTACCCTAATCGCAGGACCGCTGCCAAGGCTCTCATCTACCTCCAACAGGCACCACTGCATATAACCACCCGTGGCGGGCTCCTCGCATCCCTCATAGTCCTACCTGAGAACGACGAATGGTGGGAATGTCTCGTCGACAGACTTGAACACACCCACGTATGGACGATTGCTGCAGCGACATCCATAGCATGGGTCATCGTCGCCTTCGTCTTCACCATCGTCGATTCATTCATGAATCTGGGGAAGAATCTCAACTCAAGCGGCCAGGGAGTCGGTTCCCTTTGGCTGTGGCTCATCCCTGTCGTCGTCGGCTGGCTGTGGATCCCGGTCTGCTCCTTCGATAGGTTGAGGACCGCGATTGACAAGGCTAACGACCTCGCGTTTGTGGCTGCTCCTGGTGGTCTTCTCCGAGTCCAGACTGACGCACCAAAACGCGCGTACGATATCGTACACGTTCAAGCGGTCAGGATGTCCGAAAAGACGGAGGTACTCACCATGGACGCGGCCAGAACTGCACCGGTGTTCAATTACGCGAGGATCTGGGATTGGTGGACATTCGTCGAGATGATCGCATTGGCGTTCGAACATGCCAGCGAGAAAGCAAAAAACCACGTGCCCGTCAATCCTGCAAGGGGGTGGGTGTTGCCAGCGGATAGGCGTCCCACAGTCCATCGTAACAATAGGATCGGGACCACCGACCAGGTTCAGGCCTACTGCGGATTTCCCATCCAAGAAGACGAAGAGCCGATGAAGCCCGTTCCTTCCGGGGTGTGGAAGAGGATATTCATCGCCTCAGTGTTTGCGCTGGCACTCCAGTGGGCTACCACCGGTTCAGCAGCCCTCATCGTGATCTTCACACCTACGACTGGGCTCGGATGCCGTTCCGGCTCTTACATCCTCTATGGCATTATTTCGACTCTGATCTGGCTTGCGATTTTATTGTCCAGTTACCTCGCCCATTTCGCCAAAGTGCGGTATGACCATGGCGTCCCACGCTTCGGATTCAACACCGTCACCGTGGCTGAAGGTCTGGCCACCTTCTTACGCCGGCTGTCGATACTGGCCGCATTTTGCAACACCCTCTGCACAATCCTTGCGTGCGTGTTCCAGTTCTCCAACTTCTACAGCACGTGCTACTGCAACTCCAGTGTGCTGGGAAGGGGAGGCCAACACGCCTACAACATCATTGCCGGTGGCTTTGACTACAATCAAATGAAGGCGGCCTGGATCGGGGGCGTTGCTCTCGCTGGCGGATGTGTAGTAGTGTTCTTATTTTTCCTTCATTTGATGCTTGAACCCGCTCACGATGCTGGCAATCGATAATTGTTTCTACCTTCTTCGTTAACCGTATTCTTACACTTTGCGACCCTGTATCTCCCTGGGTTTCATCCATTGTATACTTATTGCAGTAACATTACCCGCCCTGTACCAATACGTCCGACCACTAATAAAGACCATTAACTTTCGAGCTCGGCACCTTCTCAGATACCGCATAGCGTGAAGATATCATTTGGGACTACGGATAGCATTCGTTGGGGGAAAGAGAGAACAGCGGTATCGCTATCAATGAAAACAAGAAATATATATCCACGTACAAAAAGGAAGGATGGGCAAGGTGGCTACTCGTGTACAATGATTGGCTGATGCCCACCTCTCATCATATCTGGGCGTCGAGCGTCCCTATTGGCCGGAGCCCCTGAATGACGACGAGCGGATCGGGAGAGTTATGAGCATCGCAGCCATATCGCACGTGCTCGGGGCTACAGGTTTTTGGCACAATGCCAACTATCATCACCCGGCGGGCTCGGATTGAATAGACACTGTTTAGCAAGTTCGTAAGTGGACGATCAAAAGGGAAACGAGTTGGAGTTGATTACTGTGGGGGGCAGTCTTATCGAAACGCAAACAGCCGTAAACAATTGCGGACGATGGTTAGTTGCGGATCTACAGTACTAGTACAGAGGAAGATGGAGAGAAAATAGAGAGAGTCTCGTTGTCTCGGTCGCCCAATGCCGAATTGCTGAAACGGCCACTCCCCCGTGAGCGTGTGAGCGCGAGACATTCAAGGTTCAACGGGGGCGCAGTTTTGGACTCGAAACAAATGAATCACGCATCGGAGTCCATAAAGACCCATCACCAAGGCTCTCACCCCAAAACGAAGCCACGCACAGAGGCTAGAGTGGGAAAAAAAGCGGCTGACGTCGGAGAACATGAGACCGGGCAACTGCAAGGAGATGCCAGCCGCACGGATATACTTGGAGCGACTCGGATGGAGGCGAGCGGAAATAACAAGCCAAATGAGGAAATCTCCCCGGGGTCTTTACTCGAGGGCATGGATTCCAGCTCTTCCCACGGTAGTCCGTAACGCAAAACCCGTACTGGCGGTGCTGTCTCGTAATACAGCTACACGGCCAACGATCTGGGACATCCACAAAACGTTTCTCCGGTAGATGTGCTTGATGATCGGCGAGAACGGCCCAGAATGTCCAATAAACGCAATTGGGGATCGGTTGGGGACATGTAGACCGTTGGATGTCTGTGGACATCCAACCCAAATAATACAATATCCACTGGGTTGTTCGTTCAGGTCCAAATTTATTCGATGGGGGTTTTGACGGTCCAGGGGTGTCTCCAGGCGATGTCCGTGAACATCCCCCATTAAAAATCATCTACGGAGCAAATTTGAGGCATTCCAGCGAGATTCCTCGGCCGATCGTCCTTGGACATCTGGCCCTGGATGTTGTTGGGACCTCCCGCTGTATTACGAGACAGCACCGCCAGTACGGGTTTTGCGTTACGGACTACCGTGGGAAGAGCTGGAATCCATGCCCTCGAGTAAAGACCACGGGGAGACTTCCTCATTTGGCTTGTTATTTCCGCTCGCCTCCATCCGAGTCGCTCCAAGTTTATCCGTGCGGCATTTGTTGTTTACCGTTTGATGGTGTGTATGGACAGACGGCGGTCGCCCATGATGACGCAACTCCCGTCGTTTTCTGATCTTGGGTCCGTCGTCCGCGGACTCAGTCCACCGTCCCTCCCGCCCCTTCCATGCCCGCGACGTCGTCCGTTTTGGTA
>Ga0307515_10024668_pt1 | contig 10460 bp, 4 predicted proteins | sample 17_EM_MG_FD_194513 | JGI IMG/M metagenome (GOLD analysis project Ga0307515, IMG submission 194513) | Populus trichocarpa ectomycorrhiza microbial communities from riparian zone in the Pacific Northwest, United States - 17_EM | ecosystem: Host-associated > Plants > Roots > Unclassified | place...
AAAAACGGCTTCAGCATAACTGCAGCCCCTGCGAAGAGTGTAACACACGTGTCGTTCTGATGATGCGTATACGTCACCACAAAGTAAAGGAGGTACATATGCAACGCGACCCGTCGCCTGGGCGACGGGCAGCGTGTAATTCTCCGTCAGAGCGTACGAGGTTCCGTCAGAGCCGTCCGGAACACCCGGGTGTTTCAGACGGAAATTAGGGTCGTTGCTGATGTTATATGCGTCACTCTCGGAGCGAGTCGGAGTCATGGGGTCTATAACATTTAATGCCACCGGCGCCGGTTTTGCTGATGCTGCTGCTGCTGGTGCACGTCCTTCTGTCCATTGTGTTCGGAAACAGTTATGTTCTTCACACTCAGAGGCTAATTCCGGGTCACAATCAAACCAAGCGTGGGCTCCCTAATACTTTGTCCAATTGCTTCCAAACACAGAATGGTACAATTCCAAGCCTCCTCCGTATGCGGCGGCTTCTGACTGATAAATATTCCAATGGGAGAGAACGTCTGATTGTGCCCAAAAATACGCAGGCAAGATGAGGTCGTCTACCTCAGTATATAGTTGTCCTTCAATGCTCTCGAAGGCATTCAAAGGTTCAGGTTACGAAAGAAAACAATGAGTTCAGGCGGGATCGAACCAATTCGTTCGGGAGGTACAATTTATGTCCTACTCTTGCATTTGAATATGGGGATTGGTGTGGGCACTGATGGATATCAAATCCGGTGAGTCATGGTTACTCGTCAACGCAATCGTCGCAAACGTGAAACCACCAATGATTGGGTCCCAAATATACCCAACAGGTAACAGTACAAGGTTCGGTACAGTACTTACAACCGGTGGAATGAGGTAGGCACATGCAATTCCGTAAGATCGTAGCTACATAGATTACAAATTGAAATATAACTATCGGTAGCTTCACAGTAGTACCAAGCAAGATCGAAACAAGGGGTCAATCAATGTTGACAGTACATTCAATAGAGGATACGTTGTAAAGGACTCGTTCTAGTATAACGGGCGGGGTCCGGTGTAGGTGATATTGGTAACAGTAATATAATATCATAATCGAGACAAGATGCGTCGAAGTTCGTATCAAGGGAATCAAGACAAGTCAAGACAAGAGTCAGAGCTGGGTCAAAGTCGTACTTGCTTTGCTATACTAGAGAACAAGTAAAGAGAGAAGAAAAGAAAATCCTCCAACACCAAACAACCTCACTGTATATACACTTCGTCTGCCACCCTCAGACCATTCCTCATGCTCCGATGTACCATCCAAATATCCAACCATGATCTTACACACCACCAACACAATGCTTCTCAGTACAATCACGCCACATCGTCCGACGTTGCAACACCTCAGACCACTTCCTTATCATAACATATTATACCGCCACTATCTTTCAACATTGCTATGCCATCACCACGTCCACTCAGCTCTCCGCCATTCCGTAACACCAGTTCCTTCCCTTTATCCGACACTATTCCTAGGTATCCTTTAATCCATCACTCGCAACCCTGAGCCGTGACATACAACATGTATCCAAGCGTCAGGTAGAAAAGATTTACCTGACGCAAAATACCAGTGGTGCTAAGCAGTGCTTAGCAGCATCAGCAGTGCTGAGTATATTCCAAGCCACTGTACTTGATCTACAACAACTCCTTGAATATTAGAGAAAACTAAAAGAGGAGGCAGGCAAGTGAAAGAGCATCTTGTTAACTACATTTCATATATAAACAATATCTTGGTCAAAGTAAAACTCATGGAGTTGATTGAGCTGCAAGTTGAATAGATGTGGGAGCTGGGAGCGGGGGAGGTGGCTCTGGTGGGAGTGTGGCTACGAGGTGCCCTACTAGTTAGCGGCTTGTTTGGACGCGCCCACGCCCCTAATAAGGCGCCTGGGCCGTATGCATGAGGTGTTTGCCACTCGTACCTCGTTTATCCACAGGAAGCGAGCCTGCGAGTGAAGGCAACGAGAGTTTGGGGACGAGACAACCTATTAGTGACGGGACTCACGTATTTATAGAAGACAAGGCCGAAGAAGTAGGGTACTACCGTATAAACTTTAAACCCCTCCGCTAGCTCTATCTTAAGATTTATCGAAAGATTGGGTTCTCATTTGGGTCGGGGGTGCCGGTACCGGTGTCGCCAGCAAGTTAAGGCTTCTGACAGAGTTTGTCAAGCCAGGCGGTAAGTAATATTAGCCGCTACTCGACTTACGATCCCTTATTTATTTGAACTTCGTGCACTTGTGAGCCTTATCCGGCTTTGGCCTGCGACAGATTTAGTATGTTCGTATTTCACATGGGATAGCGTGCGCCCCTGACCGGAACCGGATGCAGCTGAAGCTCTTCCATCGAAGCAATCACAGCCGCATGCTCACTTACATTGACTCATGCCATCGTCTTATCTCTCTCGTCAAGATCGGGTGAAGCTGAGTGTACCGCTGATGTCTCGCTAGCCTCCGGGGCTGATTTTCTGTTCAGGTGCGCTTACTTTGGAGTATGTAAGCCATCGCGAAGATTAAAAATTACCGACATGATGAGATCTGTCAAGTACGAAGAAAGATGTCGAATTGTATGTCCTAGAAAAGTGATTGGCTACCATACAAAGAGAGAGTAAGACAGGCATGTATTGGAAATCCGCTCAACCCCGCGCCCAAGTCCGCCCGATGGCGGAGCGGCCAATGTGGCCTTGTCATTCTGTATATAGAGAGACCACTAGAGTAGAGAGAACGATATCGCTTTTAGACTTTCTCACAGCGCCCGCTACCATTTCCAACAGCATGCACATGTAAGAAAGACACCGTACTCGTCCGGAAGTTATCAGGGACCGCCAAGTTCCATTCCCGAGCCCGAGGTTATCGAGCTTGAACCTCGGCAATTTTCGTTCCAATCCCCGACAGTCATCAGGCTAAATCTCGACTCCACATGATGCTATATGTAGACGCTTAATGTTGGGCTTCGGAGTCTACTAGACTTCTATTGAAGCTGTTGTTGTTGTTTAATCATACTGTATTGACTCTAATTAGAGTATGACAGGACCCTGATATCCCCTCCGCCTCCGGGCGAGCCGAACTTCTATTGAAGCTCAAGGCGCCAACAGTAAATTAGAAGATAACCCCTCCATATGCGAGCGTGAGGTTTACTAGATGCTCACTGGATTTGAAAGTGTGGGAAACAGAAGAGACCCTCGTCCTAGACATCGGTGTTAGGCCCAGAAAACGCTGAATCCGCCCAGTTGAGAGCTTTAATCGTGTAAGCAGTAGTTCGATAATCCCAATCACATCCAATCTAGATTTAAAATTATCAATAAAGGAACTTGATTACAATCCGAAAATCTGTAGGCCTGTTAATTTTGATTTAAATGGCAGCCGCTGGCATACTCTAGATAGATTGCATACTGTATCATAAAAACATACAAAGCATAGACCGACCCATAAAGAGTCTAACCCTAGGTCATCCTGCAAGTGGAATACTCACCCGTCAGCTGTATGAGTACTGCTAACAAATGGGTGAACATACATTTGTTAGCTGGATTTGAATATAAAATGACACACGCAGATGCAGACGAACCCCTCGTTGGTGCTGGGCACCCAAAGGGAGGTGGGTTGTGAAGTGAACCCTAAACCTGATGTAATTGCAAGTGCCCATAGAAGTCTGCGACGGATGTGGTCCTCAGGAGATATGGACTGGACCGGCTTGTTGAACTCAAATGAAGTCTTGGTTTTGACAATGATGTCGGGCATTGTAGGGACTGCCGGGGAACGGATCGTTTCCACCTCTGGCCACAGCATGTTGACAACAGAGAAAATAACTAAGCCGAAAACCTGAGCATACCTATTGCAAGGGTGATGAGTTTCACAAGTCAATTGATGTAGGTCGATATAGAGGCCATTTTGCGAGAATCACGTCTCCGGTCATGTCGTCCAATTATGATAAATCCTCAAAGAGTCAACTTGGCAACCAGTCTAACGAGAACAATCGCAATGGTCGATCGAGATTAATAAGATTCTCCCCGGACACCGGCATTTGAGCAGAATTCGGTGTTTGTAAATTCGCAATGACAGCTCGACTATACCTCTAAAACTGTAAAACCGGCTTCCGTATAAAATCAGAGGCTGCCACCAGTGACCGCAAAATCGGTGACCACGGTCTCATACGCAAATACCAATGGTATTTCGTGGGGATGCGGAGAGAGAATGCCGTAATGACGGCTTGCTAGGTTGCACGCGGACTGGTTCAAAGATTTTGGAGCGCACCGGGTTTATGGGAACAAAGCATGGCACAATCACATGCTATTGTGAGAAAACCTCTAGCGCTGGACGACGGCAGTGGCGGTAGTTTCGGCTAAAGAGTATCCACACAACACATGTGCATGCCGTGCCGTAGTCGATATGTGCTTGTAAAAGTCATAAAGAATATGCAGGACAAGGGTAAAGACACGGGATCGTTTAGTTAAATACTCTCGAAGCGCAAGTTGTGTATCCTGAGAGTTAAAGTTCTTCCTGACAACAGAGGAAGTCGGTAGTTTAGCGCCACGCTAAACTTCCGTCTTCTCCTTTAGGGAAGGTGGGCCCGGCACTTCGCGCTCACTCTGCGTCGCGAATGCTCATCAAAGGCCACGAAGTTAATTGATTGAGTGTGTGAACCACGAGAGGTTCCGACACCGTCGAACGTATTGGACATGGTCACGCTTTCCGAATACATACTCCAAGCCACTCCTCGCAATCGAGCAACAAATCTGTGCTTAAGTTATGTCCGTATGTTATGTGTGTTGCTATTGCTATTACCTCTTACTGCCCTTATGATGCTTTACAGCGCCTACGACTAAACGTTGCTACCTCAGTACATATGACTGTTGTCCAGTACAATAGTCTAAAATAAATCCAACGAAACAAATTCTTGTAAATGACCGATCACATGACAGCAGAGACTGGCATAAGAACTCGCTACCTCGTTTTTCACACGCTGGTGACGCTGCTGTACGCATTGAACCGAACCATGGATCCTACTATAGTAAGCGGTACATGCTATGCGATGTGTAAACCAGGAGGACGGTAATGTCAGATGATGAATTGTCTTGGAGGGCTTTCGTGCTATAGCCATGGGGGTGGGGGTGCTATCTTCCGTATCGGTCTCTTATTATTGGTAGATTTGCATCGTGAGCATAGCCCGTTTTTGGTATATCCAATTGCATACCAGGAACAAAATAGGCTTCGTTTGGTAGGCTCACAACCGAGGTAGTTTCACGGTCTGATATTCCAGTTGCAGTCTCGTAGTTTTATAGTATGAGCGACAAAAATATGCCGCCGTGATCGCGAAACCAAAACCCCGCAACCGGGTGCCCAATTGATTACACCAGAACTTGAGGTGCTTCACGCACGAATATCCATAACTATATGTACTTTTACCTCCCGGCCTCATATTTATTATACCTAGGCTTCCCAATAGTCCGTCTAGGGCGGGGGTATGTCTACCCGAACCCGGACTACGATGTGTCAGGCGGGGAGTGGGTAGACTAGGAGACTTCGGGTGTTGCTATATGATCTGAAGGGAAGTCGCCCATACTGAGATCGCCCAATTGACTTAGAGTCGTAGACTCATCCACGAGTTTTCACTCGCCACCGCCACCGGTATTTGCAATCATGAACTTCCATGGACTTCCATGGTGTTCCAGGCTCTCATGTATCTTAAGATAGAGCTTTTCCCTTAGAGTGTAGAATAGACTTCGTCCGCTTTACATTCGTAACATCGGGGCCCGCATGTAAGCCGAGTGATGGCTTAGTGAAGCGAGTGATGTGGTGGTGACTGGCGTTCACTCCGACTTTTGCTCATCCACACCTGTGACAAGGTTCTTGTGCCTAGTATCGGGATAGGAGTGTTGTATGCTATGTAATCGATTACAAAATAAGTGGTTTTAATCTAAAGAACCTCGAGATAAGGAGCGGTAGCCTCCGCCAGGGCCCCCAAGATCCCCGTTCAGGGCCTTAGGTGTCTCTACGTAACCCCGCCCTCGACGACGATGGCGGGCCCTAAAGACTGGTGGCTGCCAGAACTATTGGGAAGCCTGATCATACCTGCCATATTTATTATGTAGCTTAGACCAGTGTTCAAAACGGGCCCTGCCGGCATGAGGGCTTTTTGTCGGGCTTTGTGAGGGCCAGGCCCGGCCCGTTTCGAACACTGGCTTAGACTAAGATCCAAAATTGCTAAAGCGGACGAGAATCAAGCGTTTGCCACAACCGCTTGTTAAGAATAACAGATATAGCACATCCAATCTCAGGAGGTGAAATTACGCATCGTAATGCACATATCGGCTATACAACACGTCGTGATCGGAACAAAACTCGTGGGGTTGAATTCGGCTGACGATTTTGCTTTTTAGGCAGCTACCTTCACCTCACAGCCGCCCGCGCTCATCAAGCATGTGATTTTATTAGTTGTATTTTGAGTGCCTAATAAGATATAACTTGCCGTGTAAGATGTCACGATACTTTTAAACCTTCAATTCTCTTCGCGCGCAAACATAGTTTTCCTTACAGTCGTAGGTAAATTCCAATTGTTGACAGTATAAATGACTACTTTTTCATCCCATTTTTCGCTGGTTGTGTAGGCGGAAATAAATTCAAGTAATATCTCACCAAACTTCCTTAAACGGTTATATTTGCGGTGAGCATAGGAACTTAGACGCAAGGCGATCTGCACGGCAAATTGTCAAATGGCGCCACGTTTGCAAGCATTATTTTTCATTGTTAAGTTGCCTCAGGCAACATCTTCCATGGTTCCGGGGTTGTGTCACAAACCAAAGCAAGGCTACGAGGAGTCTATAACATTGGCACTATAGCAGTGCGGTGACTTCCGACCTATGATTGTTGAGTTGGACCCAACAGCGTTCATGCAAGTTGGCAACAGCTCTTCACAGCTAGGCAACCATCTACCACAATACCATCCCACCACTCTAAGGCGAACGCCAATTGGAGCTTATGCAATGATAATATTTTAGTGGAGAGGGTATGCGTTGCAAATGCAGTTGGTGGAGATCTGGTGGATAGGTGCTTGCAGCGGTCGGACCATGAAACCAGTCGCAAACAAGGAATCCTATATCAACTACAGACCGCCTGGCACTACCTTTGTTCTGGGTGCAGGGAAGATGTACATACATAGTTCTGGTTAAAATTACTGCTGATGCGGACTAATGGACGTTTGGGATGCGGCATGCGCAACGGTTGTGTTATCGCATTATCACTTTATCAGGATGGATGTATCAGCCCCACTTCGTGCTAATAGCTTACCACTGCCCCACGCTTTAGAGAGGCTTCGTATCACGTTCATTATCGTTCAAATACCCACTTCTATGGATCGCTCATTATCTTCTGATTTTGAAATGTTTATTGTTTTGTAGTCGTTGCAGCAGTTGAGGTTTTGGGACTTAGACAATAACCGGCAGACCTCGCAGGTGACTGGTCAATAGATAACAGCAAAATAAAAGCAATAAGCGCAGCACTTCCACATTCCTGTACTCGATAACCCTTCCCATCCTAGAGTGTCTACCTGTTCGGGTGTGGGGTAAGAATAGGTGCTAGACAAAGCTACTGTGTGCGGTTAAGTTTAGTAGGGAAGCTACGGAAGGGAGATTAAGTTAGGCGCAGGGTACCTGGATACGGATTCAGAATCGTTTCCGATATATTCCGACAAGTACCACGCGCTCCTACATGCTCGATCAGAACATAATCGACAGTCTCTTCCGTAGTTGATTTTAGTCATAGAGCGTGCAGTACCTACTTATATAGGTATACATTTATGTTAAACGAAGCCACCAAAGCACGTTTTATCAGGTCTAGTTTGCAGAGGTCAACAACTGAGCTAAACATGCTGTTTTGAGATGTTTCCAAAGGCTTTCATTACATAATGGAATAATAAATGTCCAATCTGACCCCCGCCTCCAAATCCCGCTACCTAACTCCTGTTCCCAAAGTCACACTCCCTGAATTCCCACCTATACCCCCCAACTCCTAAAACTCCCCGCCCCCAACTTAATCACTCCAATCCTAATCTTTTCCACGACTACTATGTGGTATTACCTCTGATCACGAGTTGGTCAGTAACGCTTTTCCCAGAGCAGACTAAATGAAAATATTAGACTTTACAAGCTAAACCCCCATATGGATATACGCAGCCCAAATATAAGGGTCACCAATCCTATCTTCCGGGTTCTCTTCAGTCTGAATCAGGCGCGCATCTCTAGTCTCCCTAGTCGTGCCTGTACACCCGTGTCCTCCGCGGAGGTTCATCACCGCATTGTGTAGACCTTGTGACACCGATTCGTCGCTCATCTCGGCCTTTACAATAGTAGTGTAAACATCCTTTGCCGCATCAACGCAGTGCTTATCAGATACTTCCCACAACGACCCGATAACATGTCGAAACCCCGAGAGCTGACACGCACCCATCAAATGGATACCCTCATCAAGCAATTCAGTATCTTTGATGTCGCCTGTTGAACAAGCCGAAAGGTATGCAAGAAAGGGAGGGTTTTGATGGAGTTTCAAATTGATCAAATCTTGTACTGTCAATGGGTTGGTCTGCCAGTCGGTCGTAAGTAAAGTGCTCATGGAAGGGTCGTAAGGGTGCGATTGGCCGTGACCGGCAAAATGAAAGACAGTGCAACCGTCCAATTCGGCTAAAACAACTTCTTTGTGTGTATTGTGCAGTGTCACTCTCGGGATTGAGGTTGGCAGGAGACCTTCCAGCTCTATTATCTCCCGTCTAGCAAATGTAAGTCCAGCACACCCTGGTGTTTTGTCCATTGAAACCAATAGTGCTTTGGCAGATGCTTGGGTTCGAATCCTACTCCGACGCGCATACATCAGCGCTTTAAGAGATAGGCTGTATGACGACACAGCACGGTCAAGCACTGTTCGGGAGCCCGGTTCACAGTGATAGCCGGCAGCGTGGACAGGCAAGATGGAAAGAAAACCCGTCGGAATCCAGCATATTCGGGGCCACTCCTTAGTCGTCGCAGCTTCCCTGAATCCCAATTCATCCAGAACAGGACCAGCCAGCACATCCCAGAGCCATTGCAATAAAACTAACATCTCATGTTTCGTCAATCTGTGATACTTAAAACGAGCAGCCGCTTTTTTTACATCTGTGAAATGTAGATTGGGTAGATTCAGCACTCTAATTTTGTCGTGTTCAATAAGGAATGCATCGCAGTGAGTGGAATCGGAACAGCTGATAACAGCTACAGGTTGCTGGGGTGTAGCAGCCATCATCAGTTCACTTGCTGTGGAAGGAAGTAGAAACCTCTGGAAGTTTGGTAGTTGTCGAATTCTGCTGATCGTTTTGTCTAGCTCTAGGCTAACTGCATGCCTCGTAGAGGACACAAGTGATGGAAGTTGTGTAGAAGCCAATGGCATAGTTTTTGATGAATCGAGCTCATCGCGAAGCTGTTCAAATTCTTTCGCCATTAGCGGGTACTGCTCTCGGAGTTCAGTAAGATCTGTTCGTGTTTCGAATTGCAGACTAGCTATAACTCCTCTACCAAGTTCCAAAAGTTGCAGAGCATCAGTCGCCGATTTTCCAGCTAGAAGAGCAAATGAAGCGACACAAGTCGCTATGCCAGTGTACTTCTTCAACATGTGCTGCTGGTCATTTCGGCTTACGGATCGTGAACTGAGGCGGGTGAGAAGATTAACGGCAATCTCAGCCATTTCCAATGCGTCTGCCCAATTTCCATCTTCAGCTAGCATGAAAGTAACCTCGTACGCTGCATCCAAGCGTTCGGACAGGAGAACAGAAGGAAGCGAAAGGGACTCTTGGTAATAGCTAATAGCTCGTTTGTGATCATGCGGATCTTTCGTGTATTTGTACTTGGTGACCAGTGTCCTGCCGTGGTTGTGTAAAGCTTGAGCTCGGCCAGTGTCGTTAATTGGGGTTGCAGCTAAGGCCTCCTCGGACCGCAGGATCGCCTCTTGCAAGTCTGCCATGTTCTCGGTGTGGTCGAATTTCGTTCTCAGAATTATGGATAGATTTTCCATTATGAGTCCTCGGCTGAAGTAGTTTGTGGCCCCCGCCTGCTCGGTCCAGAATGTAGCTTGCTGCAGGTCGACGGTCACTCCCGTCCGATGGAATCTGAAAAGATACATGCTACTCAGGATAATCAAACATTTAGCTCGCCCGGGGCTATGCGACGGTGCTGCAGCTACCGCTGCCTTGGTCTGCTCGATCGCCCGCTTCAGGTCATCGATGTCTTCTGTACGGCTGGATCTCCATTGCAGTAATTTGCTCAAGTTGTATGAATAGTTACAACTTTCAGGGTCGTTAGTAGGCGTTGTAGACACCACCTCCTCAGATAGCTGGATCGCCCATTGAAGATCATCGAAATCCCCTATCTGGTTATATCTCTTGCCCAGCATGTAACTTAAGTTATGTAAATGTCTCATTCTGACTGGGTG
>Ga0307515_10024669_pt1 | contig 10460 bp, 9 predicted proteins | sample 17_EM_MG_FD_194513 | JGI IMG/M metagenome (GOLD analysis project Ga0307515, IMG submission 194513) | Populus trichocarpa ectomycorrhiza microbial communities from riparian zone in the Pacific Northwest, United States - 17_EM | ecosystem: Host-associated > Plants > Roots > Unclassified | place...
CCGGCAAAGCCGGGCTCGTCGACCGCACCGCACTCCCATTCGGGAGTGCTGCCTCGCCCGGCAAAGCCGGGCTCGTCGACCGAGGTCCGCCACCTGCGTGCCCGCGATCGCTCGAGTAGCAAGTAGCGCACGCTCTGCGCAACCTGCGCAGCCGGAGTGCGCGACTTGCGACCCTGAAAACCGGGCTGAGATGTGCGAAAGTCAGTGCAGCGTGCAACTTGCGCAGGTCACAGTCCGGAGTCCTTGGTGGTGTGCGACGTGCAACGAGACACGATTCACACGAAGGAGTTGATCATGAATCGAACCGGGCGCAGGCGCCTCCGTCTGGCGGTGGAGACCGTTCGGATCCTCGGGATCCGCGAGTTGCAGGGGGTGGTGGGAGGATCTCCCGGCAGTGACCCCGAGTGTGTCTCGACCACGATGGTTCACCCGACCGAGAGCGTCAAGCTTTGCCAGCGGCCGACCGAGGAGGTGTGCAAGGTGTAGCCTCGGGCCACGGTGCGCAACGTGTGCATCGAGTCGCCTGCGCGATCGACTGCACCTGCGCGGGTGTCCGCTGTCCCATGAACCACCTGATCGACCTGGCGAGCGCTCCCGCGCCGCGCGTCCTCGCGGGGCGGTTCGAGCTCGGTGACGAGATCGGGCGCGGCGGGTCGGCGCGCGTGTTCCTGGCGCGGGACCGGGCGACCGGCGCGACCGTCGCGGTGAAGCTGCTCGCCCCCGACGCGCTCGGCCGCGAGCGGTTCGAGCGCGAGGCGCGGGCGCTGGCCGCCCTCCGCGCGCCCGGCGTCGTCCGCTACATCGCGCACGGGGGCGAGGGCGAGCTGCTGTACCTCGTCGAGGACTGGCTCGCCGGCGGCTCGCTGCGCGCCCAGCTGGCCGGCGCCGGCGTCACCGCAGCCGAGGCGGTGCGCGTGGTGCGCGCGGCGGCCGAGGCGCTCGCGCAGGCGCACGCCGTTGGCATCGTGCATCGCGACATCAAGCCCGAGCACCTCTGGCTCGGCGGCGACGCAGATCCCGAGCCCGTCATCGCTTCCGACCGCCGCGACGCGCTGGGCCGCGTCACGCTGATCGACTTCGGGATCGCGCGCAGCGTCCGCGATCCGCGGGTCACCGCAAGCGGCGCCGCGGTCGGCACGCCGGGCTACATGGCGCCCGAGCAGGCGCGCGGCGATCGCAGCGTCGACGCACGCGCCGACGTGTTCGCGCTCGGCGCCGTGCTGTTCGAGGCGCTCACCGGGACCGCCGCGTTCCTCGGGCTGTCCGATGGCTCGACCCGCGCCAAGGTCCTGCTCGCCGCGCCGCCGGTGCTGGCGCCGCGCTGCCCGGAGGCGCCCGCGGCCCTGATCGCGCTGGTCGACGCCATGCTCGCCAAGCCCCCCGGCGAGCGCCCCGCCGACGCCGGTGGGGTCGCCGCCGCACTCGCCGGGCTCGCCGTGCCGACCGGCCCGCGCCGCCGCGCCGACGCCGGCGAGCTGGCGACCACCGCGCGGATCGATCCCGCGCCCGCGCCCGCGCACGCGCAGCTCGCGGCCCCTCGCGGCTTCGTCATCGCCGCCGGCCACGCCGACGCCGACGCCGGGCGGCTGTCCGCGCTCGCCGGCGTTCGCGCCGAGTTGGTCGACGGCGCGCTGTGGCTCGCCGTGCTGCCCGCCGCCGCCGGTGCAGCGCGCGCCCGCGCCGTGGCCCACGCCTGGCACGATCTGCTCGGCACGCCGGCCGCGGTCGCTGCCGCCGGTGAGCAACTCGACGCCGCGGTCGACTGGGTCGCCGATGCGATCGCGCGCCGCACGCTGCTCGGCGAGTTCGCCGACTACGCGGAGCCACCCGCCCAGGTCCAGCTCGATCCGACCACCTCCACGCTGCTCGCGCCGACCTGCCGCGGCGCCGCCGGATGACCATGCCCAGGCCCAGCGTTCCCGATGTCGGGGTCACCCGCGAAGCCGCCGCCGCCGTGGACGGCGCGCTGACCCTGCTCGTGGTCGGCGAGATCGCGGTGTCGACCCACGATCTGGCGGCCACCGGCGCGATCGTGCTCGGTCGCGCGCCGACCTGCGACGTCGTGATCGACGAGGCGACGGTGTCGCGGATCCACGCCACGCTCCACCTCGGCCCGGCGATGGAGCTCGAGGACGCCGGCAGCGCCAACGGCACGCGGATCCGCGACGCCGCGGCCGCGCCCGGGATCCGCCTGCCGCTCGCGGTCGACGAGCCGTTCGCGCTCGGCTCGGTGACGCTGATCGTCCAGCGCCGCGCCACCGCCGCGCGGCCGCGCCGGGTGTGGAGCCACGGCTACTTCGAGGGCCGGCTCGAGGACGAGTGCGCCCGGGCCGCGCGGTTCGGTCAGGCGTTCGCGCTGGTCCACGTCGCGTTCGAGCGGACGCCGCACACCGACGTCGTGCGCGGCGCGATGACCTCGGTGCTGCGCGCCGCCGACGTCTTCGCGGTCTACGGCCCCGGGGAGTACGAGGTCCTGCTGGCCGCGACCGGCCGCGTCGAGGCCGAGGTGCTGGTGACCCGCATCCACGCCGCGCTCGTCGACCGCGGCGCGCGCCCGCAGCTCGGCGTCGCCCACTATCCGGGCGATGGCCGCGGCCCCGACGTCCTGGTCGGCATCGCGCGCGAGCGGGTCCGCGGCGGCAAGACCGGCGAGCGCCGCGAGATCGTGCTGCGCTCCGATCGCATGCGCGAGATCTACGAGGTCCTCGGCCGGATCGCCGGCGGCGACATCAGCGTGCTGCTGCTCGGCGAGACCGGCGTAGGCAAGGAGATCGTCGCCGAGGCCGTGCACCGGCTATCGCCGCGCGCCGCGCGTCCGTTCCTCCGGCTCAACTGCGCCGCGCTGTCGGAGACCCTGCTCGAGAGCGAGCTGTTCGGCCACGAGAAGGGCTCGTTCACCGGCGCGACGTTCACCAAGCTCGGCCTGCTCGAGACCGCCGCCGGCGGCACCGTGGTCCTCGACGAGATCGGCGAGCTGCCGATGTCCGCGCAGGTCAAGCTGCTGCGCGTGCTCGAGGAGCGCCAGGTCCTGCGGGTCGGCGGCCTCACGCCCGGCACGATCGACGTCCGGTTCGTCGCCGCGACCAACCGCGACCTCGAGGCCGAGATCCAGCGCGGCGCGTTCCGCGAGGACCTGTTCTACCGGCTCAACGGGTTCTCCGTATCGATCCCCCCGCTGCGCGAGCGAGTCACCGAGATCGAGCCGCTCGCTCGCTACTTCGTCGCCGAGTTCTGCCGCCGCAACGCGCGCTACCCCGAGCCCGAGATCTCCGCCGTCGCGCTCGAGTGCCTGGTCCGCTACCGCTGGCCCGGCAACATCCGCGAGCTCCGCAACCTGATCGAGCGCGCCGTCCTGCTGTGCACCGGTGACGCGATCACGCCGCACCACCTGCCGCTCGACACGCTCGAGGCCGCGTCCGCCCCGCGCGGCGAACCGACCGCGCCGATCCGCGGTCCGCGCCCGACCGACGCGATCGCGCCGGTCCCGGCCTCCGCCCCGGACGAGCGGGCCCGGATCACCGCCGCCCTCGAGCACTGCGGCGGCAACCAGACCCGCGCCGCGATCATGCTTGGCATCTCACGCCGCACCCTGGTCAAGCGGCTCGACGCCTACGGCCTGGTGCGCCCCCGCAAGTCGCGCCCGGACACCAGCGCCCCGGGCGACGACGACCCCGAGCCCGGCTGACCCTTCGCGGTGCCAGAACGGCAGTCCGGATCATTCGCAATGGGTAGTTTTCTCGACGGGGGTGGTCAACCAAGCTACCCTCTTGGAGCGTGCTCGCGTCGTTCGAAGCCCTGGCGGCGGCCCCCGGCGCCTACGTGTTCGCGGTCGTGCTCGGGCTCCTGTTCGGCAGCTTTGCCAACGTCTGCATCCATCGCCTGCCGCCCTCCGACGAGTTCCCCGAAGGCCGTTCGATCGTGAAGCCGGGCTCGCACTGCTTCGCGTGCAAGCAGCCGATCCGCTGGTACGACAACGTGCCGCTGCTCGCGTGGCTCTGGCTGCGCGGCAAGTGCCGCAACTGCAAGGCGGCGTTCTCGTCGCGCTACCTCTTCGTCGAGGCGTTGACCGGCGCCTTGTTCGGCTTCGCGTGGTGGTTCGCCGTCGTCGCGCCGATCCTGTGGGAGCCGTTCGATCACCGGATGATCCACTTCGCGGTGTACGCCGCGTTCGTGTTCACGCTGGTCGTGATCACGTTCATCGATCTCGACACGTGGCTGATCCTCGACAAGATCACGTATCCCGCGATCCCGATCTTCTACGGTGCGTCGTTGCTGCTCGGTCATCGCTGGTTCGAGGGCTTGCTCGGCGCGGCGGTCGGCTATGGCCTCGTGTGGCTGATCTCGGAGTTCTACCTCCGCGTGCGCAAGCTCGACGCGCTCGGGCTCGGCGATGCAAAGCTGCTGGCGGTGGTCGGCGCGCTGCTCGGCTGGAAGGGCGTCGCGTTCGCGCTCGGCGGCGGCTCGATGATCGGCCTGGTGATCATGCTCCCGAACGAGCTTGTCCAGCGCTCGCGCGGCAAGCCGCGCCCCGGGCCGCCGACCGACGATGACGCCGCACCTGACAGCGACGATAATCCGTCGTTGTTGCACACCGCACTACCGTTCGGCCCGTTCCTCTGCGCGGCCGCGCTGATCTATCTATTTGCGGAGCCCTGGTTCCAGCTGAACTTCCACCTCGGGGTATAGCGGGCTGGTGGGTGGCCAAGCCACCGAGCAGATCTCGGGCGGATCCTGCCACCCGGCTGCGCCCGTGATGCGCTCCGTCTCGTCCGCGAGCGTTCGCTGGGCGAACCGCTCCAGGTGCCCCATGGCACCGCGCTGCTACTCGTCCTCGAGGTACGTGCCGAAGCGATGGAATGCGCCGCTCTTGGAGTCGGCGCGCACCCTGAAGTCATAGTCCTGACCGAGGAAACCGCTGTGGTAGATGAAGCCGGTTGTCGACGTGTGGCCGCTCGCGAGGGAGAAGTCGTAGTCGGGAGGGCCCCAGGCGTCGCCCTCGTCCTCGCGGTCCCAACCGCGCACGCGCGTGGAGCCGGCGCAGGAGGCATTCTTGTCGAGCGCGATGTTTCCCTCCTCGCCCATCCAGACCGACAGCGTCCTCTGGTGCATCGTCGTCGGTTCTCCGTCGCAGAACAGCAGGCAGTCGTCGTACGCATTACACACAGGGCACGCGGCCTTGAACTTGGACTTGCCGTCCGAGCCACAGAAGTTCGCCGCCTGGGGCTCGCGGATGGTCTCGAAGTAGCCGCCGCGCACCGGTTCTCGCCGGGCGTAGTCGTCGCGCCTCCGCAGCTCTCGCGGGCACGCCTCGAGGAGCTCGACCGGGAGCGGCTGGCCGCTCTCCGTCACCGCCATGTAGAGGTCGACCGCGCAATACTCGAAGGGATCACGGATCCCGACCTCGTCGAAGATCGAGCCGACGTCCTCGAGCCCGACCTCCACGAACAGCGTCTTCGCAACATCGAACACACAGAAGCTCATCCGGTTGCCGTTGCGGACCTGGACCTGGGTGATGGTCTGCTGCGCGCAGGGGCGCTCCAGCGTTGCGCCGCGCAGGGAATCCTCGGGGCTGACCTCCTCTTCTCGCTGCTCCAGCCGGTTGCGGTCCAGCGAGTCCATCGCCCGCTCGTCGTGGCCGGGGATGCAACCCGCCAGCAGCGCGAGCGGGAGGCAGAAGATCGAAGTGCGGTGGTTCATGGTGTGTGGCCTTCCTGCCCCCATGAACGCCGCGTGCCGCTGATCTTCCCGGCCCGATGCGCCGTCGGATCATTGATCGGCGAGATCGAAGCGCCCGCGGTCTCTCGCTGGCGCGCTGCAGCAACCGAGCGCATCGTCTGATCGCGCGACCGCTCGGTGTCAGGGGCAGGCGCCGGCGGCGACGCTGGCGTGGAAGGTCGCCTCGCGCTGCAGCGTGGGCAGTCCGGGCGCCGTGGCCTTGACCGTGTAGTCGAAGGCGCGGAAGCCCGGCTGTGCTGGATCGGCGGGCAGGCGGCACGGATTGATCACGACGGGGACGGTGGGCGACGCGACCTGCTCGGGGACGATCGCGCCGACGAGGGCGATGGGGCCGTGGGGGAATCTGACGGCGGCGGGGACGGCCGGCTTGACCTCGAGCACGGTGAAGGCGAGGTCGACGAGCCCGGTGTTACGCAGGTCCACGCGGAGCGTGCCAGTGCTTGTGCCCGTGACGCTCGACGCTGTGAGGCGCAGGGCGCGGTCGGTGTCGAGATAGCTCTCCTGGATGTCGGCCGGGTCGTAGGGCGGCGGTCCGAACGGACCGTCGCTGCCGAACTCGCGGTCGGGGCCGAGGCTGTCAGCGCCCATGCCGCGGGCCGCGAAGCCGGCGCGGCAGGCGGGGTAGTCGACGAACGGGCTGGTCAGGCGAATGACGGTGAGGAACGCGTTCCGGGCGTCGAGGAACGAGGGCCGCTCGCGGAACGCGGCAAGGCCGGCGACGAGGTACTGCGCCATGCGCAGGCGGACGCTCTCGAAGTCAGCGTGCGGGTGGGCGTTGACGATGTTGCCGAAGCACTGGAACAGCGCGGTGCCGAACACCTCGCCCGCCGTGTGGACCTCGTTGAGCAGCGGGCCGCGGCCCTTCCAGTTGTAGAACGGGATGCTGACGGGCGGCGGCACAGCGAGGTGGCGCAGCGTGAGCGGGTTCTTGGTGAGGTCGAGGGTGTAGGGATAGCGCCGGATGCCGAAGTACATGTCCGAGGGGGCCTCGCCGGGCGGCAGCGTGGGGCGGCGCTCGATGTAGTCGAGGTTGCCGTAGCCGCCGAGCGTGAAGGTGTCGTGCGGGTTGTTGCCGGCGTTGTAGTTGACGAGGATGCCGACGAAGTCGGCGATGCCTTCGTGGAGCGACTGGCCCTGCAGGTTGCTGAGTCCGTCGGTCTCGCCGGTGCCACCCGCGAGCCGGCCGATCAGCGTGTGGCCCCACTCGTGGGACAGGACGCTGAAGTCCATGCCGAAGTCGCGCTGCGAGGCGCTGCGCGAGTTGAGCCCGAGGTCGAGCACGGGCGACTCGCCCTCCGGGGCCGGGAACGTGAAGGTCGACAGGAAGCCGGCGTGGGCGATCAGCGGATCGCCCTCGACGCCGCCGCGTCCGTAGTTGGACTGCTGCGGGTTGCCGGCGACCTCGTCGTAGCCGGCGCGGTAGAAGAAGTCGTGGAGCCAGTTGGTGCTGTAGAACGCCTGGACGATCTTGGCGTTGAGCGCGACGTCGTCGGGGTCGGGCGGCGGAAATGGCTCACCGACCGCGAAGGGCTGGAAGTACTCGCTGGCGGTGGCGTTCGCATCGTAGGGGAATGCGAACCGGTTGCCGGTCGGGTGGGCAAAGAAGTCGTTGCCGATGTCGTCGGGCGCGGGGCCGTACTCGGGGGTGTTGTTGCCGTCCTCGTCGGCCAGGTCGGCCAGGTTGCCGTCGCGATCGAGCAGCGAATCGAAGAACGCGACGACGTTGTTGCCGCTGCTCTGGGTGGCGCCCGGCGGTAGCCACGGGTCGGACAGCGCATGGATCGCGGTGCGCTGGGTGCGTAGCTGCTGGGGCACCGGCGGGGGCACGCTGCCGTCGGGGACGCCGGTCGGGTGCGGCAACGCGTTGCCGAGCGGTGAGGTCCACGGCCGGCCGTCCGGGCGGGTGTAGACCCGGTACTCGGGGGCGTTGAGCTCGAAGATCGTGCGGTGGCCGGTCAGCTCGGCGCCCGACACTGCGTCGTTCACCGTGACCTCGCCGACCGGGGTCTCGTCGAGCAGGTCGAGCCGATCGGTGATGACCGCAGCGACGAGCTCGCCGTGGCGGTAGCTCCAGACCGCGCGCTGCTTGGTGCGCACGAGCGGATTGGTCGGTCCGGTGGACGTGCGAGACAATGACGCCCGCGGGTGGCGCCCGGTGGTCACGCTGCGGGCCCGGAGGTCAGCGAGCACGGCGTCGCCGGTGCCGGCGCGGTAGACCAGCGTGCCGGCAGCGGAGTAGACCTCGATCTGGTGGCGGCCGTACACCGGGAGGCCATCGACCGCGAGGCCGTAGGTCCGGACAGTCAGGCCGAGCGGGCTGTTCCAGCTGCGCGCGAGCCAGCGATAGGGCTCGCCGGCCTGGACACCGGCCGGCGGCGCGATCGCGGCGCTGGGGTCGATGGCCGGCGGCTCATCGGCGCCGAGGTCGGACTGGCCACAGGCGAGGGTGGCGGTCAGTAGTAACGTGAGCACGCTGCGGACAACTCTGGTCATCGTGCGACGTTAGCGCACCGAGCTGTCGGGCCGGGGCGGGGGGCCGGGTGTAGGTCATGACCGCCACTTGCTGTCGCGATGGTCGGAGTCCGCAAGCGCTGTCGCAGCCTTGCGTGGACGCGCGAGGTGGTCGCGCTGCCACAACACGCCACACGAAGCCGCGTTGCGGGCTTGATCTGGGGAGAGATACGTCGTGACCTGCCGATGGCGGTCGGCCGGATCGAGCCGTAGCCGCTGCGTCACTTCGGCGTCATGCGCGTGTTCGTACCCAGGTGCGCGCCGGCTGCTTCTGGATCCTCGTTCGCCGTATCCCGTGCTTCGCGACGAGGCGGTCGGCGAGCGCCAGATCGAAGCGCTCGGGCATCCATCCGGCCGGAGCCCAACTGACGAGCTCCACGTGCCGCGCGTGGTTCTTGTCGACGATGGCTGCGACGAACTCGGCGTACCCGTAAGTGCCACCGCAATCTTCCGGCGGGCAAGCTCGCGCGCCGGCAATGCACCGCGGAGCCGCCAGCTCGCCCACCGTGACCTTCTCGACGTTCACACCGTGAACCCAGCTGTCGCCGAAGTCGTACGTGTAGCTGAACCGATCCTTCGGTCCGACCAGATCCTCGAGCCTGTACTTCTTCTCCGACTCCATGTCCGGACCGACGTCCCAGCCATCCCGGTCAGGAACGCCGAAATCGGTGCCATGGATCGCGAATGAGTGCAGATGGCAATCGTACCAACCCATCGCGTCTTGAAGGACGCGGTGAAGGCGTTCGAGGGTGATGCTCCCCGGGACGACGATGCGACGCCACACCGGAGGTCTGGTTCCGCGAAGCGTCACCTTGAGCTGGTAGATGTTCGGCACGCAAGTAGCCTATCGCACCGGCCTGACATCATGCGACCGCCCCGCGAGCGCGGCCGATTCCCAGTGGCCCGACGGTCATGCGAGGCTCCGCCCCGGACGTACGACGAGTTCAAGAAGGCTTGGGTCTTGGCGCTGCACGAATCCGGGCTTCCGATCATGGCCCCGAGCCGATCGAGGAGACCCTCGACCTTCGAACCATCGATCGGCGGCAGCGGTTCTTCGGAGCGCGCGCCGCACGGGCAGGGCCTCGTCTCGTCCTGGGCGTCATCATTTCTTCACGCTGCGCCAAGCAGACATCAAGCAGCCGAGAAGGGCATCCGGCGTCATGTCTTCCTTCGCAGCGAGGGCGGCGAGCTTGCGATGGCCGGCGCTCGAGAGCTTCTCTTGCGGGCGAGCTTTCATGGCCGATGCCGAACGCAAGACGTTGCCGTCGAGACAGAACCTGCCCGGGCAATCTCGCACAACCTGGCGCTTGGCGCTGTTCCAGGCGGCGTTCACGTCACGGGTCTTGGACAATTGTCCGACGATGCCGAGATGCTGCACGACGACCTCCTTCGAGGGCGTTGCCTCGGGTGGCAGCTGCGAGAGCACCTGGACCATCGCCCTGGTGAGCTTCCCGACCGAGAGGCCGATGTCGAAGCCAGCCCGCCGGACCTGCGCGAAGTATCGTAACCCCTCCACCAGCAGCGTCCGCTTTCGGCAGGGCCGGCTTGATTTCGCTTCGGGCTTGCGCGCCAAGCGCGGCGGCGGATTGACAGAGGGTTGTGGTTGGCTCGGGCCATGGTGTCTACGATCCGGGCCTCCCAAATGATCGGCTGCTGCTCGGCCTCAAGGGCACGATGAGCGAGTTCGAGCTGACGGTCATGCGACGACGTTTGCTCGACGCGGCGCTCGCGAAGGCACGACGCGGCGAGCTGCGCTTCGGTGTGCCGGTCGGCCTGGTCTGGGATCATGGCGGCAAGATCAACGTCGAAGACGCGCGCACCGACGAGACCGCATAGCTCGATCAGATGGTGCCAATCGCTGCTCCTCGCGGTCACCGGCGGCGTTTCCCACCGTACCTGCCGGCGCATGGCTCGTACACGATTGGTTCATACTCGGACCGCACTGCTGCGCGCGGCGTTCTCGTCGGCATCGAGGTGGCACCTCTTGTACTTCTTGCTGCTGCCGCACCAGCACGGCTCGTTGCGACCGGGGCGCGGACGCGCAGGTCGTTCGTCCGACGTGTCTGATCCGAGCGCAGCGTCCAGCTGGCGTCGCCAGCTCTCCCATGGCTTGCTGAGCGACAATTGCATCTCCCCACCGACGACAATTACATCGCCCCATTCTGAGGCGTAGTCACGGTCGGCGACGTGCTCTCCACGTGGTGGAGAGGCAG
>Ga0307515_10024670_pt1 | contig 10459 bp, 11 predicted proteins | sample 17_EM_MG_FD_194513 | JGI IMG/M metagenome (GOLD analysis project Ga0307515, IMG submission 194513) | Populus trichocarpa ectomycorrhiza microbial communities from riparian zone in the Pacific Northwest, United States - 17_EM | ecosystem: Host-associated > Plants > Roots > Unclassified | place...
GCGCGTCGTCGACGCGATCGTCAGCGGCACGCACGAGCGCGGCACCAGCCACTTCGAGCTGCTGCGCGCGTTCGCGCCCGAGGCCGCGCTGGTGCGTGCCGATCGCGCACTCGAACAGCACGATTACCTGACCCACGAGTTCGGCGATTCGGTGCTGATCGAGCGCGCCAGCGCCCCGCGGCGCTGCGGTGCAAGCCACGCGCGGTCTGTCGGGGCGTTCACGCTGGACGGGTGAGCGCCGTGTGCCCGCGGGTTAGCCTGTCGGCATGGATTCCCTGATCGCCGCCTCTGCCCGCGCCCTCGCCGCCGGCGACGCGCTCGGTGCGCTCAAGCGGGTGGCCCTGCGCGACGACCCTCCGGCGCTGGCGCTGCGCGGCATCGCGATGGCCCAGCTCGGCGAGCACCCACGCGCCCGCGAGTTGCTGCGGCGCGCCGCGCGCGCCTTCGGCAGCCACGAAGCGACGGCGCGTGCCCGCTGCGTCGTCGCCGAAGCCGAGGTGGCGCTGGCGATGCGCGACCTCGGCGGCTCGCCGCGATCGCTGGACGCGGCCGCGGCCACGCTCGAGGCGCGCGCCGATCACGCCAACGCGCTGCAGGCGCGGCTGATCGCGGCGCGCCGGCTGCTGCTGCTCGGCCGGCTCGACGAGGCCGCCGCGGCGCTGGCGCGGCTCGACGCGCGCGGCCTGCCGTCCTCGCTGGCGGCGGTGGCCGAGCTGGCCACTGCGGAACTGGCGTTGCGCTCGCTGCGCGTCGGCCCGGCGCGCGCAGCGCTCGCGCGGGCACAAACGGCGGCCGAGCGCGCCTGCGTGCCGGCGCTGCTGGCCGAGGTGGCCGAGGCGCGCGCCGGGCTCGATCGCCCGGCCGCGCGGCGCCGCCTGTCGGGCAACGAGCAACTGCTGCGGCTCGACGATGTCGAAGCACTGCTGGCCTCGAACGCGCTGGTCGTCGACGCCTGCCGTCGCGGTGTGCGAGCCGGCGGCGCGTGGCTGCCGCTGGCGGGCCGGCCGGTGCTGTTCGCACTCGCGCGCGCACTCGCCGAGGCCTGGCCCGGTGACGTGTCGCGTGAAGCGCTGATCGAATCCGCGTTCCGCATCCGCCGCCCGGACGAGACGCACCGGGCACGCTTGCGGGTCGAGATCGGCCGCCTGCGCGCGCTCGTCAAGTCGCTGGCGCAGATCGACGCGACTGCGCGAGGCTTCGCGCTGCAGCCGTGCGACGCGCGCGAGGTCGCGGTGCTGGCACCACCCATCGACGGCGACCCCGGCGCGTTGCTGGCCCTGCTCTCCGACGGCGCTGCCTGGTCGACCTCGGCGCTGGCGCTGGCGATGGGCACCGGCCAGCGCACCGTCCAGCGCGCACTCGCCGAGCTCGAGGCCGCCGGGCGGGTGCGCGCGATCGGCCGGGCACGGGCGCGGCGCTGGGTGGCGCCGCCGCTCGCGGGATTCACGACGATCTTGTTACTCCCTGCTGCGCTGCCGATTGAATAGAGTTGTTTCCACGGCGCGGATTTCGGGCCGCATCACCAGGAGCAAACCATGACTTTCAACACCACCGCAGAACGCGCCACCGTGCGCGCCGCCGAGATCGTGCGCGAGTACGGCCCGTTCGCCGGGGCCACCGCGGTCCACGGCGTGACCCACGACGGCCACAACGTCTGGGCCGCGACCGGGGCCAGTCTGATCGCCTTCGACCCCGAGAGCGGCGAGCCCACGCACACGCTCGACCGCGCCTGCGACGCCGGCACCGCGTTCGACGGCACCCACCTCTACCAGATCGCCGAGACGCGCATCGACAAGATCGACCCGGTCAGCGGCAAGGTGGTCGCGTCGATCCCGGCGCCGGGCAGCGGCAGCGACTCGGGGTTGACCTGGGCCGAGGGCAGCCTGTGGGTCGGGCAATACCGTGATCGCAAGATCCACCAAGTCGACCCGCAAACCGGCGCCGTCATCCGCAGCATCGAGTCGAACCGCTTCGTCACCGGCGTGACCTGGGTCGACGGTGAACTGTGGCACGGCACCTGGGAGGCCGACGAGAGCGAGCTGCGCCGCATCGACCCGGCCAGCGGCACCGTGCTCGATCGCCTGCAGATGCCGGCCGGCACCGGCATCAGCGGGCTCGAATCCGACGGGCGCGAGCTGTTCTATTGCGGCGGCGGCGGGGCCGGCAAGGTGCGCGCCGTGCGCCGCCCGAAACGCGAAGCCAGCGTCTGAATAATTGATTCAACCCGGAGACGCGCGCCGGCCCTTAAGCTGGCGCCCATGACACCCCCGAAAATCATCGGCCTGGACGCCGACGACACGCTCTGGCACAACGAGACGCTGTTCCGCCTCACGCACGAGCGCTTCAACGCGCTGCTCGCACCCTGGGCCGATGCGGCCACGGTCGAAGACGCGCTCGCTGCGGTCGAGCGGCGCAACCTCGGCACTTATGGCTACGGCGCGAAGGGCTTCACGCTGTCGATGCTGGAGACCGCGATCGAACTCGGGGGCGGCGCGCTGCCCTCGGGTGTGCTGGCCGAGATCCTGCACGCCGGACGCGAGCTGATGCAGCATCCGATGGAACCGCTCGCGGGCGTCGCCGAAGCGGTCGAGCGGCTTGCGGCGCTCGCGCCGCTGGTGCTGATCACGAAGGGCGACATGTTCCATCAAGAGAGCAAGCTCGCCGCCTCGGGCCTCGGCGGTTTCTTCTCGGGTGTCGAGATCGTCAGCGAGAAGAGCGCCGAGACCTACCGCCGCGCGTTCACGCGCCACGGCGTGTTGCCGGCGCACGCGCTGATGGCCGGCAACTCGGTCAAGTCCGACATCCTGCCGGCGCTCGAAGCCGGCTGCGCGGCGGTGCTGATCCCGTACCCGCTGGTGTGGGCACACGAGGACGCACCCGTGCCCGAGGGCCACCCGCGCTTTCGTCAGTGCGACTCGATGACCGCGCTGGCCGACTGGCTCGCCGGCGCGGTGGCGTGAACTTCTCAGGCGGCGACGGTTTCGACCAGCCGCACGAAGCTGCCGTCCGAGAGCTGGAAGCGCACCCAGCGCATGTCGCACGCGACGATCGCGAGGTTGTCGCTGTCGCGCGCGCAGGTGTGGAACTCGATCGCCGGTGGCGTGGGCCCGAACCAGCCGCGGTCGGCCAACCGGCCCTCGGCGGCAACGATGTCTTCGCTCGCGTAACGCCACAGCGAGGTGCCCATCAGCTGGCTCGTCGGCACCTTGAACTGCGCCTCGCGCGCGGGCGAGGCGGCGAGCAGGCGGTGCGTCAGGTCGCAGATCAAATGCACCGGCAGCGCCGACTGGCACACCAGCCGTGCGAGCACGCGGTCGGCGTCGCTGCCGAGCCGCGCGGCCATCAGCGTGCGCAGGCGCTCGGCTTCGTCGGGCGCGGGCGGGCTCTGGCCGTTCTCCCAGCGCGAGACAGTCGCTTGCGAGACGCCGAGCAACTGCGCCGCGTGCAACTGCTTGATGCGCCGCAACGCGCGCCAGGTGCGCAGCGAGCGGCCGAGCGCGCGCTCGTCGCCGCTGCTGATCCGAAGAAGCGTGGACATGGTGCTGACGATGTTAGCGCCGCGGCCAAGACTCCGACGCGAGGTACGCGATGACCACGCCGCGCTCGCCGTGGCTGCTCGTCGGGCTGCTCTACCTCAGTGGCCTGCTCGCGGCGGCGCAGCTCGGCAAGATGTCGGCGCTCGCGCCGCTGGTCGCAAGCGCGTTGGGCTTGAGCCTCACGACCGTCGCGATCGCGATTTCGCTGATCGAGCTCGGCGGCGCCACACTCGGCGCGGTCGCCGGGATGTTCGCACACCGCTTGGGGCTGCGGCGCACGCTGCGCTGGGGCGTGGGCTTTCTGGCGCTGGCCGGGCTCGGCGGCGCCTCGGCGCAGGGCGCCGTCAGCCTGCTCGCCTGGCGCCTGCTCGAAGCCGCGGGCTACCTTGGCGTGATCGTCAGTGCGCCGGTGCTGATCGCCCACCATGCCGGTGCGGCCGGCGCGCGTGTGCAGGGGCTGGCGTTGACACTCTGGAGCACCTTCGTGCCGGTCGGCCTGGCGCTCGGCGCGTGGGCGAGCGCCAGTGCCGCGTCGGCGTGGGATTGGCGTGTCGCGATGGCCGCCGGCGGTGCGGTCGGCGTGGTGTTGTGGGCCGTGCTGCGGCGCGCCGATCTGCCGGAGCACGCCGAGGCGCCCGACGACAGCACACCCTCTGCGCCGACCGCGCGGCTGACACCGGCGCTGTGGTCTCTCACGCTCGGCTTCGGCCTGTTCGCGCTGTTCGAGGTCGGCATCCTCGGGCTGCTGCCGACCTTGCTGGTGCGCGAGGTCGGTCTGGGCGCCCAGGCCGCCGGGCAGTGGACGGCGATCGCCTCGGTCGCCGCGATCGCCGGCAGCGCAACGACCGCCTGGTTGCTGCGCCACGGCATCGGCGTGCGCTGGCCGATCATGGTTTCGCTCGGCTTGCCGCCGCTGCTGCTGTTCGGCGTGTTCACGCCGGCGCCGCGGGCCGAGGTGGCGATCGGGCTGGCGATTGCGCTGAACATGGTCGGCGGCGTGTTCGCGAGTCTCGCCTTTGCGCTGCTGCCGCGCCTGGCCACCGCGCCGGGCCAGATGGTGCGCGCCAACGGCCTGCTCGCGCAATGCGGCGCTTCGGGCTCGCTGCTCGGCCCGCCGACGATGGCCGCCTGCGTCCAAGTCGGCGGCTGGACGGCCGCGGCCGTGCTCGGGCTGATCGTGTCGCTGATCGCAATGCCGCTGGCGTGGCGCGCGGCTGCGCCGCGTCAGCCCTGAGCCGCCGTCGCCAGCTGCGCGCCGAGCCAGTCCTCGAAACGCGTCGCACCGAGCCGCGGGTTCGGGCCGGGCACCAGCGTCGCGTCGTTCAGCTCGGCGCCGAAGTAGCGCGCGTGCACGTCGGCGACGACCGTGCGCGCATCCTTCTTCGCCGCGAGGTAGCCCTGCACGAGATCGGACAGGTGCATGCGCTCGGGCCCGGCGACCTCGACGGTGCCGTTCAACGGCGCGCCGAGCGCCACCTCGGCCATCACCGCGGCGATGTCGTCGGATGCGATCGGCTGGATGTTCGCGGGCGACAGGTGCACCGTCTTGCCATCGGCCGAGGTGCCTGATTGCGCGATGCCGGCGACGAACTCGAAGAACTGGGTCGAGTGCACGATCGTGTACGGCACGCTCGATGCCTTGATCAACCGCTCCTGCGCCGCCTTGCCGCGAAAGTAGCCGCTCTGTTGCAAGCGCTCGGTGCCGACGACCGAGAGCGCGACGTGGTGCGCAACACCCGCCGCCGCTTCGGCCGCGAGCAGGTTGCGGCCCGAGGTCTCGAAGAACGCGAGCACGGCCGCGTCTTCGAACGACGGCGAGTTCGCCAGGTCGACCACCACCTGCGCGCCGCCGAGCGCCTCGGCCAGTCCTCGGCCGGTGACCGTGTCGACGCCCGATTGCGGCGATGCCGCAACGACCTCGTGGCCCTGGGTACGCAGCAGCGCGACAGTCTTGGAGCCGATCAGGCCGGTCCCGCCGATGACGACGATTTTCATGGTGAGTCCCTGGATCAGTTGAGATTGGCCTTGTCGAGACCGTAGGCCGCGTCGAACGCGCCCGGCACGGTCTTGAACGCGACGTTGACCCGGTTCCAGGCGTTGATCGACATCACGATGAAGGTCAGGTCCGAAATCTCCTTCTCCGACAGCTGCGTGCGCACGCGCTCGTAAAGCTCGTCGGGCACGCCGTGCTCGGGAATCTTCGTCAGCACCTCGGTCCACGCGAGGCAGGCGCGTTCGCGCGGCGCGAACAAGGTCGATTCGCGCCAGATCGCGAGGTGGTGCAGCCGCAGCGCGCGCTCGCCGTGGATCGTGGCCTGCTTGATGTGCATGTCGACGCACAGGCCGCAGCCGTTCATCTGCGACGCGAGGATCTCGACGAGGTGGCGAATGCCTTGCTCGATCGAGCACTCGTTCATTGCGATGCTGAAGGCGCTGAGCTTCTTGAAAAGCTCGGGTGATTGCTGCGAATAGTTGATGCGTTGGGTCATGGCGGTTCTCGCTTTCGGTTCAAGGTTGTTGACACATGCCCTGAAGACGCGCGAGCCACTGGTGTTGTGACAGACCCGGTCAGGAATTTCCGCGAAACGCCGCCGCGATGCGCACCAGCTTGTCCGGGTTGCGCTGCACGTGGATGCGCACGATGCGCTCGCCGTCGGTCTCGTACGACTGCGCCGATTCGAGCTGGCCATCGATGAAGCGCAGCACGCCCCACTGCCCGTTGATCACCGCGAGCTCGATGTGCAACGCCTGCTTGAAGCGCAGGTTGGACGCGTAGAAGAGCTGCGCGATGCGCGGCCCGCCGAGCAGCGCCTTGCCGAAGCTCGGCACCTTGCCGCCGCCGTCGCCGATCAGTTCGGCGTCTTCTGCCAGCATCGACTTCATCGACGCGAAATCGCCGTGCGCGAGCGCATCGACGAACTGGCGCATCACGCGCAAATGCGCCTCGGGCGCGACCGTGTAGCGCGGCCGTGCCTCGCGCAGCTGCGCCTTCGCGCGGCTCACCATCTGGCGGCACGCGGCCTCGCTCTTGCCGATGGTCTGCGCGAGCTCGTCGTAGTCGGCATCGAACACCTCGCGCATCAGGAACGCGGCGCGCGCTTCGGGCGCGAGGCGTTCGAGCAGCGTCAGGAACGCGACCGAGAGCTCGTCGGCGCGCTCCAGCAGTTGCTCGGGCGAGCGCGGCGAATCGGCCAGCTGCGGCTCGGGCAGCCAGAAGCCGACGTAGTGCTCGCGCTGCACCTTGGCCGCGCGCAGCCGGTCGATCGCGATGCGCGTCGCGATCGTGACCAGCCAGGCCTCGGCGTTGGCGATCGTTGCCTTGTCGGATTCGTGCCAGCGCAGCCAGGCGTCCTGCACCACCTCTTCGGCCTCGGCGGTCGAGCCGAGCATGCGGTAGGCGATGCCCTGCAGGCGCGGGCGCAGGCGGTCGAAGGTGCGGGTGGCGTCGTCCATGTGTGCATTAGACGTTCGAGGAGCCAGTTTGTGACGGCCGGTGCGGCGAAGATCGAAAATCGTAGCGGGGGATGTCGATCCCGAGACGCGTCGGCCGTCGTGACAGTACGGGCCACCCGGCCCGCATCACCCGCACATCACCCGCACACCGGCAACAAGGAGCCTCCCATGACCCAAGCCATCGCCTACCTCGCCTTCAACGGCACCTGCGCCGACGCCATGCGTTTCTACGAGCAGGCCCTTGGCGGCAAGCTCGAAGTGCTGATGAGCGGCGCCGAGTCGCCGATGGCGCAGCACATGCCGAAGGAGTTCGCGCACCGCATCCTGCACGCACGCCTCGTGCTGCCCGGCGGCGGCATGCTCTACGGCGGCGACGCGCCGGCACACCTGCCCTACGAGGGCATCAAGGGTGTGTCGATCACGGTCGACTACGACTCGGTCGCGCAGGCCGAGAAGGTGTTCGCGGCGCTGACCGCCGGCGGCCAGGTCACGATGCCGATGCAGCCGGCGTTCTGGGCGAAAAGCTGGGGCATGGCGGTCGACAAGTTCGGCACGCCGTGGATCGTCAACGGCGAGCCGATCCCGGTGTGAGCCCGGTCGACGCGGGCTGCGGCGCGCGGCCCGCGAACAGCGTCATCAGCGGCCCGGTCATCGCCGTCGTGACGAGCGCCATCACCAGCAGCATCGTGAACAGCTCGGGGCCGATCAGGCCGGCGTCGAGGCCGACCTTCATCACGATCAGCTCCATCAACCCGCGGGCGTTCATCAGCGCGCCGGTCGCGAGGCTGTCGCGCCAGCCGTAGCCGGCCATGCGCGCACCGACCGCGCCGCCGGCCAGCTTGCCGACGACGGCGACAACGAGGATCAGCGCCATGGCACCCACCCCCGCGCTGCTGAACGCGCTTGCGGTGGTGCCCAGGCCGGCCAGCGCGAAGAACAGCGGCATCAGCACCACGATCGAGAGCGGCTCGATGCGCTGCCCGAGCGAGCGCAGCAAGCGGTCGTCGCGCGGCAGGCAGGTGCCGAACAGGAACGCGCCGAACACGGCGTGCAGATGCAGCCATTCGGTAAGCATCGCGCAGACCAGCAGGCCGATCATCAGCGCGGTCATCACCGTGGTGGTCGGCTCGCCGTCGGGCGCGTACTTGCGCAGCAACCACGCGAACGCGGGCCGCAGCCCGAGGTAGACGAAGGCCAGCAACACCAGCACGCCGCCGCCGGTCTTCAGCAAGCCCACGTAGCCCTCGCCGGCGCCGGCCATCGCAACCACGAACGCGAGCAGCACCCAGGCGAACACATCGACGACCGCCGCCGCGCTGAGCGAGAGCTGGCCGAACGGGGTGTTCGTCGTGCCGCGGTCTTTCAGGATGCGCGCCATCACCGGAAAGGCGGTGATCGACAGCGCCGCGGCCATGAACAGCGCAAACGGCCAGAAACCGACTCCGACCGGCGCGAGGGCGGGGTGCAGCACCGGCGAAATCGCAAGGCCCAGGGCCAGCGGCGCCACGACGCTCAGCGTGCCGACATACCCCGACGCCTTGATCTGCGCGCGCGCGCCCTGCTGCGCCCGCAGCTCCAGCCCGACGACGAACATGAACAGCACGAGACCGACCGTCGACAGCGCCGACAGCCCGGCCAGCGATGCCTTCGAGAACAGCTGCGCGTGCAGCTCGGGGAACAGCGCGCCGAAGCAGATCGGCCCGAGCACGATGCCCGCCGCCATCTCGCCGACGACGCTGGGCTGGCCGATGTGCTTGAGCAGCCAGCCGCAGGCCCGCGCGGTCAGCAGGATCACGATGAGTTGCAGCAACAGGACAGTGGTGGACATGTGCAGACGCTCCGAAGAATCCGTTGTGCGAGAAACTGTCGGCCGCCTCAGCCGCGGTCGAATTTGAACACCGCCACGCTCGCGCGCAGGTTCGGCCAGCGCCGCACCGCAGCCCCGCCCTGGATGCCGAACGAATCGAGGATGCGCAGGCCATCCTTGCGCGCCAGCACCTCGAAATCGGCGAAGGTGCCGACGCGGATGTTCGGCGTGTCGTACCACTGGTACGGCAGCACGCGCGTCACCGGCATGCGCCCGGCCGCGACCTGCAGGCGGTTGGGCCAGTGCGCGAAATTCGGGAAGCTGACGATGCCGATGCGGCCGACGCGCGCGGTCTCGCGCAGCATCTTCTCGGTGTTGCGCAGGTGTTGCAGCGTCTCGATCTGCAGCACCACGTCGAAGCTCTGGTCCTCGAACAGCGCCAGGCCTTCTTCGAGGTTCAGCTGGATCACGTTGACGCCGCGCTGCGCGCACGCCAGCACGTTCGCGTCGTCGATTTCGATGCCGTACCCGGTGCACTGACGCGTCTCGCGCAACAGCGCGAGGAATTCGCCATTGCCGCAGCCGAGGTCCAGTACGCGCGAGCCTTTCGGCACGAGTTCGGCGATCAGCTCCATGTCCTTGCGGTCGCTCATGCTTTGAACTCCCGCGCAATGTTGTCGAAGCAGGCCCGCAGCACGCCGTGATAGCGCGGGTCGTCGAGCAGGAACGCGTCGTGGCCATGCGGCGCGTCGATCTCGGCGTAGCTCACGTCGCGCCTGTGGTCGACCAGCGCCTTGACGATCTCGCGCGAGCGCGCCGGTGCGAAGCGCCAGTCGGTCGTGAAGCTCACCAGCTGGAACTTGCAGCGCGCGGCGGCGAACGCGGCCGTCAGGTCGCCGCCGAATTCGCGCGCCGGGTCGAAGTAGTCGAGCGCGCGCGTGATCAGCAGATACGTGTTCGCGTCGAAGTACTCGCTGAACTTGTCGCCCTGGTGGCGCAGGTAGCTCTCGATCTCGAACTCGATGTCCTGCGTGCTGTAGCCGGGCGCGCCGGCCTTCAGCTCGCGGCCGAACTTGGCCTCCATCGCGTCGTCGCTGAGGTAGGTGATGTGGCCGATCATCCGCGCCACGCGCAGGCCGCGGCGCGGCAAGGTGCCGTGCTCGTAGAAGTGGCCGCCGTGGAACTCGGGGTCGGTGACGATCGCGCGCCGCGCGACTTCATTGAACGCGATGTTCTGCGCCGACAGGTTCGGCGCGGTCGCGACCGCGATGCAGTGGCGCAGGCGCTGCGGGTAGCGCAGCGACCAGCTCAGCGCCTGCATGCCGCCCAGGCTGCCGCCGAGCACTGCGGCGAGCTGCGTGATGCCGAGCGCATCGAGCAGGCGCGCCTGCGCGTCGACCCAGTCTTCGACCGTGACGACCGGAAAGTCCGCGCCGTAGATTCGGCCGGTGTCGGGGTTCGTCTGCATCGGCCCGGTCGAGCCGAAACACGAGCCCGGGTTGTTGACGCCGATCACGAAGAAGCGGTTCGTGTCGAGCGGTTTGCCGGGGCCGACGAGGTTGTCCCACCAGCCCTCACTCTTGTCTTCACCGGCATACGTGCCGGCGACGTGGTGGCTCGCGTTCAGCGCGTGGCACACCAGCACCGCGTTGCTCTTGTCGGC
>Ga0307515_10024671_pt1 | contig 10459 bp, 6 predicted proteins | sample 17_EM_MG_FD_194513 | JGI IMG/M metagenome (GOLD analysis project Ga0307515, IMG submission 194513) | Populus trichocarpa ectomycorrhiza microbial communities from riparian zone in the Pacific Northwest, United States - 17_EM | ecosystem: Host-associated > Plants > Roots > Unclassified | place...
GTTCGGCGACAAACGCGCCGCCGCCGAGGCGTTGTACAATCCCGACGGCACGGCGCCGATCGCCGTCTATGGCTGGAAGGCCGCCGGCGACCGGATGTTCATCGAGCCGGCGCGGAAGATCGCCCGCACGCTCTCGGCGCAGGGTGCGCCGGTCTACGAATTCCGCTTCTCCTACGTCGCCGAGAGCCAACGCACTCAATGGTGGGGCGCGCCGCACGCCACCGAGATCCCGTTCGTGTTCGACACGGTTGATACCCGTTACGGCGCGGCGCTGACCCCGGCCGACGCGGCCGCGGCCAAGGCGGCTCACGCCTACTGGATCGCCTTCGCCAAGACCGGCGTTCCGAGCGCGGAGGGTCTGCCGGCCTGGCCGAGTTACCAGGCCGCCAGCGACCAGGTGCTGGACTTCGGCGATGCCGGGCCCGTGGCCGGTCCCGATCCCCTGAAGGCGCGGCTGGATTTGACGGAGTCCACCTTGCCGGCTCCGGCGGCGCGATGACCGATCGCGCCGATCTTCGCATGTTGGTGCTTGACCGTGAGACCTTTCAGGATCTGCGACGGGCGTTGCCGGCCGCGACCAAGGACTGCTTGCGCGAGACCTTCGGCGTCAGCGAAACCACTTGGGTGAAACTGCGTGACGGCCGGCCGGTCAAGCGCAGCACGCTAGACCGTCTGCTGGATCGCTATCGCCGTCTCTCTCACGGCTCGCAGCAGTCAACCGCCCGTCGCCAAGGATAGGCGAGCGGCGAGCGCGGCCTCGCGCGCGTGTCGGGTTCGCACGAGGCTATGGTCGCGCGCTGAGTCCGCAAAGCCCTGACGGTTCCATGCCGATAGCGCGCTGATCCGTCCGGGCCGCGCAGGAGCGGCCCCGTCCACCACACGGCGCACGAGACGCCGATGTGGAAGCCGTCCCCTACGGCGTCCGGCGATGCGGAAACCTGCCTCTCGAGCGCATGGGCCTAGCCTCGCAAGGTCGCCCCTACGGCTGTCGCCCCACCTTGGTTCTTCCCATTCTCGCCTCCCCGCGACCTGAAAACGATCCCTCGGTCCATTCGCCGTCTCGTCCTAGGGCGAAGCTTTTTGCCGAGACCGGTTGACAGACTAAATCACTTCAGTAGCTTTAGTCGCATACCGTCGTCATGCCGGTTGGAAAAAACGCGCCAAAAAGGCGTCCTCGGGAGGAAACCAGTGTCTCTGAAACATGCATTCTGCACGTCCGTGTCGGCGGCCGTCCTGTTCGCCGCGACCAGCGCGCTGGCCCAGAGCCCCGCGCCAGCGACGGCGCGAGATGACGCGGTCCAGGTCGACGAGGTGGTCGTCACCGGGGTGACGGCCGGCACCCGCAAGAAGGACGCCACCTTCTCGATCAACACCCTGACGACCGAGGAAATCCAACGCCTGGCGCCGATGAGCACCGCCGACCTGCTGGCCAACATCCCGGGGCTCTACACCGAAGGCAGCAGCGCCGGCGAAGCCAGCAACAACGTCACCGTCCGCGGCCTGCCGGTCACCGGCGGCTATCGCTACGCCCCGCAGCTGATCGACGGCCTTCCGGTCTACGAAGAGCCGGAAGTGCAGTTCATGAACAACGACGTCTTCATCCGCACCGACCTGATGACCGATCGGGTCGAGGTGGTGAAGGGCGGACCCGGCGGCATCCTCTATTCCAACGGCCTGGGCGCCACGGTGAACTATGTCACCAAGACCGGCGGCCAGAAGTTCGAGGGCGGCTACCGGCTCGAGCTGGCCGACTACGGCTTCGTGCGCAACGAGGCGTTCGTCTCCGGTCCGATCAACAAGAACCTGACCTTCGCCCTGGGCGGCTTCTATCGCGTGGCCGACGGCATCCGCGACAACGGCTACACCGGCGACCACGGCGGTCAGATCCGGGGCAACATCGTCTACACCAGCGATGATGGGGCCACCGAGATCCAGGCGCACGGTCTGTTCCTCAACGACCACACCGCCTTCTACCAGAACCTGCCGATCTCGGTGCCGCGCCTGTCGGGTCCGGGCACCGCCGACAATCCGACCAAGATCGACCAGGACACCATCGAGCCCCTGGGCATCGATTTTGGCCACGGAACCGTCGCCTCGCCCTTCAACCGCCACTTCACCCAGATGGGCGAATACGGGTCGCGCGACATCGACCTGGCGGACGGCATCCATCCCAAGTTCAATGTCTTCACCCTGAAGTTCTCGCGCGAGATGGGCGATGGCTGGACCTTCAAGGGCGGCCTTCGCTACACCAGCGGGACCAGCGACTTCAACACGATGTTCACGGGCAACGACACCGCCTACGCCAGGGACTTCCTGAACGTTCGCCTGCAGAACGACGTCATCTCCCCGGCCCATGGCGCCGCGCTAAGCTGCAACCTCAACAACGCCAAGCTGCGGGGCTTCTTCAACGTCCCCACGAGCAACGCCTGCGGAGCCTTCGCCGGGATCAGCCGCGAGGACTTCATCGCCAACTATTCGAAGATCGCCCGCGTCCAGGGCTACTACCTGGACAACGGCCAGGCCGTGGCGCCGGACACCTACCTGAACTTCCTCCTGCCGTTCATCGCCAACGTGAAGGCCGACAGCGCCTCGATGGACCTGCAGGTCCAGAAGACGTTCAACTGGCTGGGCGAGCACAAGCTGACGGCCGGCGTCTACAGCAGCAGCTATACCTATGACGCCAACTTCCAGGCCAGCCTCCTGGTGTCGAGCATGGGCGAGCCTTCGCGCCTGGTCGACCTGCGGGGCGTGGACGCCAACGGCGCGGTCATCGGCCCGAGCCTGACGAGCGGCGGCGCGATCCTGCCCGGCTTCTTCGGCTTCGTGACCGACTCCAGCTCGCGCGGCTATGCCGGCTATCTGCAAGACCACTGGGAGACTCTGGACAACCGCCTGAAGCTGGACCTCGGCGTGCGGTGGCAGACCCTCAAGACCGACCTGGTGCGCCGCGACCGCAACGTCATCTTCGATGCGACGCCGGCCAGCGTGATCGTCGGTTCAAACCAGGACACCACCGCCGACAACGAACTGTCCGTGCCTGGCGCGCCGCGCTACCTGAACAAGCGCTTCAGCGCCGTGGGCTGGTCGGTCGGCGCCAACTACTCGATCTCCGACCCGATCGCCGTCTATGGCCTGGTGTCGCGCTCGTTCCGCCTCCCCAGCCTGGAAGACCTCAATGAGTTTCGGGTCGACACCACCCAGCAGGTCGGCGCCGACACCATCAAGCGCAACCAGATCGAACGGATCTGGCAGCTGGAAACGGGCCTGCGCTACTACAAATCCAAGTTCGACGCCTCGGCGGCGGTCTACTACAACGACTTCACCCCGCGTGATTTCGTCAACGTCTACCGCGACTTCCAGTCGCCGCAGTGCGCGATCACCGGCGCGGTGCCCCAGATCAACACCTGCCCCGAGGTCGGCGAGGTCTACCAGCGGGGCGTCCGGAACTTCGGCGCGGAGGTCGAACTGGCCTGGCGTCCGGTGGACGGGCTGGAGCTGAAAGGCTCGGTTACCGTGCAGGACCCCAAGATCACCGACGCCAACTACAAGATCACCCGCGAAGTGCGCGACGCCGCCAACGTGCTGACCGGCTACGAGTATGTGGAGATCGGCGAGGACGGCCGTCGTCCCCGTCGCCTGCCCACGGTGATGGTCAACTTCACCCCGTCGTTCGACTTCCGACCCCTGACCGGCGTGCCGGTGTCGGTGTTCGGCCAGTTCTACTACTACTCGTCGCGGTACTCGGAATCGACGGACTTCAACGTCACGCAGTACCCCGCCTATCACATCATCAACGCTGGCGCGGCCTGGGCGGTGACACCCAATCTGATGGCGCAGTTCAATGTGGCCAACCTGACCAACCAGCTGTCGTTCACCGAAGGCGATCCGATCTTCTCGGACCTGCTGTCGCCGGACGGCACACGAAACCGCGGCGTGGCGCGTCCCCTGTTCGGACGCACCTTCCGCGCCAGCCTCACCTACCGTTTCTAGGAAGCTTCGGCCCGGGTCGTCACGGCGCCCGGGCCGATATCCCCTAGGACGGACGCCCGGTCGATCCGCGCTTCTCGTCCCTCAACTCGGGCCCGGACGTCTCAGGCGCCCGGGCCTTTTTTGCGCCCCACGCCTCGAACCTCGGGAGAACCTCATGCGCCGCGGCGCGATCCTGCTGGCCTCACTGCTCCTGTGTGCGCCGGGCCTGGGCGCCCACGCCCAGGACGCGGTGACCATGACCTTCGACGAGGCCGGCTTGCCCGGCCTTCACAGCCAATGGCCTCCGGAGATCGTGCCCGGCGCGCGCGGCGGCGCGCTGAGGACCGATGGTTACACGACCTGGTGGGAAGAGCCGCTGCGGCTCGACGGGTCACGCTTCGTCGGCGCGACGATGTGGACGGCGCTGGAGAGCTATCCCTCCGATCGGGAGGTCCCGACGCGCGAAGCGACGCCCGCTTCCTTCCTGAACCAGGCCGACGGCAAGCGCGGCTTTGACCTCTACATCGACACCTACGGCCGCTGGGGCCTGAGACTGGCCACCAGCCGCGGTGTGGAGACCCTGAGCGCGCCCGCGCTCTTCCCCGTCTATCGGTGGACGAAGATCGGCTTCGCGGCCGACCCGGCGACCGGGACGATCGAACTCTTCCAGGACGGCAAAATCGTTTCGACCGGCCGGTTCAAGGCCGGCGCGGCCTGGCTGCCGGCCCCGGCGCCCCTGAGGCTGGCCCGCAGCTGGCGCGACGCCAGGATGGGCCAGGCGCGCGTCAATCTGCTCAACGGCGCCTTCGACGATTTGCGGGTGTCGCAGAATCCTGGCCGAGCCGGCGCGCTGAAGGATCGCGGCGCCGAGCCCCTCGCAACGGTCAGCCAGTCGCTGGCGACTCCCGCCTCGCGCTTCGCCGCAGACCACCTTCGGCCGCGCTTCCACGCCATCCCGCCGGCCAACTGGACCAATGAGCCGCACGGCCTGGTCCTGGTCAACGGCCGCTACCACCTGTTCTACCAGCGCACGCCCAATGGACCGTTCAAGACCCAGATGCACTGGGGTCATATGTCGAGCGCGGACCTCGTCAACTGGACCCACCAGCGTGACGCGCTCTTTCCGACCCTGCAGACCGACACGGTCGGGTTCGACATGAAGGGGATCTGGTCGGGCGACGTGATCGTCAGCGGCGGGCAGGCCTTCGCCTATTACACCAGCGTCAATCACGGCGGCGTCTTCAACCCCGGCGTCTCGGTGGCCGTCAGCGTCGACCCCAAGCTCCAGCATTGGGAGAAGCGCGGACCGATGATCGACACCGCCCATGTCCGGGACTTCAGGGACCCGTACCTATGGAAGGAAGACGGCGCCTGGAACATGATCATCGGCGCGGCCTATGAAGGTCACGGCGGCCTGGACTACTACCGCTGCGAGGGCGGCGACGGGCCGACCTGCTGGAAGCATCGCGACCGGTTCGCCGCCACGCCCTTCCAGGCCATGGATCAACCGGGTTCGACGATCTGGGAGATGCCCGTCTTCGAAGCGCTCGGCGCGCGGCGCGTGCTGGTGGCCAATCCCATCGGCGGGCGGATTTCGAAATACGGACAGGCCGCGACCCGAGGGGTCTATTGGGTGGGCGACTGGACCGGCGAGGGCTTCACGCCCGACCGCCCCGCGCCCCAACCGCTAGACGTGGTCCCGGGTCACCTGTCGCCGGCCGTGGTCCGCCGCCCAGACGGAACCCTGGTCGGGATCGGCATCGTCGATGAACGGCGCGGCGCCCAGGCGCAGACGGACGCCGGATGGGCCCACACCTTCTCCCTGCCGCGCGAATGGTTCCTGGCCGCGGGCGGCCACGCCCTGGGCCAGCGTCCGATCGAGGGACTGAAAGCGCTACGCGCCGATCCGGCCGGCGCGACCCCGTCCAGCCTGGTCGTGCGCGGCGAGCGGCTGCTGGGCGACTTCGGACATCAGGTGGAGTTGCAGGCGCGGTTCGCCGCCGGCGCGCGGGCGCCCTATGGGGTCGTCATCGCCGCCAGCCCCGACGGCGAGGAGCAGACGCGGATCCTCTACGATCCGGCGACCCAGGAGATCGTGGTCGACAAGAGCCGATCCACGCTGTCGACCAGCGGCGAAGGCCCAAAGGTCCTGCGCGGCAAGCTCGACACCCAGGCCTTCGGCGAGCCCCTGGCCTGGCGCGTGTTCGTCGACGGCTCGGTGGTCGATGTCTTTCTCGGGGACGGCGCGGCCTTCTCGTTCCGCATCTACCCCTCGCGCGCCGACGCTTCGCGGGTCGGGCTGGTGGCCGAGGACACGGTCGCGGTGGACGCCGCCACGGCGTGGCGGCTCAAGGCCGCGAGGGTCGACTATGACTTCGAGGACTGACGCGGGCTCAAACGTTTGGCGTCCGGCACGGCCTGACCCGGTTCACCAGGGCTGGCGCCGCACCGCCTGCTCGGATGGCGCGGCGCTCCTGGCGGTCTGAGGTTCGGCGGCAGGCAGGTCCTACCCGCCGCCCCGGAGCTTCAGATCATGCTCGACATCCCCATCGCGCTGAGGAGACCGTTTTGAATAGGGGCTACGGCCGCGTTCAACCGTTCGACGCCGAAATCCAGGCCCTCGGGCATGACGACCGTCCGCAGGGGACGACGTTCCGTGGCCTCGACCAGCCGGGCGATGGCGTCGGCGACCCGCTGGGGTCGTGGCGGATTGGCCGGGTCGTCGCCGTCGCTGGCGTGGGCCTTGATCTGGCCGGGGATCGCCGCGACCTCGCCATAGGACTCCAGCACGCCATGGTCGGAGGGCTCAGGGCTGGACGACAGAAGGTTGCTGGGGAACGGTCCCGGCTCGACGATGACCGAGTCGATTCCAAAGCTCGACAGCTCGTAGCGATAGGCTTCGGCCAGCGCCTCAAGCGCGAATTTGCTCGCGGAATAGACGCCGAAAAAGGGGCTGACCACGCGCCCCATCAGTGACGTGACATGGACGAGAAGTCCGCCGCCGGCCGCGCGCATGTGGGGCAGGACGGCGCGGTCGGCGCGCACGGCGCCGAAGAAATTGACCGCGAACTGCCGCTCGATGTCCGCCACGGTGTAGGCCTCCGTGACCCCGACGGCCATGACGCCGGCGTTGTTGATCAGCGCATCGATTTTTCCATGCTGCTTGATGACCTGGTCGATCGTCGAATGGACCGACGCCTCGTCGGCGACATCCATTTCAAGGACCTGCAGCGCGTGGCCTTCCGCCTTCGCCGCCTCGACGAGCTCGCGCCGAACGGGGTCATTTCTCCCATCGACATCGCGCATGGTCGCCACCACGACGTGCCCTCGCCTGGCAAGCTCCAAGACCGTGAGCTTCCCAAACCCGCTGCTCGCGCCGGTCACGACGACAATTTTTCCGCTCATCGATCTTCTCTTTCCATCCGAGGGGTGTCGCGGAGCGGTATAGACAGATCTGTCTGTCTTTGCCAAGAAGAAATAGACAGACTAGTCTGTTTCCAGATGGCGGTTTGAGGCGCGAAGGATGGGCATGGCCGAGGTGACGGAGTTCGCGGATCTGGAGACGCAGCCGCTCGCCGCCCTCGCCCCGCGAGAGCGGATCCTGAAAACAGCGTCGGACCTGTTTTACCGGTTCAGCGTCCACTCTGTCGGGATCGACCGCATCATCGCCGAAAGCGGCGTGGCCAAGATGACGTTCTACAAGCACTTTCCGTCGAAGGCCGACCTCGTCGCGACCTATCTGCGCCACAAGAGCGCCGCCTGGTTTCAAATGCTCGAAACCGCGACCGGAAGACCCGGGCTCTCTCCGTTGGAGCGCATTCTCGCCATTTTCGACGCGCTGGACGGGCCTTTCCGCTCGCCGTCTTTCCGCGGCTGTCCTTTCGTGAAGGGACTGGCCGAGTTCGGACCAGAGGCCGGCGCCCCAGACGTACAGGCGACCATCACCGCCTATTTCGAGGGCCTGCACGCGTTTGTAGCCTCACTCGTCGAACCCTTGGCCTTGAGCAAGCCTGAAAGAACCGTGGTCCAGATCCTGTCGCTGATCCAAGGCTCGATCGTGATGGCGCAATCGACGCGCGACCCTCACCTGGCGGAGGCAAACCGCGACGCCGCCAGACTGTTGATCGAGGGCGCCGCGCGCTAGCACCGGACACCGAGCGCGGATCGACCAGTGGGGCGGAGTGCGGGGTGCGGGCGGTGGCCAAAGCCTCGCGGCGATGGGGAGACTCTGCGCACGAAAATCTCGTGCGATCGCCACCCCCGTTTCAAATCCCGCCTGAGTCGAAAACGCAAAACGGCGCCTCGCCCGAGGGCTTGGTCAAATCGCTGGTTTTATCGGAGAAAAATGGCGCGCAGAAGCGGTCGGAACTGAGAACTATGCTGATGCCATGGCCCTCTAGATCCCAGCGCCTGAGGCGAACGCCGTGAAGCGCTACGGACGGGCGAAACTGTCCTTTAGATTGCTTGCTCTGAGTGACTGGCCTGCGCCACATCGTGCGCCGCTGAGCTACCATCTCGATATTCGCGCTTAACGGTGACCGTCAGCGACGTTCCGGAGATCGAGGCGCCCCACCGAGACGCAGCTCCCAGAACAGGTCTGGCAAGGCCTCATAGCGATCTAGCAGCCAGCCAATACGTTCCGCCTGCACTTTTCGCTCCTCGTCCACAGTGTGGTCATGGCGGCTCAGGACTTCTTGACGCTCCGCCATCACCTGCATGTGGCAATGGATATCAGCGATCCGTTCGGGGACCTCATGATGGAAGAGAAGGCGCGATCGCATGGCGACTGGACCAAGGTTCGATCCATCTGAGTCAAGCGGTCGCCCTTCACGGATGTCGTCGAGAAACCGTTCGATGCTCTCCGCGACAGCGTCATAGATGGCGATGCGGCGGTCGTAGAGCTCCCCTCGTAGAGCGGTCTCCGCTAGCGCGACCTGCCGATCTAGGATCAGGGCCTGTCGCTGGGAGATAGCGGCCTGGCGCAGACCCACGACGAACGCCGCGATAACGGCCGCCAGCCCGGTGGCTAGCGTGGCGAACGCCTCCCACGTGAAGGCGGTCCAATCGATCACGCCCCAGCTCATGTCACGCCTGGCCAAAGTGAGCGCGGGCGTTACCCTTCGAGGGTGACTTCCCTACGCCCTTCTGACTCTCGAACCAGTCATCTCGCATATCTTACAACCTCACGAGACTGGCCGCGCGTGTTCTATGCGTCACCAGCCTAACCATATCCCCAGCGCTAGCCGCTCGCCTGATCGGCGTCGAAACGATCAGCCCGGCTATCGTGAAAGCTGTAGCGGTGGACTTCAAGAGCGCAGGCCGAAGACCTGTTTTTCATCTAAGCCCTGCGCTGTCTCGATCGCAGCAGAATCGAGACCTGCTGCACCGTTCAATGGGCGAAGCGCAGATGGACACGCCCAGATGGCCAAAACCACCCTTCTCATACATCGGGATGTTCCGGTTACGCAGGCGTCAGTCAAAACGCGCCGTTGGCGGTGCCCACATGCGACTTAAACGTACCTCACGGGTGTCGGTGCGTACTTGGGGCGTAGGTGCGCTGAGGCGGTAGGAACTGAGAACTACGCGTACGCCATGGCGCTCTAGGAAGCACCTTTCCGCCGGGACGAAGGTCCGCAAGGGGTGGGAAGCCGACTCAGGCCGTGCCATCTGAATGGAGGCATCGCGCAAGCCGTGCTCAATGACGGCACCACAGCGCAGGATGTTAACGACTGAATTGCGGCACCCGGTGATCTCATTTGCGCGCCAGAGACATTGCAGCCCGGCCCACCGCGCCCCACAACTGGCCCCGGGGCAGAAGCCCAGCCTCCAATTGGTCGATGATCTTGGAGGTGAACTCGTCATAGAGGCTGACCTCGGCGCGGCGAGGCGCCCCCGCCGGAAGAGCGTGGCGGCGCGCGAGGCGGACGCTGATGTGGGCGAGACCTTGGCGGCGGCCTGGGCGGGCTTAAACCGGCGCGTCACCCACCCGCCGAGCGCGACCTGCGCTTGAATGTGTTTCCAGTTATCAAACTAGATTGTTTGACCTATCGTTCTCCCCGCCTCGCAAGGCATGGATCGCACCAGTTTAGGGGACCGACTTGGGGGCAAGCCGGTAAAATGACAGCAAGGCAGTCGTCATCGGTTGACGCTGAGCCTGGCGTTGGCGCGCCGGGGGGGTACTGGAGCTATTCGAGACAGGACGACGAAGCCTCAAGCGGCCGGCTCAGCCGCTTGAGAGATGCGCTAATGCGCGAGCTCAAGATGCACTTCGGACGGCCCAACGTGCGAATTTTCCAGGACGTCGAGGCCATCGTCTATGGTTCCGACTGGGAAAAGAGGATCTACGAAGAAATAGATCGCGCCTTCTTTCTGGTGCCAATTATCACTCCAGCCTTTATGCAGAGCCCCTGGTGCATGCGCGAGGTCGAGCTCTTCATACAACGCGAAGCAGAACTCCACGAAAGGATCCCTGCGCTTAGAGATCATCGCC
>Ga0307515_10024672_pt1 | contig 10458 bp, 8 predicted proteins | sample 17_EM_MG_FD_194513 | JGI IMG/M metagenome (GOLD analysis project Ga0307515, IMG submission 194513) | Populus trichocarpa ectomycorrhiza microbial communities from riparian zone in the Pacific Northwest, United States - 17_EM | ecosystem: Host-associated > Plants > Roots > Unclassified | place...
CATTTCTTCCGCACGGAACCGGTATCTTTTATCAACGTGGAATCTGCCTGGATCCCTCCCTTGCTAGGATTCTTATCGCTCAGCGAGAAGTTGGACACCACGAGGTCCTCGGGATTCATCGCCCTCCGCATTCTAGCAACAAGCCCTGGGTCTGCCGCTTTTGGCCCAATGCTTCTCCCAATCCTCCATTCAACGCTGCTGCCAACAGACCGTCTGCATGCGCGCTGTCTGGCCTTGAACGTTTTCCTCAGATTCATGTCCGGCTGGTTCTCCCCAAAGATGAAGGGTATCCCAAGCGAGGATCTCGATAAGCTTGTTCGAGCGGTCGACGATCCATTCCAATTCCCGAATCTCCCTCTCCGGGATGGGATACCCGTGCATCCACCCGACTACGACCCCATGATGGCCACGGCTGTCCTGATCGAGTTCGCATCATCGGACCTGTGGCGGAACCACCTCCGCCGCTCAAATTTCACGTCATGTGAAGAGATCTTATCCACCTGGGATGGCAAGAAGACCGCTCTCAGATGTATGCTGGACATGGCAATCCGCTCGTGGCCGGAGTTTCTTTGCACAGCCGCGAAGATTACCGTGGCCATCGGACGCCTCGAAGAGCTTCAGTGTTTGAACACGGCTGAAGTCGTCATCATGTGGGCCTGGATCCTTGGTGTTGTCAACCCGGTGGATCACAATGCCTGGGAGGCGATCGAGCGTGACACCCTCCGATTCTGTCGAACCCATGGGACAGAGCGCTTGATCGCCTTGAAGCGACACATCACCGACACGTCTATGGCGGCTAGCCACATCAAGTTTCTCCAGAGTCGCTTCTGGAGCTCTTCATCCGGAGTCGGGGGCGTTCGACAACCGCTTGCAAAGCCGCAGGTGCGGCTCCAATCAAGATACCACACGGTTGCCCCTCTGTATATCTCTAGGGCGTGCCAGTTGAGGAGGCTGGATTATTTGTTTGGGTATGACCCTACGACGTGGAAGGAGGCGGTTGCGGTTGCGGTTGCGGTTGAGGAGGCAGCCGAGGAAATGGATGTGTCGGTGGGATGTTCTGTAACGCCTGTCCCGTTCATGGACTATGCGTGCGATTACCCGTAGAATTTTTGCGTGTGCAATATTTAAGATTTAACTTCATAATGACAACTTCGGAATTCGAGTTTGTCAGTTTGTTGCGGCTACTATGGACTCGCCAACCTGAGCTGACCCCCAAATTGACCTGCGTGCACATGACATGTCGTAGCGGAGCAGACGCCGAGTCACAACACCTCACTCTCATCCCACCATCGGCACAAATGGATACAACCTTCCATGAGGGGGCTACACGAATGAAGCCTCAACAACAAGAGCCAGTAATTGTCCAGCTGGACCCAAAGTTGTACAATCCGCCCATCCTATTATCGTGACTGCCAGACCGTTGCTGACCCCATGAATACGAATTAGCCTCCACTCCGCCCTCAAAGAATTCTTCGAGCCATTGAGATCCAATGATCCCCGCGCCGACTTCTTCGCCGTCTACCGCAAAGAGTCCGACGAATTTGACAGAGACTACGCAAGGAAGTACGACGAGGATCTCAACACGTCTCTCATCTTCGTAAGCGATTTGGTTTCGATATATCCCCTCAGTGCTGATTTCAGAGGGTAACCAGGCCGGTCTATTCTCCGCAGTCAGTTCTGCATTCATAATCGATGTCCAATCAAAGCTACAACCGGATCCGAACGAGATGACTGCCGCCTACATGCAAATCCTGATCCACGCCGTCAACGGGTCACTCTTTCCCGGCGCCGACCCTGGCGCCATCGCCTGGACCGGTCCTCCCCCCGAAATCATCACCGTCCAGTCCCTGCTTTACGCAAGTCTCGCAACCTCCCTCTTCGCAGCGTTTCTCGCGATGCTCGGCAAACAATGGGTCAATCGATATCTCCGGAACCGTGGAGGTTCTGCCGCCGAAAAGAGCCGCGATAGGCAGCAAAAGCTGGATGGACTACAGAAGTGGCACTTCCACATCGCCATCGAGAGTCTACCGGTGATGCTTCAGCTCGCGTTGCTGTTGCTCGGGTGCGCGTTGTCACAATATCTTTGGACGATCAGCCGCACCGTCGCTGGGGTCACCATCGCCGTCACGGTCCTCGGGGTCACTTTATATGTCTTCTTCACCCTCGCAGCAACATTATATTACGATTGCCCCTACCAGACACCTCCTTCGACTCTCATCCGAACCGTCCTAAGATACCTAGCGGTTACTCGTTCGCTGCGATCACTCATCACATACTTCCCCTTAACCAAAAACCCTGGACGGATTCTAGGGTTTCTTCGTCCCGGGATTTGCAGTGTGTTGAGGAGCCTCCGTTGCGTTTCCGCCATAGGAGAGGAAGCAGAGCAAATACCACTCGCTGCTATTGTGACGCCACCAACCCGGGTCTTCGAGGGCGCTCCCATCGACTGGGAGGTGTGCAAGGCAGACATCCGTTGCATCTCTTGGATCCTCGATTCTACCACAGACATTGATGTGATATTCTCCACCGTCCGGTTTGCTGCGGACACGATCTGGTACCCGGAGATCGCGAGGGCCTTGTCACCCCATATCCTCGCAGACTTGTTCTTCGACTGTCTGTTGGATGGACGGGTTATACCCAGCAGGTCAGAGCATGCGAGTTCGATAGGGATGGCACTGGCATCGGTTCTGAGCATCCGACTGAATATAGAACCTGAGGACGAGGGCCTCAGAGAGCTCTGTGAACGTCTTGTGTCTCAGGTTCAATGGGAGCGCTCGTCCGAGCCAATGTCCTTGCTGGTCGTGGCAGTCCTCAAACTCGTTGCGAGTGCCCCTGCCCGGGATGGACAGGTCACAGGCTGGGAATTTTCTCAAAGCATACCCGATAGTTTATCCATCACCCAAGGCCTCTGGCTGAGCAGGGTAATCCTCCAGACAACTTGGCGGTGGAGGTGTGCTCGAGGACCCACCGGAGTTCTCGATGTATATGGAGTGGGGTTGGTGTGCCAGACCTTGGCCACGGGTGGTGACCAAATGCCCGACATCCTGAAAACAAACCTTTTCCTCAGCTTGGCAATCTCTCTGGGGGTGCAGGTTGATATTCACAATTTGTATGCCCCCAGCAATAGGTGTGTGGCCTCCAGATCCTCTCCGTCAACTCCACTCATTAGACAGCAGTGACGCACTGAAGACGGCGATACGCCTTTTCCATCAGCAATTGCAAGCGCTCATCATGGAGGGGAGGGTTGACTATTACGACCTTACTCTGGTTCTGTCCACATTGATTCATTTTGACCCATTCCAAGCCATTGGTAGCGGAGAATTGGGCTTTTTGTGGATCGCAGAGATTCTCAGTTCAGGATACCAAGAAGACCAATGCGAGCGGCTGGCCAGGGAAGTCGTAAAACTATTAGGGAGGCATTTCTTCCGCGAGAGCTCGGTGTCTTTCATCGACGTGCAGTCTGCTTGGATCCCTCCCCTCTTAGGATTCCTATCGTTGAGCCAGATATTTGATTCCGCTGGATCCACGCGATTCATTGCTCTCCGCATTCTAGCGACAAGTCCGGGATACACCGATTTCGGCCCAATGATTCTACCCATCGTCACATCATCACTACTCCCAACTCGTCCTCTACAAGCGTGTCGGCTGGCTTTGAACATTTTCCTGAGGTTCAAGTCTGGATGGTTCTCCTCGCGGATGGAGAATGTTCCAAGCAAGGATCTTGATGGGCTTGTTCGAGCCGTTGCTGATCCATTCCGATTCCCACGCCTCCCCCTTCAGGATGGGAAACCTGCATATCCAGCTGACTACGATCCCACGATGGTCATTGCTGTCCTGATCGAGTTTGCGCCATTGGGTCTGTGGCGGAACCACCTCCGCCGCTCGAATTTCACTTCCTTCGAAAAGATGGTGTCCACTTCTGATGACAAGAGGATTGCTCTCGGTTGTATGATAGGAATGGCAACCAAAACCTTGCCGGAGTTTCTTTGCACGGCTACGAAGATTACCGCGGCCATCAGGCGCTTCGAAGAGCTTCAGTGCTCGAACACGGTTGAGGTCGTCATCATGTGGGCCTGGACCGTTGGGGTTGTGAACCCGGTGGATCACGATGGTTGGCAGTTGATTGGGCGCGATACCCTCCGGTTCTACCAACCACATGGAACGGAACGTCCGACGTTTGCCTTGAAGCGGCATATCACCGGAATGCTGGTAAATGTCAATCACTTCATGTTTTTCATGAGGCGAATTCACGGGGCCTCTCATTCTGGACGGGACTTCGTTGAATTACCGGTTCTGGGGCTTCATTTGGGATTCAGGTATCAGACTTATCTATATCTCTCTCAGGCCTGTCAGTTGAGGAGGTTGTATCAACTGTTTGGGTACGATCCAACGACGTGGGAGGAGGCGGTTGTAGCTGATGAGGTGGGCGAGAAAATGCACGTGTCTTCGGGACGTCCTGTAGCTCTTGTCTCGTTTGTGGATTGGGCGTGTGATTATCCGTAGGACCGTAGCCTGTGCAAAGTTTACACTCGCAATTACGTTCAAATTTGCGGTAGCCAATCAAGGCCGTCTCCTCGTACTTCGACCAGCCAACAGATTCACAAATTCCACCCCACAATCTTCGATTTAGTTCGGAAAGCAGAACCTACGATGCCCGATACAACTAGAGTAGGACAGGTGCCGAATCTCGTATACACTACCCCGCTGGCGAATTTCCGGAATCCCTGTAGAATGACCATCGACTGGATGTCAGGCTCCATGTCTCTTAGCCTGACCGTGAATTTTGTTAATTTCTCCCTTATGGATTGCGACGCTCCTTCGTAACACGAAAAACGTTTCGGTGTTGTGAATTACAGTGGAAAGATCATCATTACTTATCCGCTGCGCTGCTTGAGCCCTGAACAGGACCTGGGGCGATCAGGTCACCTACCCGAAAGCATTTATACCCTAGACTGTATATCCGCATTCGTATCCTGAACGTGGGTCGTCCCTTGCTCTGCAATCTTGTCATCGAAATGATGGGCGCGTGAATCGATCGCGGACCGGATTACGTTCACCGGTTGGGAAGAACGGCCACGGGGTGAATCGTTCACGGCCCCGGGAAACACTCGTATTTTGTTCAACCCGTAAACAGTGGCCCATAGTGTATTTGAGGGCCAGAAAGGCGGTGGTTTCGACTGGTATTTAGAAGAAAGGAAGCAAGTGCAGGAGAACATAGCGAGGGCGCTATTAAGACAACCCTCAGACTCAATCGAAACGCGTTCACCTCCCCCATATAGGCCGGGGCATTACAACCTCAAGTTCAAAGGTATGGAGGGCACAGTTCGAAGGGGGAGGGTACAAGAGGGGAGGGGCAGGTGTACCAGAAACATCGGAGATGCAGAGTGTCACTGAGGAAGTTGAATTGGACGATGAAGATGAAGGTTGGAATCGAGTGCGCGTTATTATAACAAGCGTTCACGTTCGACGTTCAAACGCCCGCATCCAGAGGGCGCACCAACTCGGCCCTCCGTAATACCCTACAGGAGAGCACGGATCGTGCGTGTGTGGGTAATATTGCTTGGTTGACGCCCTGACTGCGGTTGACGTCGATCGAGCACCCAACTTTTCACCCCCTCTACAACCACCACGGATGGACTCGCCTTTGTCTGAAGGGACGAAATCCCAGCAACGAGAGCCGGCCGTCGTTCAGATCGATCCAAAGTGGTGAGCCAAATCCAATCTACTGCGGCGGTCAGGTAATTGCTGACATTCCCAACCTACCAGCCTCCATTCCGCCCTCAAGGAATTCTTTGAACCCCTCAGGACCAACGATTCTCGAAATGACTTCTTCGCCATATACCGCAGACAGTCGGAAGAATTTGACCGAGATTATGCCAGGAAATATGACGAAGACTTGAACACGTCCCTCATCTTTGTGAGTCTGCGTTTCCATACTCTGCACAGATCACTAAATCCGAATGGCACGCAGGCCGGTCTGTTCTCTGCGGTCAGCTCAGCTTTCATCATCGATGTCCAATCAAAGCTCGAGCCCGATCCGAACGAGATGACCGCCGCCTATATGCAAATTTTGATCCACGCTGTGAACAGTCCACTCTTCCCCGACGCAAACCCCGACTCTGTCACCTGGTCTGGCCCTCCTCCCGGGATTGTCGCCGTCCAGTCATTGCTCTACGCCAGCCTCGCAACTTCGCTCTTCACCGCATTCATCGCGATGCTGGGCAAGCAATGGGTCAATCGATACCTCCGGAACCGCGGAGGTTCTGCCGCCGACAAGAGTCGGGACAGACAGCGGAAACTGGATGGATTCGGAAAGTGGTACTTTTGCCTCGTCATCGAGAGCCTGCCAGTAATACTCCAACTCGCATTGCTGTTGCTCGGTTGTGCTCTGTCACAGTACCTCTGGACCATCAGCCGCACCGTCGCCGGGATCATTGCCGCCATGACACTTTTTGGAATCACATCATATGTCCTCCTCACCCTTGCAGCAACACTCTACTACAACTGCCCTTATCAGACTCCGCCCTCCATCCTCACCCGGATCATCATCAGGTACCTGACCTATAGTGACGCTGCATTCGCTCGTTCACTACGATTATTTTTTGCACCCTTCACTCCCATCAGGAACCTCAGGCGTGTCCTCAGGCGTGTTCTTTCCGGAGTTCGTATCGCGCTGAGGAGTTTTGGCGGTGCTTCAGCTGCAGCGGAGGGATCAGAGGATATACCACTTGCTGTCGTCATGGCACCACCAGCCTGGGACTTCAAGGGCATTTCCATCGACTGGGGGGTGTGCAAGGATGACGCGCGTTGCATCTCTTGGATCCTCGATTCCACGACGGATATGGATGTGATATTCTCCACCGTCCGGTTTGCTGCGGACACGATCTGGTACCCGGAGATTGCGGGGGCATTGTCACCCCATGTTCTCGCGGACCTGTTCTTTGGTTGTCTGTTGGATGGGCGGGTGATACCCAGCAAATCGGAGCATGCGGGTTCAATAGGAATGGCACTGGCATCGGTTCTGAGCATCCGACTGAGCACGGAACCCGAGGACGAAGGCCTCAGGGAGCTCTGTAAACGTATTTTCCCCCACATCCGATGGGAATACTCGTCCGAGCCAACTTACCCACTAGTCGTGGCGGTCCTCACACTTGTTGCCAGAGTTCCTATCCAGAATGGACAATCAGTGGGCTGTCCATTTCACCTAAACGTACCCAAACGTTTATCCACCACTCAAGGCCTCTGGTTGAGCAGGGTAATCCTCCAGACAATTTGGCGGTGGCGGCGTGTTCAAGGACCCACTAGAGTTTTCGATATATGCGGGGTTGAGCCGGTGTGCCGGGCCCTTGCCGTAAACGGTGACCAAATGCCCGACATCCTCAAAACGAACCTTTTCCTCATCTTGGCGATCTCTCTGGGGCTACAGATTGATATCGGTGACTTGTATCCCCCCAGCAATAAGTGTGTGGTCTTTCCTATTCCTTCTCCCAGCTGAACTGATTGTATGGTAGCGATACATTGAAGGTGGCAATACACCTTTTTCATCAACAGCTGCAAAGCGTTATTAAGGAGGGGACGGCCGATGGATATGCTTTAACTTCCGTTCTGTCGATGTTGATTCATCTCGACCCATTGCAAACCACGGACAGCGGAGAATTGGGCTTTTCGTGGATCACGGAAATCCTCAATTCCAGATACGGGGAACCACGGCGGGAGCGGATGGCAGATCGAGCAGCGCAATCACTAGAAAAGCATTTCTTCCGCACAGGGCTGATGCCTCTTATCAATGTTGAACCTGCTTGGATCCCTCCCCTGTTAGGATTACTATCGCTGGGCGGGAGGTTTGGCACCACAAGGTCCTCGGGATTCATCGCCCTCCGCATTCTAGCGAAAAGCCGTGGGTCTGCCGATTTCGGCCCAATGCTTCTCCCCATCCTCCATTCAACGCTGCTGCCAACAGACCGTCTGCATGCGCGCTGTCTGGCTTTGAAAGTCTTCCTCGGATTCATGTCCGGCTGGTTTTCCCCGAAGATGGAGAACATCCCAACCAACGACTTCAATAAGCTCGTGCAAGCGGTCGACGATCCATTCCAATTCCGGAAGCTCCCTCTCCTGGATGGGAAACCCGTGCATCCACCCGACTACGATCCCATGATGGCCACGGCCGTCCTGATCGAGTTCGCATCATCGCACCTGTGGCGGAACCACCTCCGCCGCTCAAATTTCGCGTCCTGTGAAGAGATCGTATCTACTTGGGATGGCAAGAAGACCGCTCTCGGATGCATGTTGGACATGGAAACCTACTTGTGGCCAGAGTTTCTTTGCACAGCCGCGAAGATTACCATGGCCATCGGGCGCCTCGAAGAGCTTCAGTGCTCGAACACGGCTGAAGTCGTCATCATGTGGGCCTGGACCATCGGCGTTGTGAACCCGGTGGATCACGACAGTTGGCATTTGATTGGGCGCGATACCCTCCGGTTCTATCAAACCCACGGAGTGGGACGTCTGACCACTTTAAAGCGACGTGTCGCCGACGAAGACGTGCTTTTCTCACGACGAAAACTCATGGGATCCGCATTTGATATCTTCGTTAAACTACCGGCTCTGAAGCTGCAACCAACATTTGAATCCAGGCGTCTTACGCATGTGCGTCTCTCTCAGGCTTGTCAGTTGAGGGGGTTGTATCAGCTGTTTGGGTGTGACCCAACGACGAGGGCGGTTGCAGTTGAGGAAGTGGACGAGGGAATGGAGGTGTCGTCGGGGCATTCTGTACCTCCTGTTTCATTCGTGGACTGGGGTTGTGATTACCCATAGGACTGCTGTGTTTGCGATGTTTTCACTTGTAATCACCCTCCGATTTGTGGTAATTTGTTGGAGTTTCTGGTTGTCATACACTCGAGAAACAGACTCATATGTGCACCCCATTTCAGTCGCTGTGGTTCAACGTTTACATGTCACAGGGTGCCTTCGGCTGGATGGGGCACCGATCGTTGTATCCTAGCCCGCCGGCGAATCCCCGGTAACGAATAAATATCAGTGGAAGTGGAACCCAGGCTCCGAGTTTCTCAGCAATTCTTCTCTCACGAGTTGTGGAGCGAGCCGTGATTTGGAGCTGTACAATTCATTCATCACGCGAACCGTGCCTCAGTGTTGTGGACAATCGTGGGTATCCGCCTGAGTCTTGAACAAAGCATTAGAGTGACCCAGTAGCTCGTTCAAAAGTCAGATCCCAAGCTGTAGATGTATGTTCATATTTCGGACGTGGGGAATTCCTGGTATAGCCGTCGAGAGATCGAGGCGTGGACTGGCCGCGGAAAATGCCACGGCAAATCACCGACAGTTTTAGGATGCCGTGCATTTCATTGAATCTACCAAAGTGGCCCACGGTCTATTCGAGAACTAAAGCGCTAGTCTCTGGTTCAATTCTCACCTAAGAAGACAAAATACTTTGTTCTTTCGTCCCTCAAGTGCACGTGATGTATACTTCCCCACATCCATCCAAAAATGGGTAGTACTGTAGAATCTCGATGGCGGGTTAGGGCAGTGGGTAAGCCCTCTGATGAGCCCCTTCGTAAGGGCGAAACCCAAAGGCCGACCGTGTGTACATTCCGACATTTCGCCAAGAGGAAGCAAGCGTGGGAAAACGTCTCGAGTTCTGTCAGTGCGCGTGGTTTATGTAAGTTACAAACTGGGAACAGAAGCAAAACCAAGCAATCGAGAACGACTTCCTTCCTCAACCCAGCCCTTTTTATACGCCTCGGGCGATTGTAAGGCAGACGTGAACCCGAGGGGGCCACTAAAGTAAGCCCGACTTCTCGTCATCGCGTCAGGCTAGACTCAAACACGTTTCTCGCTTCCACAGGCGGAGGAAACTCACCGATAAAGAGCTGCCGAACTCTGCGGAGTATCGCGAAGCATTTTCAGGAGAGGCCCGGATGTATCGAGAGCTGTTGGTGATGGGAAAAGGTTGAGATCGAGGACGCGTTGATGAGGGTCCAGCCGGTGCGTCAGCTCTCTTCATATCTGGAAGGCGTTTCTACAATCTTGATGTGTGCAGGTGCTACGGGAATTCCGGTTATCCCTCAGCCACACGGTTTCTGACCAGGTGTGGAAGTGGCCGGAAACTGACGACCTCGCCTACAACTTCGATACGGGCTGAAGTATCCTTGGATGGCAACTGAAGACCGAAACAGAGATTCAGGGGTAAGTGCTGGTCGAGCCAAAGAGGATGTTTCCTGTCCTGACAGCACCGTAGGTTCCCGGATAACGTCCGAAAGACCGGCTTCCGCTTCCAAAGTTCTCCCAGCTTTTTGAAGCGAATGGTTGAGCACAGTGACTGGTGCCGCCTGCTGTGTAATCCCCCCGTTAACTTGCCGCCTACAGCGCAAAAGCGCTGATTGAGCAGTTCTACGCGAAGAGAAGGATAATTGTGGTGTATTTCATGTCTCGGTCCGAGTT
>Ga0307515_10024675_pt1 | contig 10457 bp, 5 predicted proteins | sample 17_EM_MG_FD_194513 | JGI IMG/M metagenome (GOLD analysis project Ga0307515, IMG submission 194513) | Populus trichocarpa ectomycorrhiza microbial communities from riparian zone in the Pacific Northwest, United States - 17_EM | ecosystem: Host-associated > Plants > Roots > Unclassified | place...
TCTAATGCTCTCCACGTAATCCACGAAGTAAGAATAGTCTATTGGTATTCTCTGCTGGCAGTATGTGACAAACACAAACACGTGAAATGGAGAAGCATCTAAAGTACTTTGTCCTGCCCAACCAAACAAGCCATCTGTCGAAACAACAAGCCATCTGTCTAAGGTGTTTGGTATTGTGGTTGGAACTGTGTTTTGTTCCAACCACAATTTCTAATCGTTTGGTAAGCATTTGAAACACAGATTTTAGAGATGGGTCCCACTGAAAATTAAATTTGTATCGCCGGTTTTATGAAGCAGAAAATTGCTAGTTTTCAAGTCACTTTTGCCCGCCTGCTGCCAAGGGAAAGAAAAACTCAAGGGCCCACCCAATTTGTTGTTTGCTTCCTTCCTTCTCAGCTCAAGTTGGAGTATTTCATTGGCAATCATCATCATCTGCACACTGCCGAGCGGATTCACTTGACACTGTTAACATGAACAGTGTAGGTGTATTAATTCATGGGTTACTGTTCTGATCTGCCCGACAAAAAAAAATTTAATTTTTTTTAAAATTGTATTTTACTTGAAAAAATAGTGTTTAATATTATTTAATAACACTATATAAATTAGAAGGAGATCGCATGATGACATATAGAATTTGATCGCAATTTCAATTTTGTTTCTGATGATATTTTACCTGATTTTGTTGCACGTTTAAAAAACCATGAAAACTATAGTTATTATCGGATGAATTTTATACGTGATGAAATTGTAGATAAATTAATGAAATAATTAAAAATATTTGATATAAAATATTATTTATTTAATGATGTAATAATGGTAGTTAAATCTACAATATTTAAATTATAAATCATCAATATTAATATATATATATATATATATATTTTTAATTATTTTATAATTTTAATTTGAAAAATATATTTAATCAAACATATTAATTTATTTTTTATTTGACTTTAATTTTAATTATAATTTTAATTAAATATATATAAATATCAAACTAATATCAATTAAAAATACTTTTTTATATAACAACTCTTTTGAAACGGAACCATAAATTTACCACCTTACCAAACCTCACCATCAGAAAGCCGGCTCTTTTGACTCTTTCCTTGTTCTAGCTGTGTCCTTCTATCCCTCTCCTTCTTAATCCCCACTTCTTCAAGTCTTCCCTCACCATCAGAGAGAGATGTCCAACGTAACTACCGGTGCCGCCGCTGCTGAGCAGCCATATGAGGTTGATGAATGCCGTGGAGTCCTTCGCGTGTACAGTGATGGCTCAATCTGGCGTTCTTCTGAACCAAGCTTCAAAGTTTTTGTCCATGATGATGGTTCTGTTGTCTGGAAAGATGCTTTCTTTGACTCCACGCATGATCTCCACCTCCGTCTCTACAAACCAGCTTCCCCCTCTTCCACAAAGCTCCCTATCTTCTACTACATCCATGGTGGTGGCTTTTGCATTGGCTCCCGTGCTTGGCCTAACTGCCAGAATTACTGCTTTAAGCTTGCCTTGGACCTCCAAGCTGTGATAATTTCGCCTGACTATCGCCTGGCTCCAGAGAACCGGCTCCCAGCTGCCATTGAGGATGGTTACATGGCCGTGAAATGGCTCCAAGCACAAGCTATGTCTGAAGAGCCGGACACCTGGTTGACCGATGTTGCTGATTTCAGCAAGGTGTTCATTTCTGGTGATTCAGCTGGTGGGAACATTGCTCATAACCTGGCAGTTCGGTTAGGAGCTGGTTCTCCAGAGTTGGCTCCGGTTCTTGTTAGGGGTTATGTTCTTTTGGCACCCTTTTTTGGTGGGACAGTGAAGAGTAAATCAGAGGCCGAGGGACCGAAAGAAGCATTCCTGAATTGGGAGCTTATCGACAGGTTTGTACACACCATTTTTCACGTTACCATTACTAGTTGTCAGACTAGATTCAAAGTTTAACTCGAATCAATCTATATTCTGGGTACTATTTGGTTTCCTGAGAAGTTACTTTTTCATTTAAATGTGGCTAGGTTTTGGAGGCTGTCTATTCCCATAGGAGATACAACTGATCATCCACTGGTGAACCCATTTGGACCACAAAGCCGGAGTCTTGAACCATTGGAACTTGATCCAATCCTGGTAGTAATGGGAGGTAGTGATCTGCTCAAAGATCGAGCCAAGGACTATGCAGAGAGACTCCAAGAATGGGGAAAAGATATCCAGTATGTTGAGTATGAAGGACAGCAACATGGGTTCTTTACCATTAACCCTAACTCCGAACCAGCTACTAAACTGATGCAAATCATCAAAACTTTCATCGTTGAAAAATCCACCTAGTACCTGTTTGCCACCTCCACTATAATAAACTTGTATGAGCTAAAATAAAATGATATAAACTTTTATTATTCTTATATGGGATTTAATGATTAGTTGATTCCTACTTAATTTAACATAAAACTTTATTCTGATTAAATTTTAAATTGGTGACTCAGTCACTAAATTAAACCGGGTTTAATATTAAATTCATAAACTGCCAAAAGTATTAAAGCCTGGTATTCTCCCTAGAAACCAAATCTCTCATCATTCCAAAAGCTAACTATTTAATAATCATATGTCAGTATAATTATTATTATTAGTTTAAAATAAAGGATGGGCACATATAAAACGAGTGATAATTTCTTTTAGAACCGGATTCGGCATAAATTGGCTCTAATCAAATCCACTGAGAAATTTATTATCAATATGGATTGAGTCACTGTATTCAAATACTAGTAAATAGATGAAATGATTAAATAAATATAAAAACAATCGGAATTATTTCTTAAAAATGGAGCCATCCAATTAGGAAATTCATTACTCAAAAATCACCAGAATTCAAAGATAAAGGCAAAATTTGATAGCATTTACAATAGAATGATGAATCCTTGTGCAAATTTACTTGCCAAATGAAGGGATCAGGAAAGTAACTGAACAGCTCTTTCTTGCACTGCTATGAACTGTAACACATTTTTGCTGTAGCCTACAGGAAGGCAAAAATCTGCACCTTGTCTTCTTTCAGGGGCAAGCAATCTTCTAAGATCATTTACTTTGAGCCTCCCTACAATGGAAATAATGTTATCAGAGTTTGTTAATACTTCTTACCTTGGTCTCCGTCTTTTATAAGATTGAGATCCTGATGGACCTCCGCTATCAATATCGCCCCCCGCCTTTCTTTTCTTGTTGTTGGCTTCTTCTAGTTGCAGATTGTACCGAACAAACATCTGATCTCGGAGACGATGTTGTTCATGTTGATTCTGCTCTTTGCATACCAACTTCTCGGCTAGGCTCCTGTCTAGGCTGTATCTGCCAGACCCATCACAAGTCTGGCTCAAGATACGAATGGCTAGTTTCTGCAACTCGGGGCAGCGATTACCATAGACCGACCACCACAGGTCTGCAATTGATGTTACATAGAATACAAGTTTAATGTAGCCTTACTCAATACTGAATGCGAGAAATAATTTTCTAAAGTATCCTGAAAGAAGTTACTTTACCTGGATGAGCATTGTTTATTTCACCTTCAGCGTATCCGTTCTCGAAATCACCATCGGCTCGGCAGTACTGGGCTGCCTGTTTATTAATAAGGTATTGAATACGCTGATCGTTTTCCATCCGAATAACGGAGCATTGAAGTCCACTCGAGACTTCAGTGTCCAGATGGAAATTTCTATTATAAAAAAAGGTGGGATTTAGGTAATAAGCAGCAGCATGGAGAGGGCTATGAAGAAAATCATCCCATATTTCGTCAATCAATTCCCACAGCGGAATGTGTCCGGACTTACTGTCTCTGAACTCATACTGTATTGCCTCCTTTATCTGATCCATTGTTTCATATATGAAGCCAATCGAAGGCTTATTATCGGCACTGATCTTGTCAACAACACGGATGAGTGCGGTTGTTGCCTTTGATGCCATTCCTGCTCTCTTCCAAAAAGAAGAACTCTTCACCAAACCAGCTGCCTTCTTGCCTTCCACTTGCTGTGACCAAAAACAAGATTTCCACTCTAATGAAGTGAACATTTCTTTCAGTTCTTCTTTGTAGGAGAGGATGCTCTCCAGGATCAAAAAGGGAATTGCCGACCTCATCTTTGAAGGCTTGAAAAGGTTCTCCCTTTCAGAGCCTGTGAAGTCTCTAAACATCTTAAGAACTGCTGCATTGTTGTGAACAAACCTGACAAGGCTTGTTGCCTCATCCAACACCCTTCTAATGTCATTTACAGCAGCAATCTTCTCTAGCATGAGACCCATGCAATCTGATGCACTTACGGCCCAGAAAATGTGCATATGACTCTTCCTAATCTGCTTGATAACCGGAAACATCCAGCTTGTTATGGAACAAGTCATGACCTGAACAACATTTTGTTGCCCAACCTCCTCAATAACACCATCTAATAAGTTCTGCAAGGCAACAGTGTTGCCAGTTATATCTGTAATATCAGCTGACCGCAGATAAACAAGACCATCCGGGCAATCTACCAGGAAATTGACCAAGCACCGATCATTTCCATCTACCCATTCATCCATCAGAATGGTACAGCCACTGGAAGCCCATGTTTTTCTAATTTTTTCCACCTTTTCCTGCACGTCCTTTAACTTTTCTTCTAGAACCTCAAATTCTGGTTCATAAGAAATGGTTTCACCGAATATCCCCTGAAACCTTGGCGGATCTGAAAGCTTTACATTGATCCCCGTTTCGAGGAAGTATTCGGCAACTTCGTTTGAAACCGAGGTTTGTGATTCTCCTTCTCTTTCTACCAGCAACCCTCCTGTCCATGCATTAACTGCAGCTGCACTTTGATCATTCCTAGGATGGTCTGACTCTTGAGCGAGACTTTTGCCTTTCGCTTCAAGAATTTGCCACCTGAATTGCTCCCTGACATTAAGGGGAGCAGCATCACAAGGAGCAACATCGCCCCTAACACCTCCTATGTGGAACTTTAGTCGATAAAATCCACTCACCACCTTGTCGCAAAACTTGCATTGAACTTTACTCTTTCTGTCATCCAATGAGACACCATACTCATGGATGCTGACGGAGGTGACGTCATCGTTTAATCGTGCCATTTTCTTATCTCGAGAAGAAACTTGAAAAATAAACAAGAGGAAGTAAAACAGTCAATACAAGAATTGCTAGAAATTATCAATAAATATATTAATAATGCATAATTGTCAATCATATTTAAATTAAAATGTTATATATTTTTCTTTTGAAAAAAAAGAATGTTGATAAAGTTTTTCATGGGGTTTAATTTGCTCTATAATCTTTTTTTTTTTTGGAGAACAAAACTTGAGGTAGAGGTTATTAATTTGAAATTTTAATTTTCTCTATTAATTAAATTACGTAGATAAATTTATAAGAGTTTTTTTTTTTTTAATTACAACTTGCACGAGAAAGGGATCAAAGTGAGACCAATATATGTTTCCACTGGATAAGATAATTGAATCAAACACTAGAATCCAATGGATCTTTAAAGCATTAAAACCAAATTTAAAAATTGAGTATAATCTAAACTCTGAAATGTTAAGATATCAATTAAAATTTCAATTAGAAAGAAAATAAAAGAGATTTTTGGTGACATTAAATTAAATACATAATCTGGTTATTGGATCCAATTTTTCTTTTGAAAGAAAATATGGAATCCAAATTCTTTCATATATATTTAAATTAATTTTTTTGGGGAGAATTGCTTGTTTTATATTTTTAAAAAACAATCTTAATAACTTAGCAGCCTATGTGTGCAAGTGTGTACGAATGTGTGTGTATGTTTGAAAAAAGAAATTCTTTCAATAAAAGGTTCATAATCGAGTAATAATTATAGTAGAACACCTTGAAATTGAAATGAACCATATTAATGATTAGTTTCAAGTTTAGAGTTGACAAACTTGTTTCAATAAAAATTTCATAAGGCTCTATTAATTTATTTTTGCATTTCAAAAGCGTTTTTGACAAAATTTAAATATTTTTTTATTTTTTTCTTTGCTTCAAATTAATATTCTCTTGGTGTTTTTAGATCATTTTGATGCGCTGATATCAAAAATAATTTTTAAAAAATAAAAAATATATTATTTTGATATTTTTTTGAGTGAAAAACATTTTTAAAAAAACATTTTAAAAAGCAACCGCAACCACAACAGCCCTACATCCACTATATCAAGCTTCATTAATAAGATAAGGTCATTAATACAGTGAAGTACTTGTATTTTAAAAGAAATAATTGATGTTAAATTTAAAAAACAATGAAATTAACAAATTTTTTGAAGAGATATATATCTTAATGGGAAGATTAATTAATTAACAAAAACATTCAAAGAAAAAGGCATTAAATTTATGAAACACAGAAACTCTTTTATATACCGAGCAGCATTTTTCTTCTTTTCCTTGCTCTTTCTAATGGCATAAATTTAACAAATATATATGGAGGTAATTAATGCAAATCTCAACAAAAAGAAAAAAAATATCGATATTAATTAAATTCTAATCAAACTATTCACGTTTGCTTTCAACTATATAATAACATACATGCATAGAAACCAAAAAGCTCAAGTACTGATCATAAAGAAATCTAAAATATTCTTAGTAAAAGCATAGGCATGAAATTAAAAGGAAAGGGAATTAATGTAATGAGATAATATATACAATATGGAGATGAAAATAAAGTTGATTTTTCTATCAGCAACATTGCAAGGTTGAGAGAGATCGATGAGATGGAGTACTTTAGTTTTTATTTTATTATAAAACAAGAATATTCCAATATGTGATGCAAGTTTTACTATATCAAAAATCCATCAGAGTAATTTTATAATTTTATATATAGTTTCATATAAAGATAGGTTTTTTTTTATTTTTTAGATTTCATCTACTATTTAATTCTGGTTATGTCTTTACTATTTCTGAAATACATGTCTCTTATATATAAAATATCTTTATGTTAATTCAAATCTAAGCTATTTAAGTAAGTTAATTAAAAATTGATTGTTTAAAAGTGTTAATCTATACTCTTTTTTAGGAGAATTGCTTGTTTAATATTTTTTTAAAAACAAATATATTCATAATTTAGTAAACCTATATGAATGTGTGTGTTTGAATAAATTTTTTCTTTCAACAAAAGTTCGAAATCAAGTAATAATTATAGTATAACACCTTGAAATTGAAATGACCCATTTTGTTTGAATAAATAATTAATGTTAAATTCAAGAAGCTGTGGATTAAACAATTTTTTTAAAAGCTATCTAATTAAATGGGAAAACTCATTAATTAATTAGATCACAAAACATTCAAAGAAAAGGGCATTAAATATATGGAAAAAAAATATTTTATCAGTCACCGTTCTTTTCTTTCCCTTGCTCTTCTAATGGCATAAATTTAACAAATCTATGCAGAAGTAAAGCAAATATTAATTGAAGGGAAATAATAAAAATAATTTTTAATCAAACTGTTCACAAGTGCTTTCAACTAACAACATATATACATGCATAAGAACCAAAAGGCTAAAGTGATCATAAAAAAATAAATATTCTTAGTAAGAGTATAATTAAACATGAAAAATAAAAGGAGATTGTAATTACCTAATATAATATAAAGAAAATAAAATATAATCAAACTATTCACAAGTACTTTCAACTAATAACATGTACGCGCATCGAAACTAAAAGGCTCGAGTGATCATAAAAAAAAATCTTAAATATTTTTAGTAAAAGCATAAACATAAAAAAAAAAAAAAAGGAAATATGATTACCTAAAATAATGAGATGAAAAGGAAATGAATAATGATTTTCCTATCAGTAACACTACAAGGTTGAAAGAGATGAAATGAAGTACTACGATGAAGCACTCTAAAAACCTAAGGTGTAATTATCGAGTGGAGAAAAAAAATACAAGTTTTATTCTATCAAAATTAAATTCATCAGAATGAGTTAGGTAAAGTTATAAATAGTTTGATATATATATATATATTAGGGGTGATCATTTTCGGTTCGGTTTGGTTTTTATTAAAAAAATAATCAAACCGAATTTTTTTTTAAATAACCAAACATAATTTTTTTAAAAACAAAATAACCGAAACCGGTTCAAACTGACCGATTTCAGTTCGGTTTTTTAGGATAAAAACTTGTTCAAACCGGTTTGGCTCGGTTTTTCGGTTTGACTCAGTTTTTTCTGGTTTTGCTCGTTTTGGGTTTGATTCGGTTTTTTCGGTTTCAGACTTATAAAACCGAAACCGAACCGAACCGGTCGATTTTTTTAAAATTTTAATCGATTTTTTTTCACGGTTTGGTTTTTTCAGTTATTTTTTTCCGGTTTTCTCGGTTTAATCGGTTTTTTTGCTCACCCCTAATATATATATATATATATATATATATATTTCAACTACTCTTTGATTCTTTTCAGGTGTTCATAATTTCTAATGCAAGTGTTTCTTGTAAAATATCAGTATATTAATTCAAATCTAAACTTTTCGAGTAAGTTAATTAAAATTTGGTTGTTTAAAAGTATTAATCTAAACTATAATTTTTTTAAGAGAATTGCTTGTTTTATATTTTTTTTTTAAAAAAAAAACTCTTCATAATTCAACGACCTATGTATGCAGATATGTATGAATACGTGTGTGTTTGAATAAAGTTTTTCTTTCAATAAAAGTTTGAAATTGAGTAATAATTGTAGTAGAACACCTTGAAATTGAAATGACCCGTTCTAATAATTAGTTTCAAGGTCAGATTTGATTGTTTAGAACTATATATATATATAAATCATTTTGGTCGAAATTGGTCCAAAAAATCCACTATAGCAAGATCTATCAATAGGATAAGGTCATTTACAGTGACGCAATTATATTTTAAAAGAAGTAATTAATGTTGAATTAAAAAAATAATTAAGAAGCTATCTAAATATTGGAAAAAATCGTCGATTAAATCACAAAAAATTCAAAGAAAAAGGCATTAAATCTATGGACATAAAACTCTTTTATCAAACACCATTTTTTGTTTTCTTTACTCTTCTAGTGGCATAGATTTAGCAAATCTATACAGAGATAATGCAGATCTCAGCATAAGAAAAAAAAATTTTATCGAACTGTTCACATGTGCTTTCATCTAAAAACAAACATGCATTTAAATCAAAAGGCTCAAGTAATCATAAGGAAAACTATTAGTAAAAGCACAAACATAAAAAAGAAAAGGGAATTGTGATTACCTAAGGAAGGTGAAAAGGAATCAAATAATGATAATGAAGCTCTCCGGTATTTGTTTCACGATGAAGCACTCTGAAAAACCCAGTAAGTTATTATCAATTGGAGACGGTGATATAAGTCTTACTCTGTCAATAACTTATTAATATGAATTTTCAAAATTTATTAGCGGTTTCGTATAAAGACAGGTCGTTTTTCTTTTTTTGAGACTTCACCTACTCTCTGATTCTGATTGGGTCTTTAATGTTTTCAGAACACGTGTCTCTCATTAAATGTAATTATATTAATTCAAATCTAGTATATTTCAGAAAGATAATTAAGAATTCAATTATTCAAGATTCGCAACCCGTGTTTCTCTTATAAAATATCACCGTGTTAATTCAAATATAATGTATTTCAAAAAGTTAATTAAGAGTCTCATTGTTCAAAACTCTTCACCCCCATGATATTGGTAGGTTAAATCAACAATCACCATTTATATTTACAAGAGTAACTTGGTAAATATTTGTCACTTTCAATTATGTTCGAAGGAATATAGGTCTTCCAAGAGTTTGATAGTGAGAAACTATCCCTATGACTTGAAACAAAGCAAATATTTGCATCCAAAACCAAAGTTTCGAGTCCTTGATTGTCAAGGGCATTTAAAAGTTGTTTGGATAAAACTTGGGCCATGGTTAAATTAGATATTCAACGGGGGTGTAAAATTAAATAACTTTAACATGTTCCATTTCTACACTCGGTGGGGGCAATTGCCTTTTAAAGGTTTTTCTTCTTTCCTTTGGTAGCCTGTCTTGATTGGGCTTTTTCATGTGCCAGAATCATCTAACTTGGCCGTCTGTTGAGGTTCACTCTCATTATCCAATGTTGTCAAGTTTTCTCCTATGGAAATTTTTATTTATAAGAACATTAGAATCAATTTTTCTCGAGATTTTATAAAAAAATAAATTAAATAAAGGATGGGTAATTATATACTTATTTAGATCTATGAGTTTTCTTCATAATTTAATTCGATAATCAGAATCAACAATAAATTTTATTTATTAAATTGAATTAAGATTCATTACTCAACAACATTTATTCAAATGAAAATACATTAAAAGTATTAGTAGAAAAACTTTTTAATCTAGTATTTGTCTTTTATTTCACCCAGTCCTTTTTAATTAGCATGAATTTAACAAATCAATCAATAAAAAATGCAATTTCATTAAAGGAAAAAAATCTAATATCATATTGAAATGTTTTTGATAAATAACATATAAGAA
>Ga0307515_10024677_pt1 | contig 10456 bp, 4 predicted proteins | sample 17_EM_MG_FD_194513 | JGI IMG/M metagenome (GOLD analysis project Ga0307515, IMG submission 194513) | Populus trichocarpa ectomycorrhiza microbial communities from riparian zone in the Pacific Northwest, United States - 17_EM | ecosystem: Host-associated > Plants > Roots > Unclassified | place...
AATTTCAACCACAGTTTTAACCAAACACCTATTTTTTCAAACCAACCTCAACTAAAAGTACTTTTTATAAAACAATTTTTTTCAAACCACAACCACAACAGCTACCGCAATACCAAACACACTCTAAAAAAGATTTCTCATATTACTTCAAAAATAATATAACAAAAAGAGTCATTCATGATGTCAAAAAATGAAAATAAGTGTGTCTTGAAAATATTGTTGGCTCGAATAATAAATTAAAAAAAATACAATTTTAGTAATAATGATAATTTCCTAAATTGTAACATAAAAAAATGATTATATTGGTGTATTTTGTAAGAGTAATGATACACACACACACACACACACACACAAATCATTATATATATAAAGTTAGGATAAAAAATTTATTAGTAAATCATTTCCTATCATGCAATACAAAATCTATTGAGAAAAAACCTATTGAAAGTCATATTACTTTTTTCAAAGATGTAAACATCAACTTTATCAAAAAGAAAGAAAGAAAATAAATATTAAGTGTTAAGAACATATACAAGCATTTAAAAGCCTAAACAAATATAACTACGATAAGCTTTTATGGTCATTAACTTCAAGGTCCATAAGATTAGTCGAGGTGCGCGCAAGTTAGCCCAATACCCACGTTAATTAAAAAACTAAATAACAGATGATATCAAGTTACAAGCATAAAACTATAGGGAAAATTAAGGAGTGAAAAAAAAAGGGAAACACAGAAAGATCAACGTAGTAGGAATCCCTACCTACAAATGCAAAAACAAATAATAAAAGACCAAAAAGCAAATCATAACAGTAAAGAAAGTTAGAAAACAACATGTAAACCACCATGTTTGAAAAAAAAATATAACACAAAGAAACATCAATCCATGACAGATAAAACAGGTGCAAAATGCCTCGACAACCTATAAGTTTGAAAGCCAGAACATGCAAGTAAATATAAGACCAAGCAAAGCACTATGACGGCGACAAAAAAAAATAGACACAAACATTAAACAAGTCAAAGAAAAGCTCATAATAAATAAATAAATAAATAAATAAAAGCAACAATGAATATAAAACAACTTGAAAATCACACAAAATAGTAGAAAGTAGAGCAATAATCAGAACTAGACATTGAATTGTTGGCAGGACAACAATAATCAAGCATACATGTATCAATAAAATAAAAAGGAAAGACTCATAATATGCACAATCCTACCATAGATGGAAAAAAATCCAAGAAAAGCACAAAACATGCCCCCATATATAACCTTGAAATAGTAAGGGAAAGAAATGAAAGCTCAAATCATGAGGGGTGTAGTTTAATTGGTCAGGTTCTAAGTCTGCTTTCTAGAGGTTACCAATTCGAGTTCCACAAACCTCAGGACCACTGAAGGCTTATATGGTCGTTAACTTCAGGGCCCGTGAGATTAGTTGAGGTGCGCGCAAGCTGGTCCGGACACCCATGTTAATTAAAAAAAATAAAAGCTCAATCATTTTAATAATTAAATCCTCTCAATAAATCATTTCATAATCTTCATCAAATCTTGTCTTGCCTTGCATCTATGCATGACAATAACTCAGAAATAACACCCAAACTGAAGAAATAAAATCCCATAAAAGAAAAAATCAAGATTCAAAGGATATACCTGTTTTTTGTTTTTTTTTCATAGCCTCCAGCTTATCCTGGAAGCGTCATCGCCTATACCACCATCTTCATCGTCATGGACGCGATAGAAAAGCCTTCCCGCTGCATCCTTTTCTTCTCCACCGCGACCTCTTTCACATGTTTTTCTTCTATTTGTTTGGTTTAAAAAAGAAGAAGCAAGTGAAGTAAAAGATGAGATTTTAGCCGCCAAAAAGTCCAAATGCAAAGGGAAAACTATGATCTCCAAGCAACCATGTCTCTCAATAAAAGGGAGAAAAAAATGAAGAAAGGTGTTAAACTAGCCATGCTCTCAACAAAAGAAAAGACATACAAAGCAGGATAATAAATTGAATAAAATTATAGTGAGATCGAACAAATTTCTGATAAGAAACATTGCTTGAATCCAAGGTAAAAATACTCTTAATCCATATTGAATCCCTAATCCTTATTTATTTATTTATTGTAATGTGGAAGATTTTATCTAAAAACCGATAAAGGAAAAATCTAGGTGCCTAAAAGTTGGCTGTAAATTATTGATCGTTAAAACTTAAATAATAATAATAATAAGGAAAAAATACACTGAGTAATCCAAGATTTGGTCTTTTATTTTTTTATTTTGCAACTATATTTCTAAATATTACACTTTTTATCTCAACCAAACCAGGTTTTAAAAAATAACCATACGATTATAATACTCCTATATAGGTCTCGTAGTGTTTCGACCATTTGATATTTGCAATCGGTCCCGAGCACTCAAACTCTAGAGTTTGAGGTGATGTTGGACCAACGAGTGCAAGATCGGACGACCCATCTCAATAAAAAATATGAACGACTCATTATGGATTATAAATAAATTTATCAAGTGGCAATGGAGATGAGATCACAAATGGATAATACATGTGCACCCCCTACTTGGCTTCACAGTCCTTGCAAAGACCAACCTTCTTCTCCTCCAGCGCCGTCTCTATTTTAGTTTTATTGTATTTGAACATACAAATATTTAAATTTGTAATAAAAATATATATTTTTATATTAAGATAATTTATTTTTATATATTTGATTTTTATATTATTTTAATTATTTTTCTACTTTTGTTCAATATTTTTTTAAATATCTTTTAAAATAATTAAAGATGGTATTACCAACGGAACAAGTTCGTCAGTATATTCCACAGAGTTATAAAAAAATTATAGCAAATGTCATTGCTACTGTTAACTTACCGACGTAATAAGTCTATCGGTACATTTCAGAGAGTTAAAAAGGAATTACTATAAATATCACTGTTATTGTTAACTCACCAATGAAATTATTGATAGTATTATATTGATAATATGTAATTTTACCGATGGAATTTCATATGATTCAACTGTCGGTGATATGCTAAATTATATCGAGAGAATTACCGACAGAATTACAACAATAACAACAATAATTTAGATAAAAAATTATTTAGCCCGATCATCTTGGGTAGGGTTATTCTTGGGTATAATTGAGTTGGGTCTGGGCACAAAATTGTATCCAACCTAACTTCTAATAGTATACAAATTGTAAACTTAACACATTCAATTTCTTATGAACTCAAGCGAGTTAGAAATATAGAGTTGAATTAATTTTTTTATGAATATTACAATATTAATGAGTTGGATTTATATTTTTTATTTTCATGAGTTTATATTTAAAGATGGATTTATAGCATCAACTTTAGGTGTCATAACACCCGCCAATATTAGATATAATTTTCATATCTTGTACTATTACTAAATTCTAGTTACCTTCTTCTTCCTTCAATAAAAACACAAGCTATAAGAAGTCACAAACAAAAACTTTAAAGTTAAAATATTTTTAAATAAAATAAAAATAAATATTCAATTTACAAATAATAAAATATAAAGATAAAAAAATATATATATAATATACAGTCAGTTTAAAAATTCTAACCCGTGATATCTATTTTTTAATTGTTTTTATACATTATCATATTTTATATCTACATTATCTTGAGAGATACGAACGGCCACGATCTGCACGATCTGTCATACGACTCAGACCTTGCATTCTCATCCTCGTCAAGCTCACAGAAGATCACAACATAAAACGGAGCATCACCGTTCTACCGAGAGAGCCACACTCTGACGAGAGCCGCAAATGGAACTACTGCAGCTAGCAGAGCTGGAGCGAGTCCAAACCGGAATCCTCAATGAAATATCAAACCTGGATCTCACTCTCCTCTCCAAACAACGATCTCTCCGCCACCGCCAACGACGTCATGGGGCCACCGAAGCTCGTCTCTCCGCCATTATCCGATCAAACGGGTGTCACTGACTTCGTCTTCGTAAAAGCTCCCACCGATTACTACGACCGGTCTATCGAGTCCCGACTCGACAATCTCGGTGCCGCCTCTATTCATCACCGCTGTAATAGGATCGTCTTGGTATATTGTTATTTAACACATTCGCTATATTTTTTCATTTACCATCTTAATTTGGTCAAATTTATAGCTTTATTAAGCTGTAATGAGGTTTTTGGATGTTAAAAAGTTTCCGAGGCTTAAATTTAATTGGACGCTGACCTTTATAGTTAAAGGAAGTTTTGACTCAGCGAAAGTGCTTATAATATGGTTACCCTCGTGGAATTAAGTGAGGATTGAGTGTGAATTGATGACTAAATTTTATGCATTTGATTGATTATTCATCAAAGAGAGATTAAGAAGATGGTGCATAAATGCATTCGCTCCATTGGATATGTCAAAAATTTGTTTGCAGTAATCTACACATTGTTGAATTTGTTTCCTATGCAAATGAAATTAGGATGCCCCGTGTGTTTTACCGATAGAATGAAATGAATGCAATCTTTGGAAGTTAATGATTGTTTTTTTGATTCATTATAGATAATGATGGAAAGGGTAGCTATTTTTGTGCTTTTAGTACTGTTCACATGGCTTAGGTTTAGGGAAACATGGGAAAGGAGAGGGCAGGCGAGAGGAGAATGCGGGGATCGTCACTGAAGATTCAATGGGGATATTCTTTGTTAGATATTAGATTCCTTGGTGGTAACTAGTTAGGAGTTCAAAGTTCTGAGTTTTGGGTACAAACAATTACAGACAATTTGGTTTTGCTTGGTATTCTAATACAAATATCATGTCCCGCATTCCATAGTCTATATCTATGATTAGGAAAGGAGTATGAGCATCTTATTTATTTTTGCTCTAGAAGTAAGAGATGGGAGAGGGGGTAAGGGATTTGGACTTTGGAGGATTCAAAAGGTTAACTGCACGTGCACCACCTCACAAAAGTTGGTGAAAAATATTACTATACCTATTTGGAGCATGCATTTATCAATTAACAATAATTAAGTGGCATTTTGTGGATCTGAAAACTAGCTATGTTTTAGTTTTCAAAAACTTAAAAGTTTGACATTACTCAATTTAGATGTAACCTGGTCTCTCATGATAAAGTGTAATTCTTACAATAATCTCTCCTTGAGACTGCTGGAAAGTTGTTGCAAAGCGAGCACTCATCTGGAAATATCCATTAGCAATAACAGCACTAACCTGCTTCTTCTAGTAGTGTCAATTTAATATTTTTCATCAGTCGTCGATATTAGGATGGTTACTGAATAGAACTGTATGTTTTGGCAATTAGTATCAAAGTATTATCATTTTCTTGTATGTAAAACTCATCTTATAAGCCACAATTCATCATTTGCCTTCTGTATAACTTTGAATGGAATCATACTATGGAGTATCTAAATTCAGTATTGAACTATCTTCTTTTTCTTAATGTATGAGTTCCTAACCAAGAGATTTATCCTTTGACTTACTGAATGATGGGTTAAGTTCATTCATTTCCTCAGGTTAATACACAGGCCCCATCCCAAATCATTGACTGCGCAGTCATCACAATAATTCAAAGTATTGCATTGTTGTTGTTCTGGTACATTGCTGTTTCCATAATCCATATTTACAATTTTCCATTTATGTGATGCCTGGACATCTTACATGTGGACACCTCCTTTATTTCAGCACACTGTTTGATTCAATGCTGAAGCGGTTAAAAACTGTTTGTTTGCACTCAACGATGGGAAGGTATCTAAAAAGAAAATCAATTGTAAGTTGTTATCCTCTTGATGATCATAAAGGCTCATATAACAACTTAAATAATCATTCTTCAAATGGAAAGGAGTGGTTTATTGATATAGGTTGCAAGTGTTTTTCAAGTCATTATGAATACATTTTCTGTGAATTCTCTTATGCCTTTGTGAACAAATAATGTCAGCAGTCAGTAACGATTGCAATACAATTCAATAGTTATTATTGCGCATAAGAGGTGGGTAACAATTAAAAACACTGTCCATTAACTATTTGGTTATGTATTAGAAGTGGGTGGATATTGCATTTGGTACTGGAGACTGGATAGTTAATTCAATTTAATTGATGCAAAGTAATAATATTGATGGCTCTTGGATCTGTGGAAGTCACCATCTACCCAAGCTTTTGGGTTGTTGTTCTAGTATATCATAGTTTCCAACAGAGCTGTGCCATGGCACATCCATTGTGCTAGTGATACGTCTTTCTTAATGTTTTACTATTTCCATTACCCTTTGCTTCTTATGCATAAATAACTTGAATATACTCTGGTAGTTTCCTAAATCATGCAATATGAAGAAAAAGGTAAAGATCAGTTTCCAATGGTTAATTGACAATAAATAAATAAAGAGTTTGCATGCCTTTGTATATCCGTGGAATGGAGTACCAAGATGGACACTGACTCACCTCATGTTTCCTCACATGAAGATATCAGGATTATTTTTAAAATTAGCACAGTAAATTAAAAATTTTGTTAAAATAACACCATTTAATTTTTTTTTTAGATAAAATAGCATAATTTTATTTTGTCACGCTTCAATATAACGATATTTAAACATGTCGCGCTTCTAAAATGTGACAATTTAACATGTAGTCTTACTACCAATTTTTTGGCCCAATTGGTTAACTAATTGAACCAGTTGTGTAAACCGGTCGATCGTTTCATATAAAAACTATAATTTTATAAATTTTTTCTTCCAAATATGTTTTATAAGTCAAAATATACATTTGTTTTTTCTTTCCAATCTGTAGATTCAAAAACAGACTCTAATTAAAATCTTAAAAAATTATTTTTCACACAGCAGTTGTCCTTTGTTTTTCAAGGTCAATAATGTAGTCGGACTTGCGATAACGAGTGATTTTGAGCAGTCAGTTGTGAGTTTACCATAGCTAGATGAAGATCTGTCTCAAACAAATTACGCGGATGACCCAACAGATGCATTTATGACTAGTGGGACAAGTCTAAGCCCAAGAGAAGGTCTGGTCGTACCAGACTATAATAATGGTTCGAAAAAGCTATAATTTTTTATTTGATTGTTGGATTGCGTTTAAATTTTAACAGAAGTTTCTTGAGGTCATTTTTCTTATGGAATTGCTACTCTGACCATCAGGTTTTTAGATTTAAAAAATCTGGTCTCTGACACCCTGATTTTGGTAGTTTTGTGATTTCTCTTATGAACGGATTGACTGATTTGTTCTAAATTTAATTGATGTCATTGTCATAAATTGTGATATTAATTAAAATTTTATCGCGGTTTCTAACCGTGATATTTAATTGATGCCGTGGTTCAAAACCGCAACATTTAAAAGTGTATTTTTTCACTAAAACTTTTTGTTTGTGTAGTTATTCAACATTTCTTTTCTTTTTATATGCTAATTATTCAATTTATCCCAGATATCATGATTGCATAAATATTTCAATATCTTTTATCAGCATCATTAACATAAGTTGCCGATATCTCCTCTTGTTTAAAATTTACATATACCCTCCAATATTCTTTTATATCAAGATTGTGGAAATATTGTTTGAAGAATTTCGATTCCCATTTGACTTTGTGCGCGTGTCCAAGTGAATGGCTTGTGAACAACAATCATAAGTCAATTGATTTGACTGATAAGAATGTTGTTCCCTTTCATAGACGCATAAGTAGTCATGATTTGCCTATTGTCAGTAAAAATTAGAACACATAGACAAGATTTGTGGAGGACATGGCTTGTATGAAAAATGAACATGACATGTCGGGTTTCATTGACACCTTTTCTTGTCTGCTCTTGTATTCATACAAAAGTTATAGCTTAAGTGGTTATATGCATGCACTATTAAAAACTACAAGTATGGCTATGAAGAAAATACTTGAAGAATTATACAGCATCGTGAAAATTTGAGAAAATGATGGTTGTCACAAGAATTGTCATTTGCATGATGACTTTGTTGAACAGGGAACATAAAACAAACTTAAGATACCACAGGAAATGCTGAAAGAATTGCGTCATTGAGAGCTCTACCCAAGAAGTGTTGAATAATATCTTCACGATAGAAATATTTCAGTGATGGATGTTGTGTTATGTTTGAATGCCCTTATGTTTCTTTGACTGATAAATCTGTAGGACTGGACATAGTTAAGATCATCTGGGAACTAGTAAGTTTGATGATTACTTATTTATGTAAGACTGCACCATAGAAAATGCAAGTTTTGCTGTAAATTTTACTCCCCTATTCTGTTTCTTTTTTGTCGGTTTTTTTCTCTTTCCCCTGGTAGGCTTGTAACACAAGTGCAGTTTCATCAACCTTTATGTGATTCTTAAGTGAGAAGGCAATGCAATGTCGTTTTCTTTCTTTCTTATTTTTAACATGCAGCGAGGCTTGCCCCTGAGGAGACATCAGCTAAGCTGATGGGACGTGAGCATAATGCAGTGACGTGTTAGCTTGAAAACAGACATTCCGATAAATACTCTTCTTTTTTCTATGAAATCAAGAGATGGAAAGTGTTCTTTCACTATTTAGTAAGTATCTTGATATTCTCTTCTATTATGTGTTTTATTTCACCTCATTCTGACTTAGAAGATTGGATTATAGCCAATCTCATGTTGCAACTTTTAGCATTCAATGCCTCTTCAAGCTTCGTCCTGGCTTGCAAATATGTTGGTAATCTTTGGAAGGAAGATTAATTGCTAAGCTGTACAGCTTAATGTAATTCCCAGAGTTCGAGAATTTAGGATCAATCTCTATCAAGATTTGTTGGTTTTGATCCAAATTCTTCACTTGAACGCCTTTTCACTTCCTGTGGTGTAAAGCTTACCTAAGGTCTTCTTGATGTGCACATGTACATGTTTTCCAGACAGTACACGCTTCAGTGTTCTGTCTTGCTTGATGCAGCATGAACACTTCGACAGTTTGTCCCAAGGATTAATGGCTGAGGTAGATACTTATCCCTGTTTTGCGTATGGGTGGTGTGGCTGTTTTGTATACACGGCATGGAAATTTTGGCAAAAAAGAAAAGTAAACTGTACTTTTGATTTGTTATTCGTATCATGAATGCTAACATGGAACTATTTTTTCATTAATCAAATCGTCTGCTGTGCCAGCTATTGAGTATTCAAGTGGTCCATGGTTCTAAACATCATACTGTCAAATTGGGATGTAACGTAGTGGTCCACTGTAATGGTGGTCAAGATCAATGATTTTCTGCCAGTCGACTGACACTAAAATAAACTTTGGGTTGACACTTAACGTTGAGTTGCTCGCATAGATATAGGCCTGAGCTAGCTGGGAATATTTACTGCAAACAGCTGTAGAGATGCATATCTGTCTCTGTGATTGTGCACATACATTTGTATAGGGAACATCGTAAGATGTGACAGGGAAAGATGAAGTCTTTCAAAAATATTTGAGATTAGCAGGGGATGATCCTGAAAGATTGACACACAAGCGTATGGATATATATACATGAGGTGAGAGAATTATGCCTATCATTGCAGTCTTACTAATTGGATTGAAGAGTTTTGATCTCAGGTGATTTGGATGAAGCAATTGTAAGACTCATTCCTGATTTCTTGTTGGATGGTGGAGAGGTTTCTCTGAAGCTGGCGATAAGGACCTTGGAATTTATTCAGGACATGAAGAACAGACATTTCCATCAAGTTTTTACAGAGATTTATTTAAGGACAGTAATGATATTTGAAGTAGAAACTTTTGCTGTGCACTTCATGGGTTCTTGGGATTGAAATTCTGTTGGAAGATCTTTAGATCTGTAGCGAATATATTAATTTTTGTTTTTTTGCTAATGATATGGCAGGGAAAAGTCTACTTTTGCCAATATGACAGCAACTGCGGAATTTATTTTTTAATTATTAATATGGATGTTTGGGATAGTTTTGCACATATCTCGATTCGATTAATTTCACGGGTTTTGAAATTAACGACTATGTAAGCTTTCAGTGATTTTGAGGTTTATAGGACTTAAACTGGTAATCTCTAGAAAACAAACCTAGAACCTGACTAATTAAGATATACCAATAAATTCAATTATAATTTATTATCCTTGGTACTATGTATGTGTAGCTGTTCAATGTCCTGTATTTTTTCTCAACCTTCTTTCCGTTTAATCCTGGTGAAAGCTATAACTATAACATGATCCAATGTTGTTTTGAATGCGAATGCTTAATCCCTTTAAAATCTTGGTAAATGGAGCGCATTATTTTTATAGAGGGGCATCTTTTATGGAGCAATACTGGCAACTTCGCCCACTAGGTGTTATCATCATCTTTCACAATTTGTAGAACACCAATCCTAATAGGTTTTACAAGAATGATGAGAGGAGCTAGCATTACTGCACGGGTCCTTGTAGTATCCATGGAGCCTGGAGGTGAGGGTTCTCAGTCATGATTCTTCATGGTATCTCCTAGAGGTTAGCTGAATTTCCTTTTGTTCCCATGCCTCGGTGCAATTG
>Ga0307515_10024678_pt1 | contig 10456 bp, 3 predicted proteins | sample 17_EM_MG_FD_194513 | JGI IMG/M metagenome (GOLD analysis project Ga0307515, IMG submission 194513) | Populus trichocarpa ectomycorrhiza microbial communities from riparian zone in the Pacific Northwest, United States - 17_EM | ecosystem: Host-associated > Plants > Roots > Unclassified | place...
TATTCTAGAAGCGTATTAATAATATATTAGGAGAATACTTAGATGAATTTGTTATAGTATACCTTAATAATATTATTATCTACTTAATAACTAAGGAAGAATATGGAAAACACGTTAAATGGGTCTTAAAGAGACTGTAAAAAGAATAGATACTAGTAGCAATTAAGAAATATAAGTTCTTTACTAGAAAGACCAATTTCGTTAGATTTATTATTAAACTAGGCCAACTTAGTATAGATCTAAAGAAGATCGAGGCTATAGTAAATTGGCAAGAACTAGAGAATATTACGCAGTTAAGATTATTTCTAGGGTTTTATAATTACTGCAGAAGGTTTATAGCGTAATAGTTAAAGGATATTAAACTATTTACGTAATTAACAAAGAAAGAAGAACTATAGGTATAGGGAGAGAAATAGTAAGAACTCTTTAAAAAAGTTAAAGAGTTATTTACCTAGGAGCTAGTTCTTAAGATCTATTAACTAGGACTAGAAATGATTATAGAAATAGATATATTAGATTATATACTAGGGGCATACTTTATATAGAAATATTAAGATAGATAGCACCTAGTAGTATACTATAGTTAAAAGATAATACTACTAGAGTTAAACTATAACATCTATAATAAGGAGTTATTAGGTATAGTTATAGCATTAAAAAAATAAAGAGCATTTTTATAAGGTATAGAGAAACTATTTATAGTTAAGATAGATTATAAGAACCTAATAGGATTCCTAATAATAAAGGAACTTAACTAAAGATAGGTTAGATGGGCAGAAATGCTTACAGAATACTATTTTAAAATTTAGTATATTAAGGGTACAGACAATACACGGGCAGACGCTCTAAGCTATAAAGCTAAACTATAAAATAACGAAAAGCCATTAGGGGCTTTACTATAAAAAGACACAGATAGATTAATTAGGTATAATTATCTAAAGATTATTGTTTATATAAATAGAGGTTATAAATATCTAACGTGGAGCGTATACGGTAGGGGCCGCATAGCGTAGCGTAGGTCACCTAACTACCTACGGCCCGATAGATAGCCCGACCTTTACTACCCCTTTCTCTCTCCTTAAGTAGACAGAAAGACACGAATAAATCAAAAGAACCTATTACCTCATATTGCAATTATAGTACCCCCCCGGGTGATACCAACACTAATTAGTTAATATCACAGATTAGAATTCGGTGTTATTACGAAGAGAGATAATACACAATCGCTCCTACTAAGGCCCGTCAATTGTGTCGCGTTTACTAAGAAAAACCCTTCCTACTAAGGCCCTGGGAACTTAAAGAACCAACTCCTACTAAGGCTTTATTTGGTTCGCGTCTATTACGCAAATCAACTACTTAATAAGGAGAACCCTTCCTACTAAGGCCCTAGGAACTCAAGAACCAACTCCTACCAAGGCTTCGTTCAGTTCGCGTCTACCACGTAAATCAATACCTAGTATGACCTCTTTACTAAGCGCTAGTACACCTAGCAGCGTCAGCAGCACCCCTACCTACACCCCTACCTACACCACAACCTACACCACAATCTACGCCAGTTAATTATGTCCGATATAGGAATTTAACGTCCGGACTAGGGCAATGGGATTACCCTAACTAATAAGACTACTGTAAAAGACATCACTAACTACATTAACTTTAAAATTAATAAGTATACTAAGCGCAACTTTAAGGATAAAAGCTTATAGGAATTATACTAAGAGGACTTTGATAATTTTGAGGTATAGACATTTAAGGACGCTTATAGGTCCGCAATTAAGGAACTTAAATAACTACTCCGACGTAATGGAGTATAGGTCTTTAATAAAAAGAGTAAGTTAGTACCACAAGTACTATATAATGTCGCCCATGAGGACAACCCTACGGAATAGTTAGATAAAGAAATTAAGCTATATATTAACAATAAAGGACCCTTTAATTTGTACGTTATCAACCACCGTCTCAAATCACGTTTATTAACCCCCTTAACGTCACCTACCCTAACCCTAGCTGTTTTAAATAACCTCCCTATAGCTGAGCCCCCCTTACCCACGAACGTTACGGCTCCCCTAACGAACGTTACGGCTCCCCCTATAAACGCCACAGCTCTCTCTATAAACGTTACGGCTTCCCCTACGAACGCCGCAGCTCCTTCTACAAAAGTCATAGCCACTATTAACTACGGCAGAGACTTAGCAACCCTAGTAAAGATATATATAGAGGAAAGCAAATACAGCGGAGAGGATAACAACTTCGACCGCAAGCTTACGATTTTTAACGACCTTTATAACAGAGTTGGTATACCATAAAAGGCAAAGATTAAAGGCTTTCCGATAATGCTATATAGTATTGCTCTTAACTTCTACTATAAGAACAAGGCAACCTATACTACCTTTAACAGCATCTATAACGCTATACGTAACTACTTTAAAGGACTAGAATATAAGCGTGGAGTTCTAATAAAGTAGAACGCTATAACTCTTAAGACAGTAATGATAAAGAGCGAGGGCAAGTCTATAGAGGACTGCCTACAGCTACTGCTCAACAACCTCCGTCATTTATAGCATGGTCTTGACGCTAACCTTTATAATAACGATTTCCTATATAATAAGCTCATTGTCGCTTGTTAAGACGTCGCTGCTTACCAGGCAGCTTACTTAAACCCACCTACCATACTTACTGGCCTTATAAACAGCCTATGATCATTAATCGTCACTTATAAGAAGATCAATAGTACTATAGGATAACCTGCTAATGTGTTCTTATAGCCTATAGAACAGCCTACGCACGTGTTCTTTACTGACCGTCGCTACTACCAACCGATATCCCGACCAAGTTCATTAAATAATCGTTACGGCAATAATGCTAGGACGTGCTTTATATGTAAGAAAGGAGACTATTGGTTAACTAAGCACACTAAAGAAGAACGTAACGAAGTAAGAGAAGGATTTAAGAGATATGTCCACCAGTACCTTACGGATAACGATATTGACGACGATTTTGATAAGGATATAACGGCTATAGCACTTAATATATTAACTCCTAGCAGCAACTTCTTCTATAACGACTACGGTATTAAGCACTTTATAACTTTAAACGGACCAATACTAATTAAAACCGCTAAGAATATAGTTACGTTTATAAATAACGACGCCTTTACTTATAGCCTTACTGGTAGCGCAGAACCTAGTAGTACTAAACCCAGTACAGTAAGACGCGGTGATGATGGCAATAGGAGTAGCAACGATAAGGGCAAGAGCGCCACCTACCTCTATAACAATAACCCTCCCAACCTTACCGTTGATATTAACTTCCTTAACTGTCATTTTAACGATAACGGATAGGACTCAGCCCTTCCACCTGTTTTCCCCTATAGATACTTTGGTAATACCTTGTACGCGCCTACCTATTTCCACCGCAATATCCGCAATATTTACGATATCCGCAATATCCGTAACGATATCCGCAACGTCTGTAATATCCGTAATATTTACAATACCTAAAACATCCGCGATTACTACCCTAAGCACCCGTTGACCTATATACTTCTCCTTTATACTTTCTTACCTTTTTTTCTTTTTATAAATATTGCCAGTGTCTATATAAATAGAGGTTATAAATATCTGACGTGGAGTGTATGCGGTAGGGGCTATATAGCGTAGCGTAGGTCACCTAACTACCTACGGCCCGATAGATAGCCCGACCTTTACTACCCCTTTCTCTCTCCTTAAGTAGATAGAAAGACACGAATGAATCAAAAGAACCTATTACCTCATATTGCAATTGCAGTACCCCCCCAGGTGATACCGACAATTATAGTAACTTAGGAAGATAAGGAGCTAGAGAAAATCTATAAAACACTAAAGAGCTTTTAGGCATAAAGAATTCTAAAGGTATAGCTAAAAGATCTATAGTCGGATATATATAAAAATTAAAAAGTAAAGTATATCCTAAGAAGTATAGTAGAGCAATTTATAGAAGAATTCTATAAGGGATTAACTTAAAGACATAATAGAGCTATAGGCTTAGTATTAAGACTTTAAGAGGAGTATATTATTAATGGAATTTAGGGACTAGCGCAAAAAGTTATAAAGAAATATCTAGATTGCTAAAGAAATAAACTAATAAGGTATAAGCCGTATAGAGGGCTATAACCTATTAAAATATCAGAGAGACTATAGGAGGTTATATTATAGGACTTTATTATTAAGTTACTAAAGTTAAAAGATCCTATTACCGGATAAGATTATAATATAATTTTAGTAATAGTAGACAAGCTTATAAAGTGGGGATACTTTATAGCATATATAGAAGAAATCTTAGTAGAAGATGTTGCTAGGATCTATATTAAAAAAGTATTTATAAAATATAGGGTACTAAGCAAGATTATATTGGATAGAGATTTAAGATTCGTAGCAGTATTTTAGGAAGTATTTTTTAGCGGAGTAAGGAGTTTAAGCAGTAACTTCTACTATATATTATCCGCAGATAGACAGTTAAACGGAAAAACTAAATTAGATACTAGAGCAGTATCTAAAACACTATATTAATCACGCATAGAATAATTAGGTATTACTATTACTAGTTATATAGTTTATATATAATATAACACCTTAAGAAGGGATAGGTATATTACTATTTAAGGTAAATTACGGATATAAGCTAAGAACATTATTATTACCACAATAAGTAAAGAAAATAAGTAGTATAGCTAAAGAAAGAATAAAGACGTTAATAAATCTTTATATAGACCTTATAAAATTAGTAAAGAAAGTATAAGAGAGAATAAAAAGGTACTATAATATTAAGAGATCTAAGGGACTAGATCTTAAGGAGGGAGATAAAGTATAGCTACTATATAAAAATTTTAAGAGTTAACGACTAAGCAAAAAGTTAGACTATGTTAGACTATGTTAGACTAGGACCTTTTAAAATTATATAAAGGATTTCACCGGTTATATTTAAGTTAAACCTACTAGCTAAAATAAAGATCTACCTTATATAGTATATTATAATGCTAAAGCTAGTATATAGGAATATTAAGCCACCGGTCTATAAAGCAGATATATATAGAGGATAAGAGGAAGATAAATAGTAAGTTTTAAAGGTTGTTAACTATAAGAATATTAACAACGAAATATAGTATAAGGTTAAGTAAATAGGCTATATTAAGACTACCTAGGAACTACTAAAGAATTTAAAAAACGCTATAGGAAAGGTATAGGAGTATTAGAAGAAATTAGGTTAGGCAGTATTAATAAAAAAGGATCGCTAAAAAATAAGTTACCTAAGGGGGACCTAAGAAGAGTAGTTACCGAGCTACTTAGATCTATTTCCTTCTTTATTAAAAGAGAATCTGTTTTTTTATTACTAAGTTTTTATAAACCTTATTTTATAAGTTTCTACTCCTTAGAATAAACCTTCTTATATACCTTCTTAAGACGGATTAACTAAGCGGACGCCGTAAGACGAGACTTAAGGGCCCATTGCTAAGCATTAGCAGCCTTCTATTTAGCGTCCTAAGAATAGCGTAATTTGGTAAAAGTAACAGACAGTTTATTATCTAGCTGCGTAGTAGTAGATTAAATATAAAACCCTAAGACAAATTAATTAGGGAACTAGACGACTATTAAGAGTAATAGGTTATATATATTTAGCATTAAAGACGAAGTAAACATTACAGGATAAATAAATATTCGCTTTAGTGTACTCTAAGTAAGAGGACGGTTATTACAAAGATAGACTTGCCAGCGTAATATAAACTAGCCCCTCTTTAGAATAACGAGAATATAGAGATAGTATAATCTCACTAAGAAATAATATTGCAGCAACAGTGCGAATACGACGAGCAGTTAAGGAAGAAGAAATTACTTTAGGTATAATAAGCAATAATATTAACCAAATTAATTAAACGGATATTATACCTCTAGTAAACAACTTAAAGATATTAGGAATCTTTAAGGATAAAGATAAAAAGAAGGGAAATGGTATTATAGACGCTTTAAGTACAATATTATAACTACTTAGAGAAGAGACAGAAGAAGCTAGTTAGTTAATTTAGGTATAGTCTAGGATGGAGCTAATAGAGCTATATAACGAGGAATAGTAACTAAGGTTATATAGGGTGATTTATATAATCTATAGGATCTATATAATCTATAATAGAGTAGATAGAGTATATGTATATTATATATAAGGAGGATTTTATAAGAGTACGGTTGTGTATTTAAGGACCCTTAATCCCTACCTAGATAGTTCCTTCCTTATAGTAATTTTCAGAATATAATTGGAGTTAATCTATTAGGCAACTACTCTACTAGTTATTATTACTTGTTAACTCCTAGTACTTACATTTCCTATATACCTAGCCTAATAACAGGACCCACCGTAGTTCTTACTACAAGGTTCCGTTATATTAAAGCGCTATCTATATATAATTGTTGGGAATAAAGGCAAGTGGTCACTATATAAGGCATATTGCCGTTACGTGTGGCAAGTTGCCGTTACGTGCGGCAAGTTGCCGTTACGTGTCGCCGCGGCACTAGCGTAGCGAGGAGCCTTAAGCTCCTCGCCCTTCCTTACCCCTTTTTAGAGGATATATAGAATAATTATTATACTATCTACGAACCGTAGCTACGTGATATTACCTTATATAACTAACACTAATTAGTGGTTAACTTTACTGTTATACTATAGAATAGCTAGGTATTACTAAGAAGAGACGAGCCACTATACCAGTGCTACTCGTGCTAAAGAAAGCTGTCTTTTAAGGTTAGAACTGGTCCTAAACCTTAAATAGAACTCTTCTATAAATCTAAGGATCTAAAGGCCAGAACTGGTCCTAAGCCTTTCTAAGATTACGAATTCTTGCGTCTATTACGCAGAATAACACGCTTTATAAGTTTTCGCGATTTAAGGCTAGAACTGGTCCTAAGCCCTATAATCGCAAATATATATCTAAACGCGTACTAAATAATAAACGCGTACTAAATAACAAATATATATCACGAACGCGTACCAAACAATAATCCCTATACTAATAACACTTCCCTCCCTCTGAAAACATAGCTACGCCTACCTTAAACAACTAGGAAGACTCCTTACCACTAGGGGTAGCTTTATACGCGAAACTTATTAATAAAGATTGGGACGAATTTACTATTAATATAATAACTTATACGGTAAAATAAGTTAACGGCTTTCTCCTATACTGTATTATATTCTACCAAAGTAGACACTACGCCGATTTATAGCTGTGGGAATATTTTAGGGAGGATTTTATAAGATAGACCGCTAACACCTAGGCACTTAGTAATGTTAATATTATTTAGGATTTTTAAGACTTCCTTTATAGAAATAGGGTATATATTACTAAGAATAGTAACCCAATTACTAGTAATATTTAGGCCGTTATTACTAGTATAGAAGAACTAGTATAGACGGAAGCTAAGATTATACGTTAACTATGGAAACCTAGAACTAACCTATATTCTTTAGAAGGTAACTTTAATTTGGAACAAAACCCCTAGAACGCTACTCTCCTACCTAAAGGTGCTCTTCCACCTAAAGGTGCTCTCCTACCTAGAGGTACTCCTCCTTTACCTTTACCGCCTCTAGCTCCTCTACTCCAGCTAACTGGTAAGCCTCTACTATAAAAAGTCATAAATCTAATAAAGGTATATTTAGACGAGGAAAAGAAGTTTAGAGGAGAATTATATAATATACTTAGAATAAAACTATAGGTCTTTTATAACTGCTGTAGTAAGGTTAAAATCTAACGCCACTAGTTCTATTATACTTTCTTAGTTATACTAAAGGGACAGGCGGCGATATTTTATTACGACTATATTACAGGTAGAAACTATAGCTTTAATATAATGCTTTAGCTTACTAAAGCCCACTTTAAAACTAATAAGAATCGCTAACTTTATATATCCGAATAGCGGGAGACTATATTTTAGAGAGTTATTACTTCTAACCTAATAAAGACTTATTTAGAGTGCCTTTAACTACTCTTTAATAAACTCTAGAAAATCTAATATGGCCTTACCAAAACTTACTAAAACAAGAACAGCCTAAGGGACTAGGTTATCTTAGTATGCCGTAGCATTCCTAAGTGCAACTTAGCGCTATATAAACCTATAAACACGTTTAAAGGAGTATATACTAAGCTACGCTCTACTATAGGTACTATAATGCGAATATAAGAATCTTAATAGCTCTATACTAAAAACCCTACCTAACCAAGTACTCCTAACTAATATAATTACAACTAGACTAATTAAATATATAGTAGCCGTAGTAGGGAATATAGAAGAGGGTATAATTAACGTTAACTATAAGGTAATTATAGAGGTCCTTATAGAGGTTTATTTTAAGGTAATTGCTAAAAAAAATGCTACGTTTATAAGAAGCCAAATTACTAGTTAACTAGACACTCCCTTAATAAGCAAAAAGAGGTATATAGTAAGTTCCGTCAGAGTATAAAAAACGTTAAAAATTGCGAGGTTACTACGGCCTACTTTTAAAGCTTCCTAGTTTAATATAAAGGCGTAGAAGATCTTAAGGGTAAGGTTAATAAGACTAAATAGCTCCTTATGGATATAGAAATTAAGGACTACTTACCTAACTAATACTTTACTGAGTATGGTAAGGTAAATGGTATACAAACTATCGCTATTCTTAATAACTAATCTACGCTCCATTTTATTATAAAGTTAGATATCTTTAATAAGCTAAAGGAGAGCTCCGCGTTTTTCTTCAACAATAAATACTTGGCGAACGTCTTCTATAGTATTATGCCGGATACTAGAGCCGCAGGAGTATCTATAGTAGGAGAACCTTAAGTTCGAGCCCTTTAGCAGCTTAATAGCTCTGTTTAAATTAACTATTTAACGGCAGGCCAATATACGATTCGTTTTAGTAAGGGTACTGCGATCTCTCTTAGTATAATTAGGGTTTAAACCCCCTTAGGGTACATTACTTTTTACGTTATTCCCATAAATACCCTATTTCTATTTTATATTAGAGATATAAATAAATTAGGCGTTAAGCTTAACAACCTTAAGAATGTACTTATTTAGGGAGATAATCGGGTGCCCGTTATACGCAAATAGGGTTACCCCTAGTTACTCCTTTATTAACTAGAAAAGAGTATTACTTAAAGCTACTTAACTAAATTAGAATTACGCCAACTATACTATCGTTTTAGCTACCTATCTATTTATTAATTGCTTAGGGTCCTTTAGTAAGTAGGCTATAAAGTTAAGGTTAAGGTAATTAAGTATCTTATAAAGTACTACTATTACTACTAAATAAACTAAAAGTCCCCTGGCCGATTTAAGTTTACCCTTAAAGATAACTACAACTTTAACTTCTATATTATTATTAACGTTATATATCTTAGCGGTAAGTTAGTACTCTAAGTTATTAACTTCTTAACTTCCTTCTAAGCCGCGCGTTTTTTAAAAGATATATTAGCTAGAAACGCATAGGATACCCTTTAGTTATGCTAGATTAATATCTATTTAGGACCCCCTAATTAAATTATCTACGACGTAGGAAAGAACTTCTTATTTATAGAGTTCTAATAATAGATAAAGGCAATGGCAATTAAGGTTAAGGAAGTCCCCGTTAAGGAAGTCCCCGTTAAAGCATATAATAGTATTAGAAAAGTGGAACGATATTACGCGCCATTACGCCGCGTATATAAGATTATCTCTTTAAAACTAAAGGACGCTAGCAAAGAACTTACCTTATAAATAGCTGTTAAAGCTATTAACGATTCCGCTAGCCTAGATGGACTTATACCTACATTGCTAGTCTTTAGCGCCTACCCTTAAATAACTAATAATTCTCTACTATCTCCCTCTGTTATATAATAAGCCGAGGCTATTTATAAGGCAATAAAGGAGGTATAACGTCTCTACGCTATACGCTAGGTTAACAACGCACTAGGAATAAGAAATGGCCCAAATACCTTAACTATGCTCGATCTGCTACTCTAGTCTAAGGTACGCGTATAGCGTAAAAAGGGAGGATGGTTAGGCCTATACTAACTTATTATAATTAATAGTTAAACTTATACTATTTAGATGCCTTACAGACCTACTTAATTCCGTTTAACTATTATTAAGCCCTACTATAAAGATAATAATTCCGAGCCTTTATAGGATGCCCTAAAAGATGCCCTAGAAGAGAACTACGATTAATATGCTTTAGAAGGCGACTACGATCCTAATATAATTATAGTAGATGCGCTATAACTATAACGCGGTAGAGGTCGCCCAAAGGGATTACAAAATTGCTAACACCTTATTAATTTTAAAGAATAATTTATTGCTGCTATTAAGAATAAAGTTAAGTTATTAATGGCCTTTATAACAGCTAAAGAGAAGGCTAACTTTAAGCTCGCAAAATAGCTCTGAAAGGAAGGTCGTATTATAACCCTAGGAGCTCC
>Ga0307515_10024680_pt1 | contig 10455 bp, 5 predicted proteins | sample 17_EM_MG_FD_194513 | JGI IMG/M metagenome (GOLD analysis project Ga0307515, IMG submission 194513) | Populus trichocarpa ectomycorrhiza microbial communities from riparian zone in the Pacific Northwest, United States - 17_EM | ecosystem: Host-associated > Plants > Roots > Unclassified | place...
TATATATGTGTGTGTGTGTGTGTAACTAGAGTTTATATGTATATCGACTAATTCCATGAACGATCATGTAAGAATCTAATGATCTTAAAAAAAAGATCATTGTAGTTTTTGATTCTATAGATTGTGTGATTTTGTTGGTTCCATAGATTATGTACTTTGTATATTATTGATGATGGTCACTATACTAATTATTGTAGTGTTGTATGATTTGTTTTTGTGTTTTATAAGTGTTTTTGTTAAATAAATTTTATTTTAAAAAAATCAAAATATAACTACCGCATTTTAAAATATTTTTGATGATAATCACTGTATCAATCCTTGTAGTGTTGCATGATTTGTTTTTTAGTTTTAAAAGTATTTTAAAAGCAATTAATTTTTTTTTATTTTTAATTAATTTTTTATATGTTTTTAGATTATTTTAACATATTAATATAAAAAATAATTACTCCCTTCCTTTCAAATATATCTAAGAGGTGTGTTTGTATTTAATTGAAGTATATCTTGCTCCCCTCGATTGGTGGGCCTTGTTTGACTAGAGGTTGTGCCATGGGGTGAGCATATATCGTCTGCGGAAGAGGAACTTCAACACTCAATAACCTGTTGGCCCTAAGACATCACCGAGCCCAAACCACGTGGTGGCACGGCGGGATGTGTTGGGCCAGTAAAGCACACTCGAGCCCGTAGGCTGTGTTGAGGCAAGCTGGGCCAATTTGAGCTTGTGATGGCAGGGTCTCGAGCTGTTTGCTCTCACATGGGTATGTCCAGGGATTCACGGCTGCGCTAAGATCTACTTCAGACACACTGGAAGAACAGGAAAACAAAAGCTAGGCCCATGACCACGATGGAAAGGCACCGAATCCAAAGGTTTTCAGGATTTGAAATATGTCATTTTTTTTAAAGTATTTTTTATTTAAAAATATATTAAAATAATATATTTTTATTTTTAAAAATTATTTTTTACATCATCAAAATAATCTGAAAATATGTTTTTAAAATTAATTTTAAATAAAATAAATAAAATTTGACCGATCTCTGTTTGGGTTGCAATTACTCTAAATAAACACTTTACGTGAACGATAAAACATACCGTTTTATAATTTTGAAATTCTATTTTAAGAGTTCTCTTGAGGAGTTGACTGAATCTTCCCTCTAGAAAACGAGTTGAACATTGCTGTGGTTGCATTTTCAGAGGCAGTCTGTGATTGCATTACACAGAAGATAGACCATAAGCACGAGAGAATTTAAAGGGGGGCAAGTTCGCTAGTATCGGCTGAAAAATAGACTACCAACTACACCTCCAGGAAGCAACATTTCGACAGAGTAAACGTAATTTTTCATGAGTCTTCTGGTTTTATTAAAAATTATAATAAAACTATTTTTTGATATCTTATTTAACAGTTAAGTATTTTTAATTCAAATGTTTTTTTATTTTTTTTGGCTGGCAAGAATGGCTGACATGATCGAGGAGATCATGACTAAGTTTCAACCATTCTAGAAAGTCGAAACCTAAGACCCGTTTATTAATGTGACGCATCGCTTAAACAGAAGCATTCTTAGTACACATTCTAGGTGTGTTTAGTAGCGTGATGCTTCACGTACCAAACACACACCTTGAAATCAACAACCACTTTACACAATCTAGAAGAGAGATACATTCTTAATTTACAATTAAACACACCACACGGATCGCCTGAAAAGGTCCTGCGAAGTTTAATTTCTGATCGAAACCAGTAGCTTCATTGCGTGACTTTGCTCCGTCGTTGAACCACATGACATTCCAGTGGCCTTTTCATTTCGAGAGAGAGCCTTAAACACTCAGAAAGATCCACGGGTTTTGCGGGTAACCATCTGTACTCGTGTAAAAGCCGTGCGAGCCATAGGTGCACCGTGGCTAGCCCAAGTGCCTTGCCTGGACACACCCTGCGCCCTGCTCCAAATGGTGCGAGCCTTAGATCTGAGCCCATAATCAGCACATCCTCTTCAATGAACCGGTCAGGATTGAAGGACCATGGATCCCTCCAAATGGAAGGGTCATGTGTTATGGCCCACATGTTAACCATCACTGTTGTGCCGGCAGGGATGAACGTCTTGTCCACGTGCACATCATGGATGGCTAGGCGGGCCCACGAGAGTAGTGGGCCAGGTGGGTGCAATCTCAGGACTTCTTTGACTATTGCTCGGAGGTAGGGGAGATTAGGGATATCCGAATCTTGCACCTCCCTGTGGCCGCCAATGCACGTGTCAAGCTCCTCCTGGGCCTTTGCTTGGATTTCTGGGTGCACCACCATCCGAGCCATTATCCACTCGAGAAGCAAAGCAACTGTGTCTGTTCCTCGGAATATCATCTCCTGTGTTACATTGTCCCACAACAAAATCATCCCAGTGAGATCCTCTTGGCACATAGAATTAAAAATCTTCTCCATTTGGTCCTTTGTACAGTTAGGATTACAGGTAGAAAGAACAATGAAAAACGTGGAAACCAGCAACCACATGTCAATTGGTAACAAGTGTGGAAAAAGGTAGGTAAAATGAGATGAAATTTGCCATACATTTGGATACAGTATAATCTAATAAGTATCTAAATAACTTTTATGAAGCTTGGAGGTGAGCCCTAAGATGACGATGGTTCCTTTCCTTTGGAATCTTGAAAACGTAGCAAAAAGACAAGGAACCTTTTAAAATCCTTAGTTTTTTCAAATATCAATAGAAACTGATCGTCCTAGAACGAAACAAAACACCAACAAAATCTGTATCCAGCAACAATATATCTACGTTAAGAATCTGTCAAAAGAGAAGACTGAAAAGGATCTCTCGTGCAACGAATGACCTTAGCTAGTGGTAATAATTGAGGAATAAAAGAGGTTGCTGATTATAAAAGATTATGAAAAGATATTTCAGATTGGAAAAAGAAATTCACCAATAATATATCACTATTGAGAGTAGTGTCTCAACATTTAATATATACATTTACGTAATTTCCCTTGAGTTTTTTATAATTCATAAAATTAAATTAAATCGTCTTCGATAAGTATATTCAAAGAAAAGAGCATAGTTTCTTTCAGATTTAATTACAAAATTAAGATAAATTGTTCTTCTATAATCTTCCTCAGATTTTAGATGAGAAATCATCCAATATTCTCCCCAGCTTTTAAAGCTTAAACAATAATTTATTTATTTTACATAACACAACTTTATAATTCCCTTTTGCAATTTGCACTGTAAAATTTATTTATTTATTTTGTCAAATATATAGTAGTTTAATTTACTTTTTAAGATTTAGCCAAGAGAAAGGGAGAGTCTTTTACCCATAAAAGAGCCACCATATCTGATTCATTCAACTGGTCTTCCTCAGGCAAGGATAGCAAAGCACTAAGAAAGTCACTTCCACTCCTTGAGTCTCCAGCTCCTTTTCTTTCCTTCACAATTTGACCCACAACACTATTAACCTTGCCAGCCAACTGACAACACCTTCTCTTCACTCCATGAAAGTCCAAAAACCTTAGTGGAAAATAGTCATCCAAATTAAATTCTGCAATCAAGTCAAATCCTTCTTTAACCATGAACCCTAACTCCTCCCTCTCTATAGAGACATCACTACCAAAAACACTCTCTAATACATTACTTAATGAACCTTTCTGCAATATGTCTCTTAACACAACAACCCGTCTCTCCTTCATCTCCTCTCTCACTTCTGCCACCATTTCATTAGCTAAACGTTGCCTAAGTGGCTCTAGAGCAGAGATTTTCCTCGGGGAAAACATGTAATTTGCCGCAATTCTACGCAAGTGTCGCCAATAGTCTCCGGAAGGAGCAAAGCCAATGGCACGCTCAAACATTAACAAACGAGCTGATTCCTTAATAGGACGGTCAGCGAAAGAGCACCCGCATAGGATTTCCCTGGCTGTGTCTGGATGGCTACTAATTATCACACGAGTTGAGCCTAAACTGAATGCCATAAGCTTAGTTGCCCCTAATGAGGCAGCCATGCTAGCTAATTTTCGATGAGCAAGTGAACCCATTTGGGGTAAAGTGCCCACTATAGGCCACCCAATTGGACCACGAAATCTTGAAGGGTTTTGATTGTCGTGATGGTTTCTCCATGCAAAACCTCCAGGGACTAACCAATAGTTTAGAGAGAAAGCAAAGAAAGAGGATAACGAGAATAAAAGGAGAGCAACAGGCCATGGAGTTTGGTGGGTGATGACAGCTAAGCAAAATAGTATGGAAGAAAGGTTTGCTGGTATGGACTTCATATCAGAAACTGTTATCTGGGGAGTGATGATTGGCAGAAAGGGTCTTTCTTTGAAGAAAAGCAATCAGAATTGTCTACAGATGGACTTTTGTCATGGATTGGATCTCATGTGGGTCTATATATAGCATGTGGAAGGTTTATTCTGGTAAAATTATGTGGCCACCTACTTTGCTGACCTTGTTTGGTGGCCAAGCAGACTCATCGGTGTAATCTCATTTTCTTCAAAGATTTTATCGGGAAAAAAAAACAGTTAAAGAATCACTGGTAAGATTTTCCTAACCTTAATTTTTTATTCATATTTCATGAGAGTTTCCGTCAAAAATATTTTTTCTCTGACAAAATATCTTAAGAAATAAAAACTTTTCGTCAAGAAAAAACATATATTCAAAAATATTTTTTCATCTGAGATTCCATCATGAATTTATATATCATCTATCCTCAAATTTTATTTTATTGTTAATTTTTTTCCACACTGCATGCATTATTAGAATATTATAATATGTACCACACCGGTACATATTCACAACCATTTTTAATGTGCCACTCACTTCAATCAAAACAAATTTACAAGATATTAATTATTTAGTAGGTGATCCAATGATAAAAATTTAAAATTAATATATTTGCTTCTCATATGGTCTTAGGTTCGAGTAATGTGGTTGTTAATATGATGACCACTAGAGGCATATATGGTTGTTAACTTCAGGGCCCATGGGATTAGTCTAGGTGTGCGCAAGTTGACCCGGACACCCACATTAAAAAAAAATATATATACAAAATATTCAATCAAAGAATTTAAAATTAAACTCTATCCCAAACACATATAAAATATACTTAAAACATATATTTAAAAAGGTAGTTACATCCTAATTAAATATTTGACAGGGCTGAAAAACATATTTGCTCCTTACAGTCCTAGAATTGCACCAAATTAATTAGATCTCATATATAATACAATTTGATAACATAAAACGTGGAGGAGCTGTAGAGTATGAGGGATAATATGGTGAAAAGCTTACTATAGCTTTAATGGTAGTTCTCATTTGTTCCACTCGTTGTCGCATAACACTAGAAAACTCATGATCAGCGGCCAATAATTCATCACTTTTCCTTTTTATCTGATCAACCAGTTCCCTTAAAATCCCATCCTAAAATATTCATAATAAATTAATTCCTAAACCTAAAATTACCATTCATCTTTCAATTCAAAATACAATTAAGCTTATAATCTCAACTAATTATTCAAATAACACATACTAAACTCAATTCCCCCCATCCAAACCAACCCCTGGCTTTTCAAATTGGTATCAACAAATCAAAATTCTAACCACTAGTAATCCAATAAAAATTCATTAATATAGAACATTAACATGATTAAAAAAATTATGGATAAATGAGAAATTAATATAAAAAAATATTTGGTAAGTATACTTTTGTAAAACTCAAGATCTCTATCTCGCGTATAAAAAAAATAAGATTTTCTTGTAGTTTATACAATGAGAAGTTGATGAGTTATAAATAAACCTTAACAAAGTAGCATGAGTTAACCTATACTTGCAAGCTTGGCCTGGGCGCGGGCATCAGACACCAGATCAGGTCTTGGGTTTTAGTTTATTTTTTGTTAATATATTTTGGATTTGGATTTGGGCAATTATAGAGTGATTTTTTGGCCCATAAAGAATTGTTTTTTGTCAACACATGAATAAAGAGTTTGAACGATCAATGTTTTTCATTTTCCTAAACAGCTTTTCAAATAAAAAACATATGATTTTAAATCTAAAAAGAGTTATTTTTTATTATTTCTTTATCAGTTTTGGTTTGAAAATCAACATAAATAAGGATTAAAGAGGAGATGTTCTAGATATTTTTACAATAATTCTCTAGTCTTCTCCTCTACAACTTTCTAACTTGTTTTGCCTACCTTTTACTTCCTTAAAATAGTGTTTAAGTTCCCATCTTGGTAGGGAGTTGTTGGAATTCAATTTCTCAGGTTCTTTAACCTTATTTAGTAGGAAGTTGTTGAAATCCTAGAAAATTAATATCATAACTAATGAGAAGCAATAAAATTTAAAAGACAAATGATTAATCATTAACAACAACAAGTTACTATTATCTTAAACTTACATATGTTTATTTTTAATTATTTTTTGGCTTTACATGTGATAATATACTTTTTAGGATCTTCTATGCTTAAACTATAATCTTATATTGTCTATATAAGTTTAGTATGCAGGCTACGTCGCTTTGATCTATTTACTAGTTTAACTTGATCACATAAAATTCCATACGATACACCAAAATTAGGGTGACATCTAGTCTAATTTATAGCATAGAAACAACAATAATTTACAAATTAAAATCACAAACACCTAATTATATAAGCCGAACATTGTTTGATCAATTAACCAACAAAAACAACAAAGGGAAAGCAGGAAGTTTTTGTTGCTGTTGCTGTCGCTGCTGCCTGACGCCGAGAAGATAAGGAGGGAGAGATGGGCTCTTCGAATGGGGTGGGGTTAAGCTGCTGTCTCGGTTTGGTGGAGGAAGGGATAAGATAAATGAAGGCTATTGGATGCGTGGGGGTTTACTGATTTAACATAACCTCAGAAAAATTAAGTCATAGATTTCAAAAGTTTTGTCAATAACTCCATTGGCGATGAACAATTTTCCGACAGTGAATTAATTAATTACGTAAATACTACAAATTTTGTAGGTAAATTAATGTTATTTTTTATTTTGACAAGCTCAAAAAACTCCTTTGACATGTTGAAAACCAGCTGGAAACACAAGTAATAACTGATATGGACATGGCCCCTAGTTAAACTGCTCTTGCTCTTTCCGTTATTAATTATTTTTTTTAATTTAATTTCAAATATTTTCGATCTCACCACGATCTTATTAAATTGCTAAATGAATCTGGTGGCAAACCCCTTCTTAAAGCTTTTCAGGCTGTTTATTTAGTACTTTTAATTATCAGATATCATCACATGTTTACAATTTCAAGAGGATAGAGATGGAAACAAGATAAAATAAAAGGACGAAGAAAGTTAATTGTAATATTGCACAGTTAGTGCACCAAGTTTTGAGGTTTTCTCAATCAAGTCCCCTGAATTTTATTTTATGCAATGCATACCACTGAATCGAATCAATAAGTGTTTGGGTACTTGTCGAATGATGCCCCATTTGCCAGGACGTGGCAGCCAGAATGCCATGTGTTAAACTTGATCCATCTCTACTTGGTTTTTGTTGAAGGAAATTTTCATTCCAGGAAGATCCATTTCCAAGTTTTCAACTCATGATGTAGGTCAGGGCCAGAATATTTTACGTGGAGAATATATATAAGTAATTATAGGACGCATACCTAACTCATTTAACTTTGAGCTGTGGTCCTTACGAGACTAATGAATGATCTAGACTTTTCTTTGGACACGATAAAATTTTGGGTTACAGGGTTTAAGAGAAAATAGTCGATTGATCAGCACTCCATATATATACCAATCTTTTTTTAAAAAAATGTAAGAATATAATGTCAAGGTTGAATTTTTTTTTGTTGACAATGTCATTAAATTTTGCTAAATAGGTTAATTTTTAAATCTCTCACCCCAACTTTGTTCTTGGCTTAAACTTCAGATTAAATCGTATGAGAGTTATCTTAATATGAATCAATTAACTTCACAGATATAAAAACAACTTGTATGACTTATAAGAACATTGTTTAGCTTTCAAAAAAATTTCAACGTGACAAGTTTTTTTAACTATTAAGATATTAGATCGATCCCGGTCAACTTGCGTCCCGCGGCATAAACTCTACTAGTTTTAATGACTTTTTTTTAATATTTTTATTTAATTATATGATAAAAATATATATGTTCGCAAAATCAAGCACTAACACAATGTTAAGATATTTGTTTGAAACCATAATAACACTACAATAAGCAAAGTAAAATAAATCATAAAGCATGTTTTTTAATAATCAAATATTGAAGAATGAAGTGGATTGGGCCATGGACTCCACTAAGATTAATAACTTATTTGTTTTATATCAAAGCTATTCTTTATTTATCCATACAGTAGTAAAAATAAACAGTCACAAAATTAAACATCAACCCATACTGAGATATTTGTCAAGAAACTAATAACCCCTTAGAAGAAAAATGAAACAAATTATGAAGCCCAAAACCACTATCAATGTTGAAGAATGATATATAAAATAAAAAATAATTTAAAAAAAGTTACAATGTCAAACCCGCAAACTGAGACACCTGAGTTACCTCGCCAAACCCGTAAAATGATTTATGGACTCCATGGAGGTTGATAACATGGTTTTTAAAATTATTTTTTTAATTGTATGATTAGAAAAAAGATCATAAAATTGAGTTCAATTAAACAAAAAAAAAAAGATTACTCTACTAAACCCGTAAACCAAGTCAAATCTGGTTACTTCGCCAAACTTGCAAATCAGGTCATGGTCTCCATAAAGTTTAATAGTATGATTTTTATGAAACTATTTCTTATTTAATTATATGTTAAAAAAAATAGATGCTCATAAAATCAATTATAAACCCAATGTTGAAATGTTTATTTGAAAAAGTAATAACCTTATAGAAAACCAAACAAAACAAAATAAAATAAATTATGATTCTCACTCAATCAAATATTAAATAATAAAATAAATAAATATAAATCAAGAATTAAATCAAAAAAATTTTAAAAATTAAGAAACTAAACAAAAAGGAGAGAAAATTACTTTGCGTGTGTGAAACAAACACACCAAGGTACGAGGAAGGCCTGTAATATTTGGATGGTGCGTGAGCATTCCTCAAAGTTCTTATAGATGTTATTTTTAAAATTTAAAAAATATTAGGAAGGTTAAAATTAAAAAAAAAAATATATATATATATATATATTTAAAATAAAAATCTAATTTACTAGAGAAAAAGCTGGAAAAAAATAAATACACAGGCCTGCCCCTGTCAGCCCCCTGATTAATTGTCCTGACTAAAAATGATGAGGGAATTGAACTTTCAGAGGCACTGATAAAGTTTACATAATTAAGAACTCTCGATGGTGTACGGAATCCTATATTTTATCTCATGTATTGAACTGGAACGACCGTGGGGAGTGCTAATTCGCAGACAAGATATTATTGCTTCCTAGGATGAAATAATAAGTCGGGCAGTGTTACTGTACGCGCTCGCTCATGTTCCTAGAAATTCATGCCAGACACGTTCATCATTCTAAGAACCTAATAATTGCATCCAACTTTAAGCAAAATCCAAGGTACGAGAAAAAGGTATTCATGCACAATATAAAAAATAAAAACTTATTTCATCCTAGGAAGCAGAATCCAATTATTAAATAAATTTCAAGATTCGTGATATATAACTTGAAATATTGACGAAAATCATGAAAAAATCACCATTTGTAAACCCATCAGTAAAAATTATATTGATGAAATAAATATATAACTGTTGATGAAATATTTCATCTGAAAATTAAAATATTATATATATATGGAAAAAAAATATTGATCCTTGCTTGATAGGTAACGGTGTATATTTTTTACATGATTTAATTTTATTTATGAATCTCATGTTTATTGACTTTGTTTATAAATAATGTAATAAAGCATGTCTATCTAGGTTTATATATATATATATATATATATATATATATATAGAGACAAGATCTTTACTCCATCTAATCCCTTTAAATATTAGAAAAATATTAATCCTTGACATTTTTTGCATGCAACGGTAAAAAGATGATCATTTTGTCCATTAATGTCTTATTTCAATGAACAAAATGGTCTTTATTGCAACATTTTCTAGCATGCATGCCAATAACACCTTCTCATGTTCTAATTTTACAACAAAAAAAATTGTTTATCGTGATAGAACAATAAAATAAGATATAATTAATTGTTTCATGACGTCGAGTGGTGACTACTAGACTCACCTAAGAGTCTCTTCTTACCATATTTGTTCATTAATTATTCGATTTCCATATGCACGACCTTTCCTTTGAACAACGTCCCGTTAGTTGCCGACAGGAGCAGAGAAGATGTGAAGGCAGGTAAAGTCCTCTATACTAGATATTTTCCGAATCCATCTTGAAAAGATAAATAAATAAATAAATAAAGAGAGAATCATGGAGGGGTAGGAATTCCAGTTTGTCATTTTTCAGTAATGGTGCCACCACCT
>Ga0307515_10024682_pt1 | contig 10455 bp, 6 predicted proteins | sample 17_EM_MG_FD_194513 | JGI IMG/M metagenome (GOLD analysis project Ga0307515, IMG submission 194513) | Populus trichocarpa ectomycorrhiza microbial communities from riparian zone in the Pacific Northwest, United States - 17_EM | ecosystem: Host-associated > Plants > Roots > Unclassified | place...
CGGGGGCGGCGGGTATACTTGGAGGCAAAGCTGGTGCTCTTGCGTTGGCTGGCCAGTGCTTTCCTCTCTCTGTTTCTGTTTTTCCTTCGCTTACTCTCCGATCTTCCTTCCCTGGGTCTTTTTTTTTCTGTCCTTTTGTTCTCCTGTGTTTGCTCGTCCTCCCTTTCGCCTTCTGTGTGTATCATTAACTTCCTGTGTTCTGTGTGTCCACTTTGTGTCTGTCCCCTGTTCTTGTTTTTGTTCGTCCTCTGTTTATCCCCGGGATCCTTTCTGTTTTCTTTCCCTTTGTTTTCGTTCTTCGTTTGTGCCTCGGTAATGGCATGCATCGTGGGGGCGAGAAGGATGTTACCATGATCTGCTGTCATTTCCGCTGAATCGGGATGAAAGAGATGAACAATTTGCTTTGAAACGGCGCCGTTTTGAGCTAAGGCGGTCATTCTTCAATTTGGCCGCTGGAATTATGATATCTTGCAATCAGGCCCTTATTCACGGAAAATTCTTTTTTTTTTTTTAATTTGACCCCTAGATCAATTTCAATTTTTAATTTTATTTTTAATTGTGTTTTATTTAAAAAAATTAGAAGGAGATCGCTTGATGACGTAGCATTTACAGAATTTGATCGCAATCCTAATTTTGTTCCTGATGATATTTTATTTGATGTTGTTGCGCGTTTAAGAAACCAAAGAAACTATAGTCCGGATGGATTTCGTACGTCATGAAATTATAGATAGTTTAATGGAACAATAAAAAATATTTGATATAAGTATTATTTATTTCATGACGTAATAGCAGTAGTTAAATCTACAATATTTAAATTAAAAATCATCAATATTAATATATATATTTTTTAATTATTTTATAACCTCAATTTAAAAAGCATTAATTTAACCAAACACATTAAACTACTTTTTGTTCAACCTCAATTTCAACCACAGTTTTAACCAAACATCTATTTTTTTCAAACCAACCTCAACTAAAAGTACTTTTTATAAAACAACTTTTTTCAAACCACAACCACAACAGCAACCGCAATACCAAACACGCTCTAAGACTATACATGATAACAGGAGATCCACTATTTGATTGGGCTTAATTAAATTTTTTCAGGTAATTCTATGATTAGTTTTCTGTAAACAACGATAAAGCCGCTGATTGGATCATTGAATCTTCTAGAATTAGATTCCAGGCCTAGATGCTCCTCTTTAGGTCTATTTTGTTATTTTCCCTATGTTTTTTCAGATTTTATATTGTAATTTAGGTTTTTTTTGTTTATTTTTTTTATGTTTTTCAGATAGGATTTTCAGGCTTATTTAAAAGATTTTGTAAATCTCTCGAGGAGATAGCCATTATATATTTTTATTTTTAGAGTATAAAACTATGAAATCAAGATTGATATATGAAACCTTTTCCCTTATTAAACATCATGTGTTTTTTAGTGTTTTAATGTATTTCTACATTTGTCCTATTTAACTTTCATCTGCATCAGTATCATTTATCAAGTGTTACACAAACATCGAGGTTAGTTTTAATAGACCTTGTATGATTAGCTAGAGATTGTACTTAGTGCCACTAAATTAAACTTGTTCTTTACTAGTGTGTGTGTAATAGATAGAATTATATATAAAGTAATACCATCAAGAAGATGGAGGCTGAAAGAGAAGGGAGATTATAAGAAGGCAAAATAGAAAAGGAAAACAAAGAAGCAAGAGACCAAACTAATTACATCAGTTCATTATATATTTAGGATTTCTTAAAAGATTAAATCATGTGTAACTAAAATTTTGTAATTGAGGAATTCAATAAAAAAGCTAAACGGTGAAAAGTGAGGTAAAAAATCATTAAAAAATTTTAATTAGATATTTTTGATGTAATTTTGAAATTAAATCATAATAAAATTACGTAGAAAAATATAGAACATGATGTATTGTCCAACTTAATTTGGTAGGAATCCTAATCATACAAATAACCTTTCATAATGTATGGTGCGTATCATCATAGTTTTCAATATGGTAGTGAGATAAATCACTACACCATTAAACAGTTTTACCGACGGATTCATTCCGTCGGTATAAGACACAACTCGTCGGTAAAATTTTTATCGACGGCCTCACCGACAAAATCCGTCTATCAGAATATTGATCGTCGGTAATTTCCCCGTCCGTCGCTGATTCTGTCAGAAAAAAAAAACAAACACCAACGGTTTTACAAACAGGGGATGCGAGCCAAAAAAAATTTTCCCGCAAGAACTTTACCGACGGACGTGTTCCGTCTGTATTTCCAACGGTAAATCACCGACGGACTGGCCGTCGGTAATTGTGGCATGGGTGGTAAATATTTCATCGGTAATATCAACGGTAAACACCGACGGAATATATCCGTCGGTGATTGTGGCATGGGTGGTAATTTTTTTACAACTCTCGGTAAAATACCGACGGCTAGGTTCCATCTGTAAGGCCGTTGGTATTTATTTAAAATATTTTTTTTAAAATCATTTATTAATAGTAAAAAAACTAATTAACCAAATAAAATTGTATTAAACATTAAAAATATAAAAATAATGTTAAATAATATTCATCCAAATATTCATTACAAATTTAATGTGTTTCAGAAACAAAATTAAACTAGATTAACAGCAGAGCTGGAGGAGGAGGCTGGTTATTCCCGATACCGTACGGCCAAAAAAGAACCGCACATATATCATCACCCATCCTTCCCAATTACCATTTCCATGGAAAATTCAGCAATAACAATTAAAAGAGACTAAATTTTCAAATAATTATTACAATACAAACAATAAAATAATTAAATTTTCATTCTACAAATTTATACGAATTTATACGAATAATTAAATAATTAAATTCAATTATTTAAAAAAAAATTCATCACCACCTCTCCTATATTACAGACTACCCACAGTTTTCATACCTACAAATATTGATAATATCCACAAGCCAATTTTCATTCTACACATCTACACAAATGTATACGAATAATTACACAAATATTGCAAAATCAACTCTATACAACCTAACATCTATATATTTTCAACTAACATCTATACAAATTCATAAATAACAATTAAAATTAATCGAAAAAATAAAAAACATAACAAACAATAATATAATAAAATTAAGATAAACTAATTAAATTTAATTCTATATTTCAATTAAAATTTTAAAGGTAAATTCAACAATAACAATTCAAATTTAACAAAATTTTCAATTATTATGGCAATACAAACAAGAAAATAAATTAAACAAATAAAAAGAAAAAACTAAAGACTTTAGGAATGAAAAATGTTTACCTTAATAGTGTGTTGATTTGATTTCAAGATTTTATCTACAAACAATACACAAAACAAAGAGCACCACAAAAATAATCATAATTAAAATAAAAAAAGTAAAAAAATACAAATATAAAGAAAGGAGAATCATACCTTTTAATATGATTAAAACTACAATCAAAACAATAAAAATACAGTGACAAACGCAAACGATTTGCAGGAGGAGAAGAGAAGATGAATGAGAGGGGGGGTCGGTTTTATGCTACAATTTTACCAACGGACTATAAAATAATATTTTTTTGGGCGGTGGCATTAAACTCCGTCGGTATTTTTTTGAATTTTGCACTAAAATTTTGAAAATCTCTCCAGATTTTTCGAAGTCCATCGGCACATCCGTCGGTAAAAAGGTGTTAGAGCATGGGCGTATTGGATTGGCCGCGTCCGTCGGTAACTGTGCCGACCGACCAGGCAGTCTGACAGTCGCACGCATTGGAATGTGCACCATCCGTTGGTGATTTCGTCGGTAAACGCGTCAGTGATTATGGCAGGGGCTGTAATTTTTTTGCAACTCTCAGTAAAATACCGACGGGACATATTCTTTCGGTATAGCTGTCGGTGATTGTGGCAAAATGCTGCAATTTTTTTCCAACTCTCGGTAAAATACCGACGGGAGAAAATCCATTGGTTTATCCGTCGGTGTTTGTGTCAAGCTTTTGCATGTTTTGTTTATATTACCTGTCTATCCTCCTGCATAAACAATTAAATTGCAAACTTACAGCACGCACAACACAATAACAAGAGCAAACAATTATAAAATTAATATTTCATGTTCCAAAATATCATCCATAATATTACATTATATATAAAAAAGGCTTGACAACATATTTAGTCAAAATTTTCATCTTCATCCTCAATTGAATTGTTATCAGCTTCATTGCACTCTTCAATGTGGTTGTAATCTTCTTCCTCAACATTCTCTAGTCCATTAGAGTTCAAAATAGCATTCAACTCCTCTACGTCAACATCAACAAGACTATCATCGAAAACATGAAAATTTAAATTTTCTTCTAAGTCAATCGAAGGAGTAACTCGGTATGGTTCAACCAACTCACTAGCTTGAAAGACTTCATCTATCACACTTGTGTCTTCGTTCTCATCTTGAACAACCTCGACACGACCCCTAGGTTTGGTTTTTAAAATGGATAACCAATCAACTCTTGATCGGTCCTTTCTAAAGGAAGGGGTGTATGTGTAATAAACTTGTTGGCATTGCTTTGCGAAAACAAAGACATCGTTTACATTGTGGAGTCTAGCTTTTGAGTTGATTTCAACGAGACCATAGTGAGGATCTACTCTGATTCCTCTGTTAGTTGTGTCATACTAATAGCATTTGAATAAAAACACTCTATTCGGCTCGCTATGATATTACAGTTCGATGACCTCTTCTAATCTACCATAGTAGTCAACTTCAAGCTCACTAGAAGTTGATCCCTTAATACAAACACCGTTGTTGCATATCTTTCTTCCATGCCCGTATTCTTCAGTATGAAAGACATATCCATTGATAAAATACCAATTATAGCCAGCCTTGATATGTTCGAGGCATGTCCATCGGGAAAACGCAGACTCTTAAGCCATTTGTGGAATAATAGTTGTGCGTTTTTCTCTAATACGAAGCTTGCTCTTGGTTTTGCGACCCGTGACCCATCACAAACCAACTCCATATTTTTACGGTTATAGAACAACGCTAAATCCAATCTAGCCTTGATTTTATCATTTGTCTTCCTCTTTACATCCATGACGGTGTTGAAAATGTTATCAAACATGTTCTTTTCAATATGCATGACATCAAGGTTATGGCGAGAATATTAGTCTTCCAATAAGGAAGCTCCCAAAAGATACTTCGCTTTACCTAATTATGGGTCAAACCAAAATAGGAAACTTCTGCTTACCTGATTGGAGATCAAACAAATATCATCGTACTCTGATACAACATCATGCAATTCTTCACTAGAAAGACGCAGGGGTGCAACATCCTTTTCAACTCTGCCAACAAAAAAATCCTTTATGTTCTTTCTGTACCTGTGATTCGGTGGCAAGAAACGACGGTGATAGTAAAAAAAGAAGCTTTACCCCTGTTTGTTAGCGTGAATGCCTTGTTGTTTTCCATACAGTATAGACATGCTAGTTTTCCATGCGTGCTCCAACCAGAAACCATTCCATAAGCTGCGAAATCATTGATAGTCCACATCAAAGCCGCTCTCATAACAAAATTATGTTTCCTCTAGATATCATAAGTCAAAGCTTTAGAGGATCACAACTGCATCAACTCATCAATCAACGGTCGAAGACAAACATTTATATTCAGCCTCGGACTGCTCGGACCTGGTATGACCATAGATAAAAACATGAACTCCGGCCTCATACACATCCCCAGTGGCAAGTTATAAACTGTCAATATGACTGACCAACAAGAATAAGAAGCAACAAATGATCCGAATGAGTTGAATTCGTCTGTACACAACCCAAGAGCTGAAAAGTGAGGATGCACACTATTAAAGTGTTTCCATGCTTCGCCGTCAGAAGGATGCACCATCACTCCATCAACCGCATGATGTGATTGGTGCCATGTCATGTGCTCAACAGTCCTTGGTGGCATGAATAACCTCTGCAGTCTAGGTGTGATTGGAAAGTATCTACATTTTTTATATGCCACGACAATCTTTCCCCTGCCAGTTCTGGGTTTGTAACGGGAATGCCCACATGTCATGCACTCGGTCAGCTCAACATTTTCAAGGTAGTATAACATGAGCAAGGTAGGGCACATGTCAATTTTCTGGTATCCTAAACTGAGGGGTTTCATCATGGACTTTGCAGCATATAAGTTCCTTTTCAGCCTGTTCCCTTCAGGTAAAATGCTTCTCGCTCATTCGATAATCTTGTCATAACCGGCCTCACTCAACCCGTAATCTGACTTGATGGTGAACACTTGTGCTACAGCCGATAATTTACTGCAGTTTGTGCAGCCATCACATAATAGTTCGTCAGAATCTTTTAACAGATTAAAAAACCTTGATACATCTGTATTAGCTAGGTTCTTCTTCTATGATTGGATATTCACTAACATTACCTTCATTCATTCTCATTGCATCCATAACCATATTCATGTAAGGATTACTGTTGTCATTTACAACTTCATGCACGTTGCTAGCACTAGAAGTTGACCCAACCACCCTTTCTACATGCTCTCATTAGAAACAAATAGTTCTCCGTGTGCATACCAATACAGGTAATCCTCCATGAACCCTTTGGTTAGAAGATGCATCGTTACAACATCTTGATGCAAAAACTTTTTATTTTTACACTTCCTGCATGGACATCTAATACCGCCATCAGTAAAATTCCTCGGAATAGATATTGCGAAATTAATAAAACCCTAAACCCCGTTACAATAATTTATCCTCCGCAATCCTTGGGGTGAGTCCTGATACATCCATGGACGATCATCCAACATTAATTAACTATGTTACGTAAATAAATTTGCAAAAATATTGGTTTGCCCTGACATTATCCAACAAACTAAAAAAAAACTTATGTTAAATATTCATTATCAATTATCAATTATCAACGTCCATACAAATTTATACATATATAAATTAACGGAAATCAATACTCCACAATAGAATTTATAAAAATTAAAACGGACCCGCTAAACAAGCTATTATTTATTTCATTACAACACATCTAATTTGGTGAAATTCAAACAAAGTTTCAACAATTTACAAACAAATACAATTTAACAAAATCTAAAACAAATTATAACAACTACAAAATTATACATTCATACTACAAGTTTCTTTGACAAATAACAATCAAATAAGTACATACGTTAATAAAATACATATACTAAAAAAATAATAAAAAATAATAAAATTGACATTTAAATGTTAAAACTAAAAAGGATAGATTCACTTATAAAAAATGATAAAATCCAATATAAATTGCTCGGAGAACAGATGTTGTGACCACATACAAAAGTATAAGAAACTTGAGTGCTTGTGTTGAGAAGAGGGGGAGAGTTGGGATGGGTGGTTGGCTGCAGTTTGGGAGGGGAGAGTTGGGATGGGGAAGAAGATGGGGAAGAAGAATGAGAAATAGAGGAAGAGAGAGTCGGCATAGTAGGTATATATCGGCTTTTACCGATGGAATCACTGACGGACACGTCCCGTCGGTAAGTTCGCCGATGACTGTGCCACGTCACTGTACGGAGATCCCAGATTGAATCCCTCGGTCATTCCGTTGGTAAAATCATCTGAAAAAAATCCACGTCATCACACCATTGCAACTTTTCAAAAATCTATATAATCCGTCGGCAATACGGTCGGTATATACCGATAAAATTAGAGATGGAATTATTTTTGTCGGTAATGTTTACCGATGAAAAAATTCAGTCGGTGATTTTGTTGGTTTTCGCCGATTTTCTTGTAGTGAATTCCTTTATTTTTGTAGGTTAAAATTTTAATGTGTGCGTGTGTGTCTGTGTGTATTATCAAAGCTAATTGTGGTTTGAAAAATGTTATAGATACATATTCATTGACATTATTCACTAAAACAGTGTAATAATATCATTGCTCGTACTAACAAAAAACAAGTGCCTTATTTGTAGGGGTATTTAGGTCTTTTGCATGTTCCCTTAGTCATAAAAAGATTGATTGAGGGTATGTGTTTTTATTTTTATTTTTTAAAACACAATAAAATGATGTAATATCTTTTCAAATCAAAATTCATCAAACTAGCAAACAAGAGTAGTAATGTCTTTTCAATTTTTTTAAATATTGTAAAATGACAAATTTACCTTTGGGATACAAATTTTAAACCATGCATGCTAAGGTCTTTTGTGTTTTTCACTCTGTTTTTTTTTTACTACCAGGTTCATTAATGACATTTTGGTATTTTAGCAGGGTTTAATTATTAATTCAATTGAAAAAGATGATGGTGCGTTGGAGATGCCCCCACACTTTGGGCAGACCCTACGACACTTTCTGGTGGCCAAAAATGCCTTTCTATTATGTCGTTGAAAGCGTTACAGTGTCTTTTTGCTCATGGGGTAGCATATGTCAGCGACAATTGAGCAGTTTGTTGTCAGTGAACCTTTTTCTCTCTCTCCTCCATTGAATATTACAGGTTGGTCCTCTTTGTTGTTAATGTTTCAACTTTAGCTCTTATTCTTTTGATTTTTAATTTTTGTTAATGACCATTTAATAAAAGTTTTATTTATTTTCAATTTCATCCATCAATTCCAATTTGACATACATTATATTTTCCAAGGTGGTCCCTATACTTTTGATTTAAACATAAAACATATTTCAATTAATAAAAGTTTTTGCCCTTTTGTAAAAGTTTTATTGGTTTTGAATTTCATCATTCAATCCAAATTTATGGTATTATGTTTTTCAATTTGGTCTGCATTGTTTTTATTTCTAATTTGTTCTTGATCATTTGTAAAAGTTTTATTTGTTTTCAATTTCATCATTCAATCCAAATTTATGGTATATTATTTTTACCAAATTTATCCTCATTCTTTTTTTTTTTGTTAAAGTTATTTTTCTTTTCAATTTCACCATTCAATCAAAAAATATTTTTATTTTTATGTCAATTTTGATTCTCATTTTATTTTTATTTTTTGGGTCTTTTTGCTAAATTGATTTTTCATTTTAATTACACCTTTCAATCAAATATAAAATTTATTTTGTATTTAAATTTTGATTCTTATTCTTTTAATTGCTATTTTTTAATCTTTTTGTATAATTGAAATATGTTTTTAAATTTATCATTCAATATTTGATTGACTAGGAATTGAGCTTTATAATTTTTTCAGGTAAAGTGTTTTAGGTTTAATGACTCAGGTTGTGGGTTTGCACTACTAGAATATTGCATAACACAAATGAAATATTCTGTCAGCCTTTAAACATTGATTATGTCGGAAAAACATATATCGATGAAATCACGAACGATAACTAATCGTCAAAAAACATATTGTTGTTATGCATATTAAAGATAGAATTAAACCATTAAAGATTTACATCTAATAGTGGCAAGTCCTGTAATTTTTCTCAAACTCTCTAGAACTTTTTGTGGGATTTAGTCCATTAGTAATTTCATTTGTAGTTATTAGTGATAAAATCCTGTAATTTTTTTCCAACTCTTTGAAACTTCTCGAGGGACTTATTTCATCATTCATTCCGTCTATGATTTAAAGTCCGTCGGTAATTCCGTCTTTATTGTATTCAATATTTTTTAAAAAATAAAAAAATAAAAAAACCAGGAAAAAAATTAAAAAGAAAAAAACCAAAATTTTATTATTAATTTAGAAATATTGTTGAATACAATTTCTCTAATGGATAGAAGATGTAGGAGGAGAAAGAGGAGGAGGATCTTTGTTGGAACAAGGTAGGCGACGAGGTAGACCGCATGTATACGTGAAGGTTAACAACAACTGCTCAAGAACATTTATTTTATCCCCAGGTCGACCATCTCAGCACTAAGTCGAGTTATTTCTTTATGTATTTAATGGGTTGTAAATTAAGTTATATAATTTGTTTGTTTATTTAAAAAAGAATTTCAGGTTATCTTGATTATTTTTTTAAAAAATAATTTGGTCTATTTATTGTCGTTTTTTTTTGTTTAATTAAAATAAAATCAACTTATTCCACCCAATCGAATTTATGACCAAGCCACAAATGTTTTTTTTTTAAAAAAAACACACTTATAAAACATGAATATTTTTTTTTTCATAAACAAATGGTCCAGACACGAGTATCAAGGCTAGTAACATTCTAATTAACCCTCGCTTTAGAGATACGGTCCAAATAATTATCGGTAAAAAATAATTTTTTTAAAATAAAAATTAAGTTTTTTCTACACCCCAGAGTATACATGCACTTGAGCATGCTCGCTTATTAGAGAAAGATATAATTAAGCGCATACCGCTCCGGACAACCGGGGCCTCGAGCCGCTTTCAAAAGCATGACGGCAGCCTTCACAGAAATCAACATCCTCTTTATCTCCTCCCGCAATTCTCGCTGTGGCATATCCTGTTCTGGGGTCTATGGTTTCCAACGTTTTCCCAGAGAATCCTTCTTATATATAAATCAACGGTGATGAAGAAGCTT
>Ga0307515_10024683_pt1 | contig 10455 bp, 1 predicted proteins | sample 17_EM_MG_FD_194513 | JGI IMG/M metagenome (GOLD analysis project Ga0307515, IMG submission 194513) | Populus trichocarpa ectomycorrhiza microbial communities from riparian zone in the Pacific Northwest, United States - 17_EM | ecosystem: Host-associated > Plants > Roots > Unclassified | place...
GTCCTAGTAAATAGTCTGGTAAATAACCGCGGTAAATAGAATAGTTACTACCTAATAGATTTTAATAATAAGTTACTTAATGGGGAGCTGAAGGACCTTATATATACTTATAGCAATTTAACGTTTAACCTAGACTCGCTTTTCCGCTAAAGCATCTATATAACTAATTATATAGGGCCACTACGTATAAAGTTTGAGATTACGTTTAGTAAACGGATGTTTACTTAATATACTATTAAATCTACCGCGGTAGATATTTAATCGCTTGCTAATGCGATTGCCGTAGGTTCTATTATCCGCTATCAGGCATAACAAGTAAAGATAGAAGCACTGCCTCTATTATAACTAGGTATTAAACAACTTAATTAATCTGCCCTTAACGAGTTCAATTCACGGCTAGGTAATAATCTTTCCGCTATATTTAATAAGCTTAATCTCTATAACGATAATAATAAGTTAAATAGCTTTATACTCCCTACTAACTTTACTTAAACCTAGCTTTAACCTACGTATAAGTTGCTTAATAAGTAATATAAGATATTAGCCATTAGCTATTACTATAACCGTTAAATATCTGCTATAGTTAGTAGCACTAGCACATATTCCTAAGTAATTAATATTATTAATTAATTAATCTATTTAGTTTCTAGGCCGCGCTTACTAGGGGTATAAGGTAAAAGAGGGAGGGTAGCGTCGTCCTAATAGATATTAGCTACTATAGTTATAATATCTACTTAGTGGATATAAGGTAAACTTACCTAGTATTAGCTAACCCCGCCTAATATTAGCCAACCTCGCCTAATATTAGCCCGCTATATACTAATTGGTATTACTATTAATTTCCTATAGTGCTCTTCGCATACATTTACCTCTATTTAATTACGCTAACTACCTTTATAGTACTAATAAAGACGTATCTAACTGGTAGGTTGCTGGCGGTATAGATATATCTAACGGCTAGTATAAGGGTAATAATAGAGGAGTAGGAGCTGGATACCCGAGAGTTAGCGAAGGTATAGGTACATCCTCTTCCTAAGTTATTGGCAAAAAGTTTATAGCTAACTATTAACTAGCCTGCGATATATTAGCGCTATAGCGAGGCGCTAATTGCTACGGCACTAATATTTTACATCTTCTATCTAAAACTTGCAAAGCCTATATAAGAGCTTGTAATAAGCGCTTATTTATAGCAGCGTGCTTGTTACGGACGCTTTAAGTACAATGTTACGACTACTAGGAAGGGAGTTAGAAGAAGCTAGTTGGTTAATATAAGTACGGTCTAGTATAGAGCTAGTAGAACCATGTAACGAAGAATGGTAAGCAAGTTATATAACGTGCTACGTAAGGGACGAGAGGAATGGAGAGAACTTACGTACCTCACGTATAGTGCGTACCTCACGTATAAGGAGGGTTTTCCTAGGAGTACGGTTGTGTATTTAAAGGACCACAGTCCCTACTCTAGATAGTTCTTTCCTTGTAGTAATTCTTAGAATATAATTAGAGTTAATCTATTGGGCAACTACTCCACCAGTTGTTATTACGTTATTAACTTACTTGCAATACCTATATACCTAGCCTAATAATAAGCCTATTGTAGTACTTGCTACAAGGTTCCGTTATATAATTACTACCTAGTTACGGTTTTAATAAGTTAAATAATATGCTACTAAAAGCAGCCACTACAACGCCATCGACGGCGGCAACTACTTTAAGGTCTGGAGGCGACACTAGTATAGTAGATACTAACTCGCAACAACCTATAACGGTTAAACAACTATAAGAGATAGTTAACTAGTTAACAGAGAATAATGCAACACTTAAATAAAGGATTAACGGGATAGGCGTAGCAAAGGTTAAGTTACTATTAATTAAAAGATTTTTAGGAGAAAGATTGAAGCTTAAAGGATTTCTTACGTAAATGCACTTTAAAGTAGCGTAGGAAGGAGTAAAGCTGGTAATACCTATAGATTAAATAGCTTACGCGGGATTATTCTTGTTAGGAAGAGCACTTAAGTGGTTTAAGCTTTACTTTATAGAAATATAAGCAAATGGAATAACGACCACTAATTAAGAGGTACAGTTTATGTTCTTAAGTTAGGAAGGATTTATAGAGTAACTTATATAAATGTTTAGAGACCTAGAGGTAGTAACTACGGCGGAAAGAAAACTCTAAGACATTACGTAACAAACCTTAGCAATTAAGTATATAATATAGTTCCAAATATTAGCAATATAAGTTAAGTGGAATAATAGGGCGCTTATGGCACAGTATAAATAGGGACTTAAGGCTAAAGTCTAGGACGTAATTATTCTGATGGAAGATGTAGATACCCTAAGGGAATTAATAGATTAAGCGATAAAGATTAATAATAGGATCATCTAAAGGGAATAGACTAAGAGAGGTTAGGATAGAGTTCCATAGTTATATAAGGCGCAGAGTACGCAACGACTAAAGCTAAGCTAGAAACTATAGTATGGCGTAGAGCTAATAGACCTAAGTAGTACTAAAGAAGCCTATAAGAGATGGAGTAAGAAACTATAGAAACCTAGAGGTTAAGGATCTAGTGATTATAGGACTAAGGAGTAAAGGCTAAACTAGGGATCTTATTAGCAGAAGACGTTTAGGTAGACTCTATAGCAAAGTTAATAGTTTAAAGACGGAGCTTATATAAATTATAGGAAATAGGGTTATTTCGCAAGGGATTGCAAAGATAGTTAGAGTTACTATATAATAAAGGGAACCTAACTAGTAAACGATATACATGTATAGAGGGACAACAGTATACTGCGAGGAACGAAAGAATGTTTAATTAGAAGTTTCGCGTTTTGTTATAATAACGTATACCAAATTTATAAAGACGCTAAGTATGGCGCAAGCTATTAGCTATAGGAGCCAAAATCTACAGAGTATAGAGGAACTAGAGAGTTAGATAAAGAATAAGATTAACTCTATAAGCTGGATTAGGATATTATAGCAACGTGCGGATAATAATTAGTAACGATAATAATAGAATTAGAGTATTTATTAATTAATAGCGATAAGGATAGTAAAGGAACTAATTAGGGGTATCTAAACCTTAATAACGCAATAGAAGCAGAGACTGAGACCGCTATAGAGTAAGGTTTAGTAACGGGTATTATAATACCGTTAGATACGGTATCTATTACTTTATAAAACGGCAGGAGTAGTATCTAAAAGAAATTAAGCAAGTAGATAACTACTAGTGCTAGCTCACCACTTAATAAAGGCAAAAGGCTAAAGGCTTAAGATTTTTAAGACAAGATAAGAGAGATCTAAAATTCTAAAGAAAGGATAAGGATAACCTAAGGACCTATAATAGACAGAAACTAATAGAGTAGGGTAGTAGCTTAGTTCAGAGATATACGAATAAGCTTAGGACAAAGTTTCCTAAAGGCATAAGATTCTTAAGACGAGATAAGTGAGATTTAAGACTCTTAAGATAAGATAAGAACACCACGGACGCCTAGTCGGACTAAGGCGGAAGCTAAACTTAAGTTAGAAGCAAGCTTAAAGTTAACTATTCTAGGAGAACAAAGTATTTAGCCTAAAGATCAAAAAGTTAATACGTTAGTTAAAAAGTACAAGGACGTTAAGGATCTATTGGAAAAACGACGACCACAAGAAAGTATAGAAGAGTTTAGAAAACAAATCTTCGTATAGCAGAAGCAATCTACAGAGCTAAGAATGCCAGATCGCTTTAGGAAAAAGATACCTATACAAAAGGTTACTAATAGGCTAAAGGCAGGTACACCTAGAGCTAAGTAGCTTACGGAACTGAAAGAGGAAGAGAATCTAGGGATTCTAACTAGATTCCAAGAACGACATATAAAAGGCTGTTATAAAGCAGTAATAAAAAGATACTTCCTTACGGATAGATCGTATATACTTAGTAAGCTATACTGAAAGTGGTTTAGGCAACAATATAATAATAAGTGGGAAGACTTTTATATGTAGTTAGATAAAAAGGTTATACTAGATTAAGTAATGTCTAAGAGATAGATAAGTTATATTAAAGGAGCCTTAATTATAACGTTTAAGGATCTAAAGGAACAAGCTGTAGACTAGAAAGAAATAATGCAAATATTAGTACTAGTAAATAAGATAGTAATGTTTAGATTAACGTGACAGAGGTTTAAACTTAAGGATAAAGATAAGTTAAGAGTTAACCTAAGACACCTAGCGCACTATATATTGGCATGGATTGCATATATAGATAATATATACGATATACATAAAAACCCAAAAGAAAAGAACCGAAAATACCCTATAAGAATGTATTGGGCACTAGATAAGAAACGGTTTAGGAATGCTAAATATATATACGGTTGGCATTCTACGGAAGTTTAAGAATAAGGGGACTTAATACTTTAACTAGGAAGATTCCTTACGGAAGAATGCCTAGATAGATAACAATAGTGGGAATGTCTAGAGAATACCTGTCTATGGTATATCGAAGATAAAAAGCGAACTAAGTATTAGCCTAAGTTGGACTAAGTATAAACAGGATTAAGTAGCTATTAGTTAGGAAAAGTAGAAGCCTATAGGACTAGAGGGAACCAGTAGTAGAGCCTTAGACCCTTAAAGGAATTTAAGGACAATACCTAAATTTATAAGTTAAGTAGTAAGATTAACAGTTTAGGGCGTTAATAGATAGTGGAGTAATAAGGAACTATATCTCGCTAGTAGTAGTTAAAAGAATAGGGTTACCGCATAGGAAAAAGGAATGTCCTTACCTATTAGTAATAATTTTAGGAGATCCGATAGCCTACGGAGGAGGCATCATTAATCTTAAAATAGGACCTATTTAGATAACTATTAAAGGAAGATAAATTAAGATGTCTTTTAATATATTACTATTGGGGAATAATAAGGCAGTGTTAGGAATGCCTTGGTTACAGGAATATAATCTAAAGATTAATTAGATTATAGGTTAGGTCAATATTAAGGATACTTAACGCCGTAAGATGCGATAATAAGCTAAGATAGTATAGTACTAAGTAGGAGCGACCTACGAGGAAATAGAAAAAGGGCTAAGCTATATACTAAAAAGATACTATAAGTACGGTAAGAAACTATAGTCACTGGAAAGTAAAAAGCTGTTAGAGTATATAGCATGGGACTATAAGATAGAATTAGAACTAGGAATAAGTCTAAGGTTTTTTCTAATCTATAAACTTACTAAAGAAGAAGGTAGAGCACTTAAAGAGTTTATCCAGGAGAACTTATAAAAGGGATATATTAGACCATCGCAATCATTAGCGGGTTATCTAGTACTATTCGTACCAAAGAAAAATGGCAAGCTAAGGCTGTGTATCGACTATAGATAGTTAAACAGTATTACCAGAAAGGATAGGTATCCTTTACCCTTAATTAGCGAAATCTAAGACAGGATAGGTAATGCGTAAATCTTTATAAAGATAGATCTAAGATAGGCGTACCATCAGATTAGAATCAAGAAAGGCAATAAATAGAAGGCAGCCTTTAGGTCAAAGGAAGGACTATATAAACTATTAGTTATGCAATTTGGGCTTATAAACGTACTAGCAACGTTTTAGAAGTGTATTAACAATATATTAGGAGAACACTTAGATAAATTTGTTATAGCATATCTTAACGATATTATTATCTACTTAATAACTAAGAAAGAATATAGAGAATACGTCAAATGGGTCTTAAAGAGACTACAAGAAGAATAGATACTAGTAGCAATTAAGAAATGCGAGTTCTTTACTAGGAAGACCGATTTCATTGGATTTATTATTAAACTAGGCCAACTTAGCATAGATCTAAAGAAGATCGAGGCTATAGTGAATTGGTAGGAACTAGAGAACGTTATATAGTTAAGATCGTTCCTAGGGTTTTGCAATTACTATAGGAGGTTTATAGCGTAATAGTTAAAGGACATTAAGCTATTTACGCAATTAATAAAGAAAGAAGAACTATAGGCATAGGGAGAGGAGTAATAAGAATTATTTAAAAAAGTTAAAAAGTTGTTTACCTAGGAGCTAGTTCTTAAGATCTATTAACTAGAACTAAAGACGGTTGTAGAAACAGATATATTAGACTTTACACTAGGAGTATATTTTATGTAGAAGTATCTAGATGGATGGCACCTAGTAGCATACTATAGTTAAAAGATAACACTACTAGAGTTAAACTATGACATTTACAACAAGGAGTTATTAGGTATAGTTATAGCACTAAAGAAATAGAAAGCGTTCTTATAAGGCATAGAAAAACCATTTATAGTTAAGATGGATTATAAGAACCTAATAGGATTCCTAATAATAAAGAAACTTAACTAAAGATAGGTTAGATGGGCAGAGATGCTTATAGAATACTATTTTGAGATTTAGTATACTAAGGGTATAGATAACACGCGGGCCGACGCGTTAAGTTAAAAGGCTAAACTGTAAAATAATAAGAAGCTATTAGGGGCTTTACTATAAAAAGATATAGATAGGTTAATTAGGTACAATTATCTAAAAATCACAGCAACTTAAGAAGAATTAGAGAAAATTTATAAGACACCAGAAAGCTTTTAGGCATAAAGAATTCTAGAAGTATAACTAGAAGATCCGTAGACGGATATATACAAAAACCAAGAAGTAAAGTATATCCTAAGAAGTATAGTAGAGCACTTTATAGAAGATTTCTATAAGGGAGTAATTTAAGGATATAATGGGGCTATAGGCTTAGTGTTAAGACTTTAAGAGGAGTATATTATTAACGGAATCTAGAGGATAGCTAGAAAGGTCACTAAAGAGTGTCTAAATTGCTAGAGAAATAAACTAATAAGGCATAAGCTATATAGAGGGCTATAACCTATTAAAATACTAGAGAGACCATAGGAGGTTATATTATAGGACTTTATTATAAAGTTACTAAAATTAAGAGATCCTATTACCGGACAAGATTATAACGCGATCTTAGTAATAGTAGATAAGCTTATAAAGTGGGGATACTTTATAGCGTATATAGAAGAGATATTAGTAGAAGATGTCGCTAGAATCTATATTAAAGAAGTGTTTATAAGATATAGAGTACTAAGTAAGATTATATTAAATAGAGATCTAAGATTTATAGCAGTATTCTAGGAGGTATTCTTAGCAGAGTAAGGAGTTTAAGTAGTAACTTCTACCGCATATTATCCGCAGACAGATAGTTAAACGGAAAGATTAAATTAGATACTAGAGCAGTATTTAAGGCACTATATCAATTATATATAGAATAATTGGGTATTATTGTTACTAGTTATATAGTTTGTATATAATATAATACTATAAGAAGGAATAAGCACTTTACTATTTAAGGCGAATTACGGATATAAGCTAAGAATATTATTATCGCCACGTTAAGTAAAGAAGACAAGTAGTACAGCTAAGTAAAGGATAGAGATATTAATAAATCTTTATAAGAACCTCACGGAAACAGCTAGAGTAGTATAGTAAAAAATAAAGAAATACTATAACGCTAAGAGATCTAAGGGACTAGATCTTAAGGAGGGAGATAAAGTATAGCTACTACACAAAAATTTTAAGAGTTAACAACTAAGTAAGAAGTTAGACTATGTTAGACTAGGACCTTTCAAAATTATAAAAAGAATTTCACTAGTTACGTTTAAGCTAAACCTACCAGCTAAGATGAAAATCTACCCTATATAGTATATCGTAATACTAAAGCTAGCATATGGAAATATTAAGCTACTAGTCTACGAAGCAGACATATATAGAGGACAAAAAGAAGACAAATAGTAAGTTTTAAAGATTATTAGTTATAAGAACGTTAACAATAAAACATGGTATAAGGTAAAGTAGATAGGCTATAATAAGACTACCTAGGAACTACTAAAAAATTTAAAGAATGCTATAGGAAAGGTATAGGAGTATCAGAAGAGAATAGGTTAGGTAATATTAATAAGGGAAGATTACTAAAGAACGAGTCACCTAAAGGGGACCTAAGAGGAGCGACTGCTAAACTACTTAGAGTTGTTTCCTTTACTAATTAAAGAGAATCCGTTTTTTTATCGCCAAGTTTTAGTAAACCTTATTTTATAAGTTTCTACTTCTTAGAACGCACCTTCTTACAAACTTTCTTAAGACGGAGGAGATAAGCAGACGTAGTAATACGGGCCTCTAGAGCCTTTTGCTCCACATCCTAAGAATATTCTAACTTAGTAAGAGCGTAAGTCAGCTCACTATCTAGGTAAGTAGCAGTAGATTAAACATAAGACCTTATAACAAATTACTTAGGGAACTTAAAGACTATTAAGAGTTATAGGACGCGTATACTTAGCGTTAGTAAAAAAGCAAACGTTATAGGATAAATGAATATTCGCTTTAGTACACTCTGAGTAAGAGGAAGGTTACTAAGACGAAGGACTCGCCAACGCGACATAGATTAACCCCTCTTTCGCACAACGAGAATACAGAGACGGCATTATTTTACCTAGCGACAGTATAGCAGCAACGGTGCGTATACGACATTACGCGTATAAAGAAGAAGATGCTTTAGGTATAATAAGTAACAATATTAACTAGATTAATTAGACGGATATTATACCTCTAGTAAATAACCTAGAGATGCTTAGAATCTTTAAGGACAAAGATAAAAAGAAGGGAGATAGTATTACGGACGCTTTAAGTATAATGTTATAACTACTAGGAAGGGAGTTAGAAGAAGCTAGTTGGTTAATATAAGCACGGTCTAATATAGAGCTAGTGGAACCATATAACGAAGAATAGTAAGTAAGTTATATAACGTGCTATATAAGGGACGAGAGGAACGGAGAGAACTTATGTACCTTATATATAGTGCGTACCTCACGTATAAGGAGGGTTTTCCTAGGAGTATAGTTGTGTATTTAAAGGACCACAGTCCCTACTCTAGATAGTTCTTTCCTTGTAGTAATTCTTAGAATATAATTAGAGTTAATCTATTAGGCAACCACTCTACTAGTTATTATTACGTTGTTAACTTACTTATAATACCTACACACCTAGCCCAATAATAAGCCTATTATAGTACTTGCTATAAGGTTCCGTTACAGTGCTGCTTTAACGCTTGAGAAAACCGCTCTAATATCTATATAATTAACCTAGAAGAACCTAAGAGTTGCCCTATTTCTTCCTATTTTTACTTTTATTCCTTATTTACTAAAAGCTTAATAAAGGACGGAAGCTCCTTATTAAGGATATCGGGATCCTACTTAGGTATTACTTACCTTAATAATACCGTATCTAGAACCTACCCTATATTATAAAGGCGATAGAGCTGCTTATCTAGTATAATATAATTAACTATAGGTGTTTATAGTGTATCCTAATACCTAGCCTCCGCCTATTATATAAGCTACTTTTATATATTACTTAATATAGGCTCCTGGCGGGTTTTCGCGATATCCGTACTATAGCTAATACAAATATTATACTCGCAATCCGTAAATATTGCTAGGTTATAGTTACTATAACATAAGTCTTTACTAATAGTAGACTGTAGGTCTCTATAGTATATAAGTTATATTACTCGTAAGCATACCTAATCCTTATTAACTAGCCGCTATAGGGTAAACGGTAGTTTACTATATAACTACGCATTAGTTAACCGCTTCTTTAGGTATAGGGTTAGTATAATAAGCTCTTTAGGTAAGCGTACTATAGAACTACTAGGGCTTAACCTACACCCGCTTCTTATATTTACTAACTACTTAGTACTAACTAACGCTATAGATAAAGCATCGCCTATAATATCTGTAGTCTTTATATTTTATTACCCGCGGATATTATTACGTAGCGCGCTTACGCGAAGATCGCCTATATACTAAGGTTGTATATACTTAGAACCACCTAATTTATTATAAGGACCCTACTAGCGGCTCTTAACTATAAAGATTGCTTCGCCTAAGAGGCCTTCTTCTTAGCCTGCCTGGCTAAACCGCTATACTAGTATATTATAGGATTTATAGCAAGGCATTCTATATTAGATTAAACGGTAAATATCTAAAATATCTAATATAATAAAAATTTGAATTTAAGACGTTGGGCGCGCGTATTTGGCGTATACGTTAGGAAAATTTTTTGCAGCATTTTACCAGCATTTTTAGCATTTCGCAGCATTTTGTAGTATTTAAAACAGACTATACGCATTAAGCAGCATCTAGGCAGCTATATATATATATTATATATAAAAAATTTATTTTTAGATAGATAATTGGATATAGTATATTATATAATAAAAATTATTATATAATATACTATATCTGTCTATAACGTGTTTCACCACTTAGTAGCCTACCCTACTTAGTGGCCCACTCTATTTCTCACCAAAAATCGTAAAAATTACAGTATAATATCTTAACAACCACTTAATAATAATTTCTAAAAATTTATATTTAAGCTTATATATATATATTATTTCTCCTCTTTTAATTTTAA
>Ga0307515_10024684_pt1 | contig 10454 bp, 9 predicted proteins | sample 17_EM_MG_FD_194513 | JGI IMG/M metagenome (GOLD analysis project Ga0307515, IMG submission 194513) | Populus trichocarpa ectomycorrhiza microbial communities from riparian zone in the Pacific Northwest, United States - 17_EM | ecosystem: Host-associated > Plants > Roots > Unclassified | place...
TGGAGATGGTGGTGAATATAAAGATGCCTCACCTTAAAGTGTTTAGGGAATCTCAATTAGTCATCAAGCAACTCCTCTCACTTTATGAAGTCAAGAAGCCTGGATTTGTCCTATATCATAAGTATGCACTAAAACTAGTGACATTACCTGATGTGTCCCTTTAAAACATGTACCACGAAACGAGAATAAGCAAGCCAATGCTTTAACAAATCTGACATCAACATTAACATCGTGTAGTGAGGAAATAAAAGTCCTTGTATGTCAAATATGGGTCGTTCCACTAATGACTCGTGATGGAGAAGAGAAAGAACAAGTGGGTGTAGTTTCTGTCTATGAGATTGAAAAAAAAAGATTGGTGCCAATCGCTTATCAATTATTTAAGATATAGTAAGTTACCTAAAGACCCACTCCATAAGACATAGGTGAGGCAAAGAGCTTCTCGCTTCATATACTTCCAAAGAACTCTTTATTGACACTCTTTTGATGGAGTCTTTTTGTGTTGTCTTGAAGAAGAGGAAGAAGCTACAAAAGCACTAGAAGAAACACATTTAGGGATCTGTAGAGTGTACCAATCAAGTCCTAAACTTCACTTTTGCTTCTTGTCCCTTTAATACTTGGGGACTTGATGTGGTGGGGTCATTGCCGAAAAGCTCAGGGGAGCATCTTTACATATTAGCTACAACCGATTACTTCTCGGAGTGCTCAGAGTGGGATGAACAAACATCATCTATTGTTATATGGTAGCAAGGTATATCATAAATGATAATAAAAAGGAGTTCTACAATACAACCATGCATAAATTGTGTGCACAGTTCAGTTTAGAACAACATAACTCTTTTATGTACAATGATCTGGCTAATGGCTTGGCAAAAGCTTTTAAAAAGACCTTATACAATATTCTCAAGAAGGTGGTGAATCACTTAAAGAAAGATTGGCATGATAGAATTGGAGAAACGTTATGGGCTTATTATATTAGGTAAACTCAAGCTAAGAGTTGCAATCCAAGAAAGACTCTCTAATGAAGACAATGCCCATTTATGCCTTGAAGAACTTAAAGCTATAGATAAAAAGCATCTTGAAGCACAACAATGATTAGAATGTTATTAAACCTGACTTTACAGAGCTTTCAATAAAAAAGTATGACTGCGCTCATTCCAAGTAGGAGATCTTGTCTTGGCAGTACGATGCCAGATAATTATATCAAAACTCATGGGCAACAAGTTCCTCTTCAAATTGGATGGATCTTACATGGTTCAAGAAGTCTACACTAATAGAGCTTATAAAATTATCGATGAGAATGAATTGAGGATTGGGTTCATCAATGGAAAATTCTTAAAGAGATAATATGTTTGAAATCTGATGTAACACCTGGCCTATATGAGCTAAAACTGCGAACGACATAAAAAAAACAACACAAAGTTTTTTTAACTACGTTATGACTTGATATTTTATCCATAAAGATACATAGGCAACTAGAACTTGTTCTGAGTACAGTTATACAAAAAAAATAAAAACAATTGAATTTTTTTTAACAACATTGTCATACCCCATTTTTGGGTCACTCCCAAATTCGTTTCCTTTACTAAAAAAACAGAATAGTGCATGGTGCATTTTAAATGGCACTGTGCTGCTTCTTCTCCCCCTGCGAATGCAGAGACAGGGGAGAAGAAGACTTTTTAAAATCCTTCTTTTCCCACTATTCTCTCTCTCTCTCTGTCTTGCTCTCCTCACTTGCCCAATAATACACGACAAACCCATGCTCCTACGTACCCTGCCAAGTGAGGGGCATCATACCATGCAAACGGTCGGCCACCTTACCCTACAGAGGTAAGGTAGCCCAGCTCCCCCTTGCACCATGATGGGACAGAGCAGGGGGGTCCCTCTCCTCTTGCTTATAAATAGGGGGAGGAAAAAAAAAAGAGGTGAGGGACAGATTGCAAGAGAAGAGAGAAGCAATAAAAGGTGAGAGAGGAAGAATTGTTTGAAAACAGAGGAGAGAAGACCGAAAAACAGAGGGACAAGTGAGAAGATTACAGAGGAAGAAAGAAGAAGAAGAAAAAAGAACCACCGTTGTTCTTCCTCTCCTCTGCCACTAGCAGCGCCACCATCAATCTCTCACCATCTTCCTCCCCCTGCTGCAACACCAGTGAAGAAGAAGAAGCTGGCACCTCTGCATAGACGGGAAAAACAGTAGCAGACATTACCCACCACCGCAAAAAAGAGTCGTCATCGCTCCGCCACTGTGCGCCATCATCGCTCTGCCAACAACAGCAGCCACCATTACAAATAGAAGAAGAAAGGAGAAGCAGGAGACAGAAGCGGGGAGAAGAAAAAACACAAAAAAAAACAGAAATAGAGGAGAACATAGCAGAAGAAAAAACACGGAGAAGAAGAAGAAAGGTCGACCACCGTCCAAGCCGTTCTCTGGTCAGCAATTGCTAGCAGCACCATCTCGAAGCCACCGCAGGTCTGCCCCTCTTCCTTCCTTCTTCTTCTTCTTCTTCTTTGCTACACCGTCTCCACTGTTAACTGGGCCGAACAATCCGACCCAACCCAGTCCAAAAAATCCAAAAAAATATTTCATAAAATTTGTGATTTCCCCGCGTATTATTTTACTGAATTTTGGCTAATATCGGTTTGTATTTTTAAACCGTAAAAATACAAATCTGATATTAAAATACCTAATTTTCATCGAAACATAAAAAAAAAACATGTCTTTGTTTTCATGCATACGACTAAATCTCTAAAAGCAAAAACAATTATATTGTATTTTCATACAACAAAGAAATCTTCAAAAAAAAATATATGTTTTAGCATGCATTTTGGCTTTAATAATCAATTTATTAAAGTCACGAGAACTTGACCAATATTTCAAAAAAATCCAAAAAATTATTTTGTTTTCTTTTAATATTAAGGATTACAAATTTATACGTAAAACGTATTCTTGATATTAAAAAGGTAGTTCTTTTGTTGACGTTAGGATGGTTAGGTTTTACCCGATAAGATAAGGATCTCCTTACCGAGAAGGACTTTTCTTAAACCATAGATAGACCAACAATTAGAAATACAATGAAATCTTAGCATATATCAGACAATTAAACAATGCAGCTTACCTTAGGTAGGGCGTATTTGGGGTGCTAATACCTTCCCTTTACGCAACCAGTCTTCGTACCTGATCTTTGAGACCAGTTAGGGTTTCTAGTGACCAAAATACTAGGTGGCGAATCCCATTCCATTTTCCACTAATAAAAGACAAGAATTCCTTGTCTTTCTTTATTTGTCAGATAGATACAATACACCCGAAAGGGGTGAACGATTGTCGCGACGCCGCACACGTGCGACAAACGTTGTTACTTGATCCTTTATCCATAAAGGTATGTAGGGAACTTAGAAATCATTCTAAGTACAATCACACCATCCTGAAGAAAAAACTCTTTGAATCCATATGATTCTTCACAAAAAAAAAAAGGTAAATTACTTGACAACACAATCACAACATGGAAACATGGGTAACAGGACGCAAACATAGACAAAATATATACTTTATTGACAAAAGAAATTCTATTATATAAAATGTATATTCTCAACATAAAGTCATAAGCTAGTGTTACCAAAACTAAAAAGCATTCCAAGATATAAGAAACAATCGGCATATTATAGCTTTCAGTTATGTCCTTCTAACTCTTTTTATTTGGTCTCTAATAGTCCTCTCAATTTTTGAAGAACGATTGTGTTGGCTTCACTTATTACAAGTGAAGTAGATATTGTCGTGATCTCTTCTCAAATGCTAGAGGTGATGACTTTTCTCTTAAAAAACTCTTCATCATGCGCCTTATGCGGTGACTCTAACTCGGTCTTCTTGTGCTGCAGCTCTATGAGTTGTTCTATTATTTTTGTTATCTCATCATTAGTGGTGGAAAAAGATCTAGAGGCCTCCTCTTCAATAGCTTTGGAAGTTTTAAGCTTCCCTTAAAGCTTTTCAATTCCCAAAGCTCACTGCTCTAATTTCATTGCAGAAGATAGCGAAGACTCTAAACGGTTAAGCTTTTTAGCATCTTCAATCACCTCAATCACCATTCTTCTAGTAGAGAAGCAATCAATCGTTATATCTTCGATGAAATGGAAGATCTTTTCAACTTCATTAGCTAAGTTAGGAATGTAATGGATTAGTGTACGTGCAATTTTATTTTTGATGCTCTCTCAACACTTAACAACAAATTCAAATTTTATATCGCCTATTATGTCATCAACATTATACCTAGTTACTCCTAAAGGCTCAAAGGCAATAATAACTCTAGTAGTACGTAAGTTAATCTCTATATTATCAAGGACTGGTGGAGGTGGTGCCATAGATCGGTGATTAGACTATGTTTGTGGCAAACTTAATAAAGGATGAAAGTTTCCAATCTTGACATCTAAAATATTGAAGGGATTAGGGCTAACAATAGAAACAACATTCATTTCTGGCCCAATATATATGTCAAAGTCATTCCTCAAGTCTTGTTAACCAAGATGAAACAAAGAACAATAAGAAAACAAAAAGAAGGATTCATATGATATGTAATATGAATTGAAGAATAAAGAAAGTGTCTAACCAATTCATCAATGTTATTTGGCATGATTGATGCATTAGGGACCTCATTAAAAAAACTCAGTCCACAAGGATTAAACACTTTCTTGGTGTGTTTTAACTGTTTCCAATGATGATCATTGTCTTCATGTTCATTATCCTCAACATTTAAAATTGCTTCAACATTGTCTTCCTTCTCCTCCTACATATATATCATTGTGAACAAAAAAAAAAACAAGAGATGAAAATAAAAAAGCAAGTGTTCATTTACCAATGGTAGAGAAAAGGATTGTGCACTCCCTTCCTTTTCCCCTGAGTTAATGGATTTCTTCTTGAGAGAATTTTTTGAAAAAATCCACTCTCAAAATTGTTATATTTAATGTGGCAAATGTGTGGGGAGACAAGGAATTCTTGTCTTTTATTAGTGGAAAAATGGAATGGGAGTCGCCACCTAGTAGTTTGGTCACTAGGAACCCTAACTGGTCTTAGAGATCGGGTACGGGGACTAATTGCGTAAAGGGAAGATATTAGCACCCCAAATACGCCCTACCTAAGGTAAGCTGCATTGTTTTATTGTCTGATAAAATCTAAGGTCTTGTCGTGTTTTCTAGTTGTTAGTCCGTCTATGGTTTAAGAAAAGTTCTCATCGGTAAGGAGATCCTTATCTTATCGGGTAAAACCTAACCGTTCTAACGTCAACAAAAGAATTTAATATCTAGAATACGTCTTACATATAAGGTCGTAACCCCAGATATTAAAAGAAAACAAAATTATTTTTTGTGAAATTTTTGAAATATTGACCTAGTTCTCGTGACTTTAATAAACTGGTTATTAAAGCCAAAATTCATGCTAATACATATTTTTGAATTTGTTTTTGTATTCAAATATGATTTTTATTTTTATTTTTGAGAGACTTGGCCATATGCATGAAAAAAAATATATTTTTTCTTTAATGTTTTGACGAAAACCGGGTATTTTAATACCAGATTTGTATCTTTACAGTATAATAATACAAACCAATATTGATCAAAATGCAGTAAACTTTTTTTAGAAAATCACAGATTTTTTTGGTATAATTGGTTTTTGAAATTTTGAAAATTTTTTAACTGGGCCGGACTCGGCCCGACCATTTTAGGTTGGGTCGGCGCTGCTCGGCCTAGTAAACATTGGATTCACTCTCCAATGTTCACGCAAAACAATGGAGAATGGAACCAAAGAAGATGAAGTGGAGAAGAAGAAGGAAGAGGGGCGGACCTGTGGTGGTTTCTGAAGGTGGTGTTGCTGATGTGGTTGCGGACCGTGGTGCTGACTGGCCGACGGTTCTTCTTTATTTCTCTACATTTCCCTTCTGCTTTTTTTTCTCTTCTACTCTACTCTTCCTCTTGTTCCCTGTCATTCTTTCTCTCCCTCTCTGGTCCTCTCAAACGTCCCCTAGAGTTGTTGCCTGAAGATGAAGACGAAGTTAAGGGTGATCAGTGCTCTGATCGAGCAACGTTTTCTTTCTTTCCTTCTGCTACTGTTTTCATTCCTGCACTCTTCTTCTTCTTCATTTCTGGTTTTCTGAAATGACAAAGACAATGGCAGCTGGTTCTGGTCTCAACGATTTCCTCTGTTTACATTCTTTCCTTCTGCTCGTTTCTGTCTCTCTCGTTTTTTCTTTTTTTCTCTCTTTTTTTCCCCTTTGTTTTCTTCATTTCCCCCCGGCTCCTCTCTATTTTTTCTTCACTGTCTCGTTGCTTTTTTTTTTCTTGCTCCCTCTCTTCCCCCCACTGGTTCGTCTCTTTCTCCTGCTTTTATAGGCCAAAGACGACATTGTGCTGGTAACGGCCAACTCGATTTCAATGCCTTTAATAATAAAACGTCTCCAATATTTATATTGCTTGAAATGGTTGATGAGGAAGAAGGTAATGAACAGTTGTCCATGAAACGGCTTTATTTCAAATGGTTGTTTTGAGATGTGAAATGACCATTTTCAGTTTGGTCACTCAAGTTCTGAAATTTTGTAATCAAGTCTTTGGATAAATTGTAATTGGATCCCTTGATTTTAGCGCCTTTTCCGGTTTGGTCCTTGGTTTCGGATTGTTTCAATCAAGTCCCTAATTTGCTATCAAACTTCAATAATTATGCAATTAAGCCCCTGATTTGACCAAATCAACTCTTCAAAATTATAATTGGACCCTAGAACTTTAATTTCTTCCAATAAAAGCCTAAATTGACTTCAAAATCAATTTTTGCAATCAAACCCTTCCATAAATTCAATTAAACCTTAGATAAAATTTAACCGAGTCCATAAACATCTGATTTTGAAATTTTCTTTCTTAAATTGAATTTTCCTTGTCAACAGGGCTCTCATTAGTTAAAAATATATTGTCAAATTTCAATTCTTGTATTTTTGAACCTCCTCAACCAATTTATAGCTATTTTATGGGCGTTTCAGCATCATTTTCTCACTCCTATTATTTTTTGGATTCCTTCCGAATATGTATTTTTTTATATGTATTGTTTTTTGTATTTTTTTTTCATTTTTTGTGTGGGAACCCAAAAATGGATAACAATAACACTCATTCTCTTTGTGTTAAGAATCACAAGTGGCATCTTTTTTATATGGGCATATATTTGAGCACCTTTATCTTTACCTAAATTAACATCAATTACCTGCTTGTCTCTTTTGTGGGTCGAAGAAATTCTTTTCTTCTTTGTTAAGACAAGATCATTCTTTTCTTTTCTTTTTTGGGATACTGTAGCAACACTAGTAGAGCTTTTGAGAATGATTTTTGTCTCTTGAGGATAAACTTTGGACCACTTTAAAGTCCACTAGTTCATATAGCGTTTAATCACAGCACTTAGGGGCAAGGAAAGCTTGCACTGAGAATGAGTGTTGAATTTAGTAAAGTTATGTCAAAGTTGAAATATATCTTTCAAGCTTGCACTTAGGGGCATGGGGAATATGTTGGCAAAGTCCAAATTGTCTACTGAGTCTTTTGGGACAATAGGGCTCAATAATATTAGTATCATCATAACAAAGAGTCAAATAGCCAAATCGAATACATATAAAAAAGTCACTCTTAAGGATTGATAAGTTGTCATCATCGTGCAAGACAATAACTTTAGCCGTAGGAATTAATGCAGGAGATATAATCCTTTTAGGTTTTCTGAAAAAGAGTAGTAGATTGAGATTCATTGAAATATTTTGTTGACCCCATGCTAGCATATTTGGTCATCCCAAGAGAGCTAGTGGTTGTTTAATGGGTGCTAAATTTTTCTGCAAGCCGACTGCTGAGAAAATGAATAGAAAAATGGGTGTTTCGTGCAGTCTCTCACCTAATGCAGATTGAGTCTCCTTTAGACCCATTAAAATACTTGCTAGAGCTGGTATTGCGAGAGAAAATTGCCTTCTAGCCGCCATCATAAATGCTACTTTAAAAGTACTAGGACAAATAAAACCATCATTACTAGGAAATACAAATTTACACTGCCAACACGAGGGAAAAGCTGCTAAAAAAACTTCATCCTAAATACGTGAAGGAACATTAAGTTCTTTAAAAGGATACATGAATTTTCTAGAGCGAGTACGAGACTCTTCAATTCAGCCTTATGGATAAATAATCTTATTGGATTCACTAGACTTATAGAGAAAGACACCTTATATCTCAAGTAAAATTCTACCCAATCTTAAAGAGTCATTACATAATCACCATTAATAGTCTCATATTCATGTTTTATAAGTGAAAGGATGGCTACCACACAAATTTCTTTTCCTCTTCTGAAACAGTTGCATAGGGGAACAATTCCTATTTGATGAAGCTACGGTCAGCTTACCTACACTAATATTCTTTCCCCTTTCAACATCCTATGGAAGCATGGAAGCTGTGAGTATACAAGAGAACTATGGTTGGTGGCGAGGATTAGTTCAAGCATTGTCCTTACAATGAACTTGAAGCTCGATGTTGCTCCTCCCAATGAAGTTGTTTTTATTGCTAAAAATCAAATGAAAAGGACAATAATAAGGAAAACATAAAGACAACGTAAACTTGATAGACAGGTTGCCATAACTTGTCCTGCAAAATGTCTCAACTTACTAGGAAGATTCATCCACTTCGTTCCCAAATGCAAGGCGGTTGTCTACATCTTACATGAGCTCTCAATCCTTTCATCGGTCTCTTAGAATCAACATAGGGAGAGGTTACGATATGTTTCTTCTCGTGAATATGTTCATATATTTTTAAGTCTAAGTGAACTTATCTCAAGGGAACATATGTACAAACAAAGATTTTCTACTAATCAAAATTTGTCGTATGTTATTTTTATTTTATTTTTACATAAAATAAAATTAAAATAAATAACATGGAAAATAAATGGGTATCCATATATTTCTTAGTAAATGAAAGGTTGACACATGGGATAAGATATTTAACATATCTTATCATAAATACAAGATTTCATAAATAAAAATCAACCAATAAAATAATACCATGTGGCATTGGAAAAGAACTTGAGAACCCTTACAAATTTCTATAACTAAAGGGTCTCACCCTAGATAAAAAGAGGAGAAAAAAGATAATTGAAGATACAAAATTTTTTTTAAGACAAGCACTTCAAGCAAGGAACCTTTCTCAAAAGCTCTCAAGCCTCTTTCATATAAGCTTGAAGTTTACAAAAAACAAAGCTCTGTTGAATCAAGCCTAAATGCCTCATAAGAGTTCTTCAACAACACTTTGAAGACAAATAATAGGTACTCTTTAAAGCATCAAATCTCGCTTCACAACACACGTCCAAATTAGTATTCTTGCAATACACAATCTTGGCTTGATTTCACAAATAAATCAAGTCACTACATATCAAATTCAATACAAGAATAGAGGATTGTTTATTCTTTTGTAAGAATATTTTAAATAGAGATTGTACTCAATTATATATTTTAATAAAATCAAATATTTGTACACATGCACTTGTCAAATTCCTGGTGCTCAAAATTATGTTTACACTTTGATCTATATATATATCCCTTTTACATTTAATTATTAACAACACATATTTTAAATATTAGCATTTATTGGACATAAGTCCAGTTACATGTTGTCAAGAATTAACAATAAATTAAGACTGTGTTTATTTTTGTGGCAGCTTTTATGGTTATAGTTTGCAAGAGGTAAGTTTAGAAAAATTATTTTTTGTTGTGGTTGATTTGATTCAAATATGTATTTGGTTAAAATTGTTGTTGAAGTTAGTATGTGGCAAAAAGCATGTTCAAGGTGTTTGGTTGAAATTGATGTTGGTAATAAAATGACCAAAATAAACATGTATTAATTTATTATTTTGTAATTATATTATGTGCATTTCATTATTAATACATTGTAAAAACAACCATGTGAATTACAACACTGGTTTTATTGTACAATTAAACTTGCTGCAATCTCATCATGGTTTTATTGTACAATTAAACTTGCTGTAATCTCATCACGAACATGATCCATAAGCAAAGCCCTCTAGTTTCTATGGGTTTGTGAATGTGTAACCACATCGTTTAAAAAATCCATAGGAACAAAATCAGGATGCGATCGAATTCCACCAAGGCCACGTCCTCTTGTGACTTCCTTCTAATGTAGTTATGTAGTGTCATGAATACAACTACAATCTGAACTTGCGTTTCGTAAGGAAAAGAAGACATTGTGCAAAATTTTCCACCTTTTTTTCCACACTCTAAATGTACATTCTATCACATAACGTATTAAAGAGTGAACATGATTGAAGATTTCCTCCCAAGTTCTTGGTTTTCCTCGCCTGCAAAATTCTAGCAAATAATATTTCTCACCTCTATATAGATATAAAAAGCCAAACTCATTAAGATATCCCAAATCAACCATGTAATATTTGCCTGCAATAA
>Ga0307515_10024685_pt1 | contig 10453 bp, 7 predicted proteins | sample 17_EM_MG_FD_194513 | JGI IMG/M metagenome (GOLD analysis project Ga0307515, IMG submission 194513) | Populus trichocarpa ectomycorrhiza microbial communities from riparian zone in the Pacific Northwest, United States - 17_EM | ecosystem: Host-associated > Plants > Roots > Unclassified | place...
ACAGATCACGACGCTAAAAGCCCAATAACTTAATGTCAAATGATGAAACTAAAAAAAAAAATTATTTTTTAAAAATGACTTAAAAAAGAGACCGAACTTAAACCAAGTTAATTTTCAAAACTAGTAGCCCGGGTCATGAGACCGAGATTACCCTGTAGAAAATAGACATGAAAAAATAATAAAGAAAAATTATCAATCATAAGAAAATAAAAATCACAAAAAAAAAACAACAATCAAAATAATGAGGATCAAATGTTGTACATAAAATAAAAGCAAGAAAGTAATTAGGGATTAATTAAATTGAAAAAAAATAAGAAAAGGATAAAAAAAATAACAATTAAAAAAGATCAAAACTGGAAATAAATTAAATGAAATAAAATGTTGAAGAATAAAATTAAAAAAAAATTAAGTAAAAAGTAAAAAATAGCAATTAAAAGAACGAAAATCAAATTTGATATAAAAATTAAATTAAATTAAATACTTTAGGATAAAATTGAAAAAATAATAAACTTTAAATGACATTAAGATAAAAAAAAATAGAAATAAAAATAAAAAGAAACAAATTTAAAATAAATACAAAGTGGATTTAAGATTCACCTCTGGGTTTTATGATCACTAATTGAGACTAAATATACAAAGCTAGATGATATCGAGGTGCACTGTATTATGAAATTAATTAATCACGTAAATCGGTTTCGTGCATGCAGAAGAATCTCTACCTTACAGAGAAAAATACAAGCTTGACAAGCATCAACCTGCTCCATGAGCATGGAACCGCGTATGACTATGATCACTCGGCGTACATACAAGCATATACATACGCTATTAATTTGTTTGGCCCATGAATCTTTAATCAGTATATACACTTGTTAATAAAAAAGGCATACGTATACAAATACATTTTCCTCAATTTGTACCACCCACATTGCAACTGGTACACAGAAACAAGTAGTGATTAACGTTAGCTTTGGTCGAAAACAAAATTATGTTAACAGGACCCATATAAATCATGTATTTCTAGGGCAGTGATTGCAAGAGAGTCATGCTAGTACGTAGGAATCAATGAATGTTTGACTCCATATCAAGATTTATCAAAATTCCTCAACGAATCATGTAACAGGAAAGAAAATCTTCTCCTTTTCTGTTTGCTGATATGAACAAGCATGGTCTCATGGAAACTTGAAACTGGTACGTATAATATATTGGCGAGGCATATTTAAATTAACTGGGAAAGACGTACGTAGTTCAAGGTTCCATGTCCTCCACCAACAATTCTCTCCCTTGCAATTCTGGTTCAGAATAAAGTATGCCCCTCTAAATATTTTCACATTTTTACTCATTGATAGTTTTCTCAATTTTCTTATTAATATTAATTTTTACAGCATGCCATGAGTTCTTCTTAATTTCTTCATTTTTTTCTGAGTAGGTTATGAATTCCTTCCATATACTAATTGTCCACGATCAGTGTTTAGTGTATAACAAGATTAATGATTGATCTTTACCTAAAATCCTGCGTATAGCAGAAGGAGGTCATGTTTAATTATAAAATCCCGGCAGCTCAAATTACACCATACATACCACCAAGAACACAATTATAATTACCAAGAAACTTTTCCTTTTGCCGCAGGCCATATTATAAACTCACCATTATTTAGAACTTTTGTAGGCACTGTAGGGACCTTAGCAACTTAATTACTAAAAAAGATAACTTATTTTTAACTTATCTCTCTAATCATTAACTATCCCACCGTTTTCGCTTCTTTTATTTAAATTTCCCTTTTCATAGTGAATGGAACACTTTTTATTTATTTATTTATTTTTCTATAACGAATGGAGAAATTTTTTTAGCTTTGTGAAAGCGACTGTTTGAGATTTTGTTTTTTATTTTCTCCAGGTTTTGTTTCCGCTGCTTTCTTCTTTTGTCCATATTGATGAGTTCGTATACTGGATCGTGTTGACTCCAGTATTAATTTTACCAAGGCAGGAAACTCTCGTCCTCCTTCAAATTAAACCCCGTAGAATGTTTCTTTCTAGTTTTTTATCACTAATATCAAGTTAATCAATGTCATTGTTGATACACATTAATTTATCATCGATCAATAGTAAATAAGGGCAAGTATTAGGGGCAATATCCTTGTGAAATCACTAGCTAGCTAACAGCAGAAGACACGCACATTAATGAATTAACTTGAATAATCAGTCAAGAGACAGAGATAAAGCGAGACAGGGAGCATATTGTGGAAAAGTTGATAAAAGAGGAGGAACCGAGTGAGGAGATGAAGATGGCCCCTCCATCCACTAAACATGTTATGTTTACTTACTTCAGGATAAGAAACCAGGAGTTAACGATGCCATCAATCAATCAATGGAGATAAAACTCACTGGCAAAATATATATTGGAATGCTGTGAACTTTTGACTGAGAAAAAGAAATCAGTTTCACCAAGTAAATTCGTGCAAAACTAGTTACTTTCAGAAGAAATTTGCATCGACACTTCAATTAAGAAAAACAAACCCTCTCTCCATGATAAACTTTGTGAGAAGTTAGTTTATTTTTCTTATTCAATATTATTAGGATTTTCTAGTTTTATTTATTTATCTATATGGTTGTAATAACATTTTGACTAGTAAAGATTTTGGTGAATAAAAATTGAATATTTTTAATGTTGTTGTTGGTTTTTTAAAGTTTTGAGCTATGGCAGACTCTGTTATCCTTGTCTCTGTGTGTGTCAACTGAGACCTCTGTGTCAAAAAGCAACTAAAGTATGATTTTGTTTCGCCTTTTCCCTAATAACGTGTGGTAGATGAGATAACTATATATGATCTTATGATACCGACACTGTTGCGTGATTTAAATTTAGAAGGCGCCCTTCTCTTGAATTTGTTTTGTGGTGTCAAAACGGAAGAGAACATTAGTCTTACAAACAACATGTTAATTGCATGAAAGAATTGGGAAACTTTCTAGTATATTAACACCATTGCCACTTCATTCCGAGTGATATATACGCATCCTGTATGTAGTTTGTGAGAGTTGAGATTACCTAGCAGCGAATAGCTCTTTTCCTATCGTATTTTACGAAGAATCAAGCATGAGTTTTGGATTGGGTTTTAGATATTATAATCTCGATAATACAAACATGCCTTTCCAGCAAAGTATCAATTAATACACACATCCGAATCCACAGCGTGATACATGGTGGCCTGTTTTATGAAGATTTCCAATCTTTTTTACAGAAAAAGTGCCGTTTTACTGCAAATTTAGTCACTTCCTGTAAGTGCTCACAAAATGAAGAGAGAGAGAGAGATCCGCCCAACTCATTTAAAAAAGGAGGGTATCAAAGTAACCATTGAGACCAACACTCACATTGAACAAGTAGCGCGACAGAAACTTGTCATCTGAAAACACACAGGCAGAGTCAAAATATTTGTTTTTCTCCGTTTCTCAAAACACTAAAGGGCAGGGCAGGCAGTTTTCTCTGCAAAAAACCAACTCCTACTTGGTGTTTCGTTTTGTCAGATCTCTTACAGTTGCAGTATTCAAAGTTTCCTTTTAAAGATAGATGAGAGAGAGAGAGAGAGAGAGAGAGAGATTCACTTTTTTGCTTGCTGGGTTAATCCGTGAATCGGATTTTGATGCATGCACTGTAAATTCTTTTCGGTAAATCAGCATTTGAGAGAAGGGTATCTCATATTTAGTAAGGTAAAAGAGGAAAATTAGTGTATTGCCAATTTGCCATCCATTGTTTCTATCACTATAGGCAAAGCTTTAACAGACGTTTTTGGATTACAGTACTCTACTAGGAGTTTTCCTACTCTTAAAAGGTATAAAACGAGAGAAGCACACCTGTGCTGACAAAGGGAGTTAAAGAGGCACAGGCTTTGCAGGGCTGTCGCACATTTGTCCGTAAGAGGCCCCTAAATTCCTCTGTCTCCACGTTATAAATCCAAGAGAGATCCCGGCGGTTTCCAAAACCAACTATCATCATAACTTCTTTTAGTTTCTTGGTCCGTTCTCTTCGTATACTTCTGGTTTCTTGGTTTGGCCCAGACGTTGTCTTAATTGTGGCTTCACTGTTTGTTTCAGATCTGTAGAGGAGCATTGAAAGGAAATGTCAACTCAGAAGCAAGCAGAGGAAGCTATGGTCTCAAACAATGACACTGGGCATGAAGAGAAAGAAGTAAGCAATGATGAATCCGGTTTTAGCCTTAAAAGCGTTCTTTGGCATGGTGGGTCTGTCTATGATGCCTGGTTTAGTTGTTCTTCAAATCAGGTACTATTACACCCGGTTCACAATTTGAAAAAAAAGAGAGAGAATCTTTTCCTTAATTTTGACCAAGAAAAAATGGAACTTTCTTTTTGGCGGTCACAGGTTGCTCAGGTTCTGTTAACACTGCCATACTCTTTCTCTCAAATGGGGATGCTTTCAGGCATAATTTTGCAGATATTTTATGGTTTTCTTGGAAGCTGGACAGCTTACCTTATCAGTGTTCTCTATGTTGAATACCGAAGCAGAAAGGAGAAAGAGAATGTCAGCTTCAAGAACCATGTTATACAGGTTAGCCTTCCAAGAACAACCCCCAATATAAGAACAAAACAAAGTTAGATATAAAAATTCGAATATGCTTTCTAAAACCTCTTTTTTTTTTTAATTGTCTATAATATCACTTTTGTTTTGTCAAAATTTTGAGTCTGCAGTGGTTTGAAGTGCTAGATGGATTACTGGGTCCAGCTTGGAAAGCTGTTGGATTGGCCTTCAACTGCACTTTTCTCATGTTTGGTTCTGTGATACAGCTTATAGCCTGTGCAAGGTCAGTCCTCGTTCCTTTTCTGTTTTGTAATTTATCTTTTCTACTTTTCCAGTATTTATTGAAAAATGGGATTTGTTTTATGCACTGATTCGAGTGCATTATTGGGGTAATCACAGCAATATATACTACATAGATGACAAATTTGACAAGAGGACATGGACTTATATTTTTGGAGCCTGCTGTGCCACCACCGTGTTCATTCCTTCATTTCACAACTATAGAATGTGGTCTTTTCTTGGACTTGGAATGACCACCTACACTGCTTGGTATATGACTGTTGCATCTCTTGTTCACGGCCAGGTAACTAAAATTTAGATCAGCCGCCTGATCTTTTATAATATCTCCTTTATCCACATTCCACACCAGCAGGATTTGGTTTTTGTTTTTCCTTGAAATATTAGTACCATTATTTTACAGGTTGAAGGGGTAGTTCACTCGGGCCCAACAAAGGCAGTTCTTTATTTTACAGGAGCCACCAATATCCTCTACACTTTTGGTGGGCATGCTGTCACTGTGTAAGAAGCCTATCTTCTTCTTCTTTTAATTGCTATCTATCACTGTGCAAGAAACCACATAAAGGTTTTTAGATTATCCCTCGTGAATTTATGGGTTAACAACGAGGACAATTTTTTAAACCAACTCGATGATTATACCTTAAATGATCTAGTCTTGGGAAGTTTAGAGTTAATGAGATTCCATCTATAAAACGCCAAAAGAAATCAATTCTGATTCTGGTCAAAGGAACCGTGATTGGAAGGCATACGTTACACCTTAGAATTTAGATAGGGCCTGGCTTTGACCAGTCAAATGTAACTTACAATTTCATCTTCAATTTCCACACGCTATATAAGCACCTGGTTGGTTTTCCTTGCACAGATGTTAGGCCCGCCATGCCAGGGCACTTCTTGTCAGACTCTCCATAGTCTAATGTCGTGTCATCAAATTAATTATATAAACCTGGACAAGCAAGTGGATTTAGTTAGCTCTTAGCAGATACAATACTAAACCGTTTGGTTCGAGTTCCACTAACACCCGGGATTAAAGGAATTCAGGGCAATGTCTTGCTTCTTGTAGTTCTGGGCTATCAGACTTTCTAAAATTTACACTGCGCTTCCTATTCTATAATACTTTACTGACTCATCTTACCTAAAGTTTTTGGTTTATCATAACAAATCAATCTGTCACTCTTGTTTGATACTGTCCAATTTCAAGTGGATTATTTGATGGCAATGGCTTCTTGCTTACAGGGAAATTATGCACGCAATGTGGAAGCCTAAAAAATTCAAGTGCATATATCTACTTGCTACCCTTTATGTGTTCACCTTAACGCTTCCATCAGCTGCTGCCACCTACTGGGCCTTTGGAGATCAACTCCTCACTCATTCAAATGCTTTCTCCCTACTACCCCGCACCCCATGGCGTGATGCTGCTGTTATCCTTATGCTTATTCATCAGGTTTTGTTTTTTTTTTTGCATATTTTCTGTCATTAGTCATGATTCATGAACTGTTACGTTGACACATACGATGCTGTTTGATCAGGAAAAGACAACCAATATTAGATGACAAATTCGTGTAAAAAGTTGTAATTGATTTGATTGATTAATTCGGTGCATGTGTGTATGAATTGCAGTTTATAACATTTGGATTCGCGTGTACACCATTGTATTTTGTGTGGGAGAAAGTGATTGGGATGCATGATACAAAGAGCATCTTGTTGAGGGCGTTGTCTCGGTTACCCGTGGTCATACCTATATGGTTCTTCGCAATTATATTCCCTTTCTTTGGACCAATCAACTCAGCTGTGGGGGCTCTTTTGGTCAGCTTTACCGTCTACATCATCCCTGCTTTAGCTCATATGCTCACTTATCGATCTGCCTCTGCTCGACAGGTAAATGGTCCATTTTCTCTGCCTCTTGTCTTCATCTCTACCTAATGCTTGTATTGTATATCTGGCTGGCATTGTCTAATGCTTCGACGAAGTAGCTAGTCATTGATTTCACTTTCTTAGTTACAATAAATTATAAGACAAAATGACAGATAGATGTACATGTACCCAGAAAGGTATAGATGCTGGGATTTCAGCCATATAACTAGTCACCAGGGCAAGTCCGTTTTGGTCCTAATTTCATGCTAGGTAACTTGATTTGGTGATATCAGCCACTTAATCAGTAGACAGTGTCTAATTCCTGACCTCATAGCCTGTTACTACGCATTTCAGAAATTAAAGCATACCAAAAGCATTAAAAGATGTGGTAGATGGGGCATGTCCTGTTGTACAAAATAATTAAAGGCAATCTCAATGACTGTAGAAAAGGGGATTTGATTTTCGAAGTGCCCACAATTTCATGGATAGCTCCAACTTGATAGCTTAGCTTGGACAGTGAAATTGACTTCGCTATTCTATCTCCACTAATTTCTATCTGCACAAGATGAGGTTGGTAACATCTCCTTGTCATTCAGCTATGTGCCACATTCACTCTTCTACTCTTTTGTACTAGCCATACCTTGGCAATGGCTGCCAGTCTCTCTGAACGACTTGCCTGGGTCACTGGTTATGTCCTCAAAATAAATTACTATAATACTGCTTTGATCATTACTTTTACAGTACACTTGAACTTAAAATTAGATTCTGCTGACTAATGTCAATCAAATAAAAAAAAAATTAAGCAGTGCTCATTAATCTGTACTAGTGGACATCTTTAAAATTGTAGCATCCTTGACAAGTCTTGTAAAAACAATCGTCTCATTGTTGGAAATGCAGAATGCAGCTGAGAAACCTCCTTTCTTCATCCCGAGCTGGACAGCCATGTACGCATTGAATGCGTTTATAGTAGTATGGGTACTCGTGGTTGGCTTTGGATTGGGAGGGTGGGCTAGTATGTCCAATTTCATCAAGCAAGTTGACACATTTGGCCTCTTTGCCAAGTGCTACCAGTGCCCTCCTCCGACTCCTGCAAAACATCATTAAGTTTGAGAATCTCAAGTTAAACCATAGATCCTCTTATAGCATTTTAAATTTCTCTCTCTCATGCATTATAGACGTCACGCGGAAGTTGGCAGCAGCATCTCCTCTGCATTGTGTTTTGTTTAAACCCTTCTATAAATAGTAGGTTATTTGCGAACAGTGATGTTTTCTGTGGTATCATATATATATATCAACGTTGTTATTCTCTGTTCACAAGAGTGCTCAGCATCTTTTAGCTATCTCTTGGGGATCTGCAGTATTGGCAATAAGAGTGGAGTGTGCTTCTGATAATGTTCGATAAACCATCTTTGCTCTAGGAAATTTAGGGGGAGATTTGTGAGTGGTAGTGCTCACATGGCTTGCACATTACGTAAAAACCTTGTGTATATGAACCCACATGAATCCAAAACAAATCATTCGAAGATTATAGTCTACCTTAGATCTCCTTTGACTGCCTCTTTTGGTTCCCTAATTCGTTATTCTATTTATTCATTCACATGGATTTGTTACTTGTATCTCCTCCTGCTTCCTTATTGAAACCTGTTATGGGAGTTGACTAGTCAAATGAATAGAATGAGTTCAGAGTTTTCTCCATATTGATTTTCAATAACAACAACAACCAGAAATGAAAAAACAAAGAACGATGCTCCAAATGTAGTGTTTGTAGCTTTCATCTTTGTTTCCTTTCCCTGAATTTTAGCCACTTTTCAAATTCATGCCTGTTCCTTTTGCCCTCGTCCCCGATCCATCAAGTCGGGAAGGAGAAAATGAGTGAAATGGACCGACTACAACTTACAATTCCATCAAAGCTGGGAGAATTCAAATATTGCTGGGAACAGAAACAAGAAGGAACAAAAATAATGATAAACAGCACGACCGCTTGCGTCTAAATTGGGGATGATTCTCGAGCTGCAAGAGCTTTGCAGTTTTTACCATGTTTGCCTTGCCATAATGGGGTTAACATCAACTGTTATTGGTCTATGAAATGTCCGTAGACCCACTTAAAGTCGGTCTTAAATGCGCTCGCGCGCTTGCTTTCTATGAAAAGAGACGAAACTGGTTTCTTTTATTATTTGACAAAGATGGATCAAATGGCTTGTTGCTTTAAGGACTAGCTACAAATATTTTGTCCCTGAAGAAAGGATATGATGTGGATCTTGTCGTTTCTTATGACTTTTGGACTATCAAGACTTTATCAAAAGTTCCTCGAAGAAACGTGCTTTGAGGAAGATAGAGCCATGCAGTCTCAAGTTTTCATTTTGCTCACAAAAGTATTTCTTTTTTTCCCGAATAAACATGTGTGGATTGAAAGTGAGCTAAATTTACTGTGAGCGATAATGTTCTGTCACCTGATAGTGCTATCATTTTCACTTATCCATGATGGTCTTTGTACTAGCTGGTTAATTTTGACTTCAGAAAATGTCCCTCTATTTGCATTTTAAATTTTTGACATCGGTGCGGCCGTGCGGACTGAGGATCTCCGTTCCCAGTATGAAAAGCTCTACTTACTGGGCTTTCACTGTGCAACCGTGATACAGTAATCTAGGCTCAAGAGGCCACGCCCATCTGCATAGATTTGGTGTGATCCATAATGTTTTGGTCATAAGATTGAGAATTAAGTAATTGGTGGTTTGCAACAAAAATCACAGACATGAGGCTGTTCGGCGATGAAATGGGCTGGATACCTGCACTGCAGTAGTTTCAGGCTTCTAGCCCAAAAGGGCCATATTCATATACCAAGAATCACGGAGACGCCGTTTCAAGAGCAAATGCGGTCCGAAAAGGGTCCAGAAGGGTAGGGTTGTCTATTTCATGTTATATTCTGATTTATTTATTTATTTTGTTTTAAGAAATAAAAATAATAAAATAGATGAGAAAATATATATTTTTAAAATAAAATACTATCTGATTAAGCATAGTCAATAGTGTTCAAGGAAGCTATAGTTAACTCCAAAGAAATAAGAATTTTAACTTAAAAACAAAAAAAGATTTACTGGTAGCGGGATTTCCTCACTCCATGAGTCAAATCCGTATTTGATTATAACTTAAGTTGGATCAATTCTAGGAGGCAGACTCTTCGAGCCCGCAAACAACCATACCTGAGTATCACAAAAAAAGGAGGGACTTTTCTAGCGTTTCTAGGAGTGCAGTTTAAAAATTCTGAAATTTTTTTTATATATATTTTTAAATTATTTTGATATGTTAATATTAAAAATAAATTTTATAAAAAAAAATATTATTTTAATATATCTTTAAATAAAAAATACTTTTAAAAAATAATTTTTATCCACTATCTCAAAAACTCCTTCATTTGAAGATGGATATGAGAATGAGCTTATAATATGCATACTCTTGCCTTGCCACTTGCAATCGTCCGCTGTAGAAGAATTTTAAGTAGCAACACAGTTGATATTGAAGGTTACTATGAACACAATACACTAACTAGCTTGATATGCTTTCGACTTTATCTGGCATGTCAATTGTTAAACATTCTGATAATGGGTAACAATATCTCTGCATCAGATAACTGTAGCCGGTTGATCTTGTTTTTTCCCCCCTCTAAGAAGAGGAATCTTGTCTAAGAACCCTGTAATCATACAATCGCATGCCCATATAAACTGCTCTGTATAAGCTCGTTTAGCCTGCCATGCTCAGCAATGCTGCTTTCATAGATAGATT
>Ga0307515_10024687_pt1 | contig 10452 bp, 4 predicted proteins | sample 17_EM_MG_FD_194513 | JGI IMG/M metagenome (GOLD analysis project Ga0307515, IMG submission 194513) | Populus trichocarpa ectomycorrhiza microbial communities from riparian zone in the Pacific Northwest, United States - 17_EM | ecosystem: Host-associated > Plants > Roots > Unclassified | place...
GCGCTGGCAGGGAACTTGTTTTGTATGTGCTTGCGAGGCCCTTGGTTCAGCAGCAACCGTCATCTTGTATTGATTTTTGCCTTGTACACCATTTTCATTAAGGATAAATGTTTGGCATTTCAGGCCAATTGAAGGTAAATTTTATGACAAATTCAGAGTTTTTCAAGTACCCGAAAGTAGGTAAAAGCATAAACCATAGTGGAAAAAAATTTTCTTCATCTTTTACTTGAAATATAAATATATGCGTGTGGCTAGCGCATAAGACAATAACCAAGCACAAATAAGAGAATTTAAACCACATTGGATTTACGAGCAACATAGAATTTGAAAGCCTTAAACATATGACAAAATCAAGTGCACTAAAACTACCTTCCTGGGGAATTGAGAGTTCGCATGCATTCAAGATTTACATTCATGAACGGAACTGAAGAGCCAATGAGCTCGTGGCATGTCCTCCCTCCCCAGAAGAGTTCTTTGGTTCAAGTTTCTAACTATTATTAATGAAAGAGGAGGAAAAATGGTGCTCAAAATTGCGCAGAAATCAATTAAGTAAAATACGATATCAAGATCTGTCCAGAGATGCTTGGAAGCACAACTGTCAACTGCATACAAGTATTTGATCAATTAGAGCTGGAAAGAGGCTGGATTGGAACAGATATGGTAGAGAAGAAAACACATCTTCCAAAGACAGTGTCAAGAATTAGCAAAACCCTGCTTTGCCTTGAGGACGAGCTCTTCAGTTGTGGTGCCAATAATCTCATTAGCACGTTTTAGCCCAACACAGAAATATCGTCCGAGAGAATCCTGTATTCAAATTTACTTCCTGGTCAGAGGAAAAGATAACAACTTGCGTGCACGGAAGATAGCATGGAAAATTCATGCTTACGCCTAAGACTAGTTTTATCCAATAGCAATAATGTTCTCAAAATTAAAAAATTTCTATGCGTGACATTGTTAGTGTGCATGATTTTCAAAAAGGTGTCTCCCAAATGTACCAAGTCCAGTTTAATGCTTAGCCAAATGCCGATTTAACTTTTATCCAATCATCTTTCAGATATACAGGTATTTTTAGTCTCCGTGGAAGCCATTTGTTGCCTCAACAAATTGAAATACTTGGGTAGCAGAAGCTTTTGACAAACTTATTTAGATGATGCAAAAGATGCCTGCTTATCCAACTGGTCCTTATTGGATGTCTATATGTGGAATGATATCAACATCAATTAGCTAAGATAAAAACTGTAAATTCCGATTTCGATCTATCAAATTCAGTCAAGAGAACTGTTTCTTACCCGAGCAACAATGCCCAGCTTCTCTAACTTTTCAACTGCATCATCCACATCAAAATTACAGCTCTCACCAAACTCTTCTTTAATCAGTTCCTCGCAACGCAAATCCAAATCCTGTTTCACATTATAACAAAGTTATACCTAAGAGACAGTGCAAGGGAGATTTTGTCCTCCAATGATCAAGATTCAAGAACAATAAACAAAAATAGAAAGAGGAAGAAGTGGTCCATACCTGCCTAGTAGCTTTGCCTTGTTCCATCAATATAAAGAAGGAAATAATAACCTCTTTGACCTGAAAAATGAATTAATTTAAGCATCTGTTACTTTATAGTTAACAACAAGAAGTCCCCAATCCTGGATCATTCACCAATAAGACACTGATTACTTCATACATATCTTAGGGAGCACTTGCTCAGTACTTCTGGAGTATATTCTCCCTCCCTCACAAAAGTGGGGTTCACAGGCTGCCAGTATACTCTTGAGCATCAATTTGGTACATGCTTTAGAGAGAGAGAGAGAGCAATTTGGCATCTTCTTTCATTTAATATGTAATCATACTAAAACAGCCCATGCACATGAAAAACGAGAGGATTTGTAAAAGAAAAGGTGATAGTTTGAATCATGATCACCAACTGAATCTCCAGTCCTCCTTTCCCTCACTCCCATGTCCAAACTCCTCACCCGAACAAGAATATTAATTAGTCAACTACATGTTATGAATAGTTACAGCTATCTTCTTCAGAAGTTACTGTTAATAGAACCATTGTACACATTATATAGCTCATTGAAAGGAACAAAAAATAAATTCTTGCAAAGAACTAAAAAGTGAACATATTGTAAAGTAACTAGAAAAGAAATCATGAAGCTTGAAGCTCACTTCCTGTTGAATCACATCATCACACAGGTGAAGAAGAGTACCCCTTCCACTATCTAGTTGTTTATCATACATGGACTGTGTAATCAAGTTTTGATATGCAGCCAAATTTTGCTGGAACCTGCAGGTAGTTGAAAAAAAATTAGCCGCATCAGTAATTAAAAAAAAAAGTTGAAGGAATGAAGGACATTTAAATCTAGAAAGAACATGTCATGTGACAGACAGAGGAGACTAGCTAAGTATTCAGTCTTGAAATGGGAAGCAGCAATAATGTTTGCAGTGTGCAGTCAGGATAACAAGATTTTGGTGAATGTGGCTATGAAATCTTAAAAAGAAATTGGAATAAACTCGAGCTTGACATTACAACGAGGGAATTTACGACAAGTCAACCCCCTCCATTGATGGAATGGATACCCCAAATTATGCGCGCTCCTAAAGCATTGCATAAATGAAGTGCCAAAGGTAAAATAGCAGTTTGAAGAAAATTGGTCGACTGACCCATAGTTTTAAAATGTTACAAATCCCCAAGAAATTCTGCATAGATTATCATAGCAATTATAATGGGAGAATAAAATAAGACTAAGACCAATGGGCGTTTAGCTCAATGGTACTCATTCTTATGAATATGGGAGAGTTGGTGATGAGGAACCAGCCACAAGATCACAAACTAGAGAAAAACTGAATATCAAGGTAATGGTGTGGCACACAAGAAGGAAACTAAAATAACAAAATTGAAGTCGCATTTCTTTCTAAAACATATACTCTTAAAAAAATCTATCTTGTGGAACTGCATCAGTGGGCAGGTCTCACATTTGAGTCCTGCTCTTGCCACCTAAGAACCAAAGAAAGGAAGGAAGGATGGTAACATGTAACAAAATGTTCAGAATCAATCCAAATCATCCAGTGAACCTTCATTAGATCCACAACCAATTTGCCACATGCATAGTGATAAAAATGAACAGCACATAATGATATTCTAGGAATAAAAAATGGTTAAAAAAAAGTAATGGGAGAGAGAGAAAGAGAGACTTAACGTGAAGTATGTTTTAGCACAGTAACCAACAACTGTGGAAAGGACAGCAAAAATGACCCAAAGATCAGCCTTGGGCATTTCGACTGAACCAATCACAGCAACCTGCAAAGAAAGACATGTTAAGTACATTTGAACAAAATAATTGAAAGCCAAAGTGCAGTCAACTGAAGCAACTTTATTCATGAAACTCACTAGCCCAACTACAGCAGAAACCAGGAACTTGACCCAGTCCATTGGAGTTAACCCAGGGTTCTTCTTTTCAGGCTGTTGAAAAAGAGAGGATGTACATGAAGTCAGGTGGATCTCTTAGATATGGGGCAGCAAATACATACTAGAATCAAAAAAGAGATAAGCGGAGAGCAGTTAAAATCTCACAAGAACTATTTCCATATCAGCCATTGGAATGTTTTTGAAATGTTTCACATATACCCCCCGTTCAGTTTTTGATTTTGTGGGTGCCGGCCTGGAAAAATGTCATCAATGCCAATAAATTAGATATGATCTTTTAAGGATTGGTTTCCATGCAGAATGCTTCGAAGAACAAGTTTGGCATTCCATCTCACTCTCCCAACAGATAAAATAAACAATACATTAAATTTAAGGAATATTGTGTGTGCACTTACATAGAAGTGTGTGTGGTTGGGTGGGTTCAAGGAATTTAGGGGGTGGCCTCCCCCAGCAAATTTTAAAAAATTTAAGAAAATTTAAAAAATTTCCCAATGTTGCATAAAATTTTAGATAAATTCTATGAAATAGGCCCCCCAAATGCCACATCCTGGATCCATCCCTAAGTGGGTGGGTGGCTAGGTGTGCGCATGCATGTGTGTGTATGCAAATGTTGTGGCAAATGAGTCATTTCAACATGAAATTAATGGATCCTTATTGGTTTCTTAACATAGATCTAAAGGATGGTGAAATGAAACATCAATGTGAAAAGTAGGTTTCTTTATTTCCTTTAGCAATATAGGTCGTAAAGTTTCAGAGAGACAATTTAGATAATTTTTCAGATAAATGAAAATAAGAAATACCTGTAAACGACTATGATCCTATCAAATGTAGGTTCCTGTATTGTAGTCTTGCTCAGCAAATTGCTGACACTGGAGGAACAAGGAAGAAGTAGGAATGTCATAACATAGGATAACCACAAGTGATTCAATACATGCAACTTAAGCAAGCACACACTTCTCAGGTGTTTGTGTCATTGTGTATGTATAATACTATAATACTTGCCTTTTGGCATTCATTATAACATTTTTTTTCCCACTTTGTCCGAACAAAAGACATAGTAACTGATTGGATATCATAAATACAACCATGATTGATTTACTTGGTCATATAACAACAGACACAGATCTGGAGCAAGAATTTCAAGGTTCAAACTTTTGCTTAAATTCAAGCATCTTGACCAGAATGTAATTTTTGGCTTAACTATAGTATACTTGCAGAACTAAATTATAATTTATATGAAGTGATATTTAAGTCAATAAAGAGATTTAAAAAGCATGACCAGGAAAGATGTTAATTAAGTCAATAAAGAGATTTAAAAAGCATGACCAGGAAAGATGTTAAGTGCTCATCATAAGTTTCACTTTTCTCAAACTTCCGTTCATGAGCATGGAAGAGAGGGGGGGTTTATTTGACAAAACACAGCATACAACCTTAAATCCATTTTTTCCAGTCGGAGTCTTTCAACAAACAAATCATCCTGATCAGCTTCAGAGTTAAGGTCATCATCCTTCTTTTGATCATTCTTGCGCTGTCCACTTGACTTTCTTGCAAAAACAATTTCTAGCCTGCAAGCACCAAAAACCCGGAAAGAATTGAAAAAAGATGAGGAATACATAAAACAATTTAAATTGCCAGGCATGAAGGGAACAGTGTTCATATTGAAAATATTTTGCATGCCAAATGTCACTTTTCAAACAGTCAGTTCAAGTTTAGGAACATTAATGGGAAATAATTGCATGTCTCCTGATTACCATTATAAGCTTGTAAGGAAAATGATCATTTTTTTAATTTCATTTGATATGGTTAAATACTATTCGTGCATTTGCCTATAGAAAGATGCAAACTATTTTAGATCTACTCCCTAAAATTATGTCCAGTCATATACTAGTTACAACAAAGTTTTTACATCATCGGCAGGAAATTTCTTACCGGGTTACTCTTAAAAGAAATCCCCAAAACCGTCCAATCAGCATGTCCACTTTCTCCATGAAAAAATAATCTGTTGTTCTATCAATTCCAATCCCACGCCGAAAGATAATGTACTAAAAATAAGTAATGATAAAGATTAGTTTCCTTGGATGAAATATAATAAGAAAAGAAAACTCAATATCTATCATAAGTGTAATCATCAATTTAAGACCTATCTGCACTTCATTTAATACATTTCCATTCACTAAAGAACATTCAACCACAATAACATTGGACAGTCATTAAGATCATGAAAGTTATTGCATCATATGGGTCAATATTGGTCAAGTGAGTGAGCATGCATCATTCGTCAAGGTTCTAGTTATCAAGAAAACTGAAGTCAAATTCCCTAACCTATGTCGCCGATTAAAGCCATTACCTTCTTAAAGACCCAAACAAGTTGAAATGAACTATTTGACGATAAGCATAAGATAAAATTAAGAAACAGAGGACCCTGCATCTAAAATTTTAACAAATACAAAAATAGATAAACAAAAGGTATCCTTGAAACTGAAATTGCTTTGGATATTTTTTCTTTACAGTGTGGCTCGTTTCTGCCTGGTGTATTTGCTTTCAGAAGGAGTATGATTCATTTTACGATGGTAGAAGAGTTCACTAGAGTTACACTGAGCATGTCACTTCATCAGCTAAAGATCCTAAATTCTAACAGTTCCATCTGATCCAGCATCATGCAAGGCCAGGAAACAGCTTTGGTTCCAAAAGCAGTGACTTTCTCTTTCGCATGGAAAAGAAAATAGCACAATGTGGCAGAAGCAAAAAACATGAGATTTGGATACCTACAACTGAAAATGTTTTAAATTATCTTTCATTTCACAACTCCAGGTAACAACAAAGTCAATTGCAAAATTATGCTCCATCGAGATAAGGGAATTAGAGTTTAGAAAGTTGCTGCAATATGTCATGGCTTGAGCAAATGGTTTAGGCAAAGTTCCAAGACGATAGTGAGCAACGCGGAGCATTAAGCGTGAAAAATAATAATTAACTCATGGCAGCTGTTTGAGACACAAGTCACACAAAAATGAAGAGGCATTGTTAAGGCCAAAATTCACATGAAAGTATGGGCTCTGGTAGTGCAATCCCCCTTCATGGTATAGTGATCCACAACTGATTCGGATATTTTGAAACTTTTATAAGACTTATAAATATTGTTTAACCTCAAACTTTCACGGTTTGCATCAATTATTTCTTAAATTGCAGTGAAGTGCAAAGTGCAAGGCCTAGTGCAGAAAATCAAAGAAATTTAGAAGTTGCAATGGCATATATATTGAACAAGATTGCATGCAAGCATAATAAGGAGTGTTTGGTATTGCAGTTGCTAGTGCTTTTCACTGGTTTTGACATGTGACTAGGAGCCAACCATTCCACATGTTGCACAGGCATCAAGAGGCCACAACAACAGGGAAAATTTGTGTTGATTGATGCTCACAAAGGCATTCATGTACAGAAGGTTTTCAAATGATCAGCGTTGTTTAAAGTTCAATTTAGTGCAATACCTTATCAGCAAAGTCAGGGAGGTTTTCACGGGGATGATCATTAAAGTAAGCCTTCAAAAGTTTCTTGTCAAGCTGCACAGAAGGAAAAAAGAAAAAGGATAGTGGAACAGAAAATTTGAAGATGCATGAAAATATCCATGGAACACACCAAAAAAAAAAGTCTAAGCATGCTTGCATCTCTTCAAAATGAAATTACTCAAAGGCATGTGATCACAAACCTTGGACTCGTCAACTTTGATGGGAAGATTTAGAAGATATTGTCCTGAGAGTGCAACATCAATCTCTTCATCGGTTGTTATCTTGAAGTTGCTCTTATCCATCACCTTTTTATAAATCAAGCAGAAAAATAAATTGACAGCAGAATTATTTACCATCTTGATTTGATTCTCTGCTACATCTTGTCTAACAACCGAATCGCCTCTCTTCAATTTATTATAGTTTAAAGTTGCAAAAAAGCTCTAGCTTTTGTTTTTCTTTCAGAAAAGAAAAGGTCATCCTACTCCCTTCTTAACCATGACAACAACTAGTGTTACTTGTTTCATTCCATGCATGTCCAAACTCACCCACCCGACATGAAGTAACAACAGGTGCCAAACCTGAAATAAGTAAGTCAAGAAATTCTGTTCAAGTACATCAATTTCCTCAGGAGATAGATTCTGCTGCTCCAATTTCTTAGCCCCAGACACAGGGTCAAACAGCGAATACAATTGCTGGAGACAAAACATAAATGTGAAAAACATCTTGATTTGACAAAGCTATTGCAGTGTATAGTCTGAAATGAATAAAAACAACCAAAAAATAACCAGTACCATCAAATCCTCAAACTGCAGAAGATACCAAGCTCGTATGGTGTACTCAACTCTCTTACATAGTTTCAGAAACTCAGTCCTGTCAGAACCATGTTCTGCAACAAAAAATGTTGAAGTTTTTTTCAGAATTCTCATGTCAGTTGCAAAGATTGAGTCCGTTACTAATTAAATTAAACATAAAACAGATTCACATTCTCTTTCTTTCACTTTCACATTCACATTCACAATAGAAGAGAAACAATCTGAAATCTGGTCTAATGGACCCAATTGTCAGAAATTTGAGAAAACAAAGGAAACCCACAATTCTATTCTATATATCTATGTGTAAAAAGAAAAAAGAAAGAAACTTGAGGAAAAAGATGATACATTACATACCAATGAGGTTGGCCAAGGTCATGATGAGCTTTGGTTTCAGAATTGGAATCACTGATTCCCTTTCCAATCTTATCATCTCCTTCTTCTTTCTCTCCATTGCTCCCTCAAAAACAAAACAAATCCAAACCCAATTCTTCTTCAAAAACCAGCCTTGTTTCTGGGAATTTTAGAAAGAAAGTAGCGTGAAGCTGAGGAGATTCTAATTTCTAGCTTTGTATGAAAACAAAGAAAAGGATTTTTTTTCCAAAACCAAAGACCAAAAAAAAAAAAGTAAATGAAGGGTTTGTTTCGGTTATGATTTGATGACTGAATCACTTCAGTTTACTTTGTGTGATCCATTAACTTTTCCTTCATCTCTTTCACCACCTAGACCAGCCCGTCCTCTTCGGAGGGAAATTTCATTTATTTTTATTTTTACTTTTACTGTTTAGACTAGAGTGAGGGACTCGATTGAAACAATTCAAAGAGTATAGGGACGGATGCGGGATAAGTTAAGTCTGTCTGTACTCTGTCGGATGTCGGTGGCCCTTCCCCTTATGTTTGTACTAGTTTTACTTCGCCACCTGTGTTGTCTTTGCAGCAGCGGGAGGAACTTTTTATTTAATTATTGTTACAAGGGTGTAAAAAAAAACCGGCTAATATGAAATATTTGTATTATCTAACTTAATTTAGATTTTATTTGAAATTGAGGTTAAACTGCACTTTAAAAAAAAATTATTTTTTAGTTTTAATTTAATTTTTTTAATTTTTATATCATTTTGATGAGAAACATTAAAAAAATTAAAAAAAATTATTTTAATAGATTTTCAAACTAAAAATATTTTAAAAATCAACTTTTAACACAGTTTCAAACAAACTCTTAATCTATCAAAGTGAGATAATATAGCTATTACATATAATAATAAGTTAAAAAATCTAATAAATAGATATCAAGACTCAGATGATGGGTTAGAATTTTTAAAACTCGGTTAACCTGACTCAGCTTATATGTCCTATATTTTATTTTTAAATTTGATAGTTTGTGGATTAAATATTTATTTTTATTTTATTTATAAATGTTTCAACTTCAAAATTCTGATTAGTAAGCTTATTATTAAATTTATTTAACGTAGCAAAAATAGAGGTTTTGTCTCTTTACTGGAGGGGAGGAGGGGGTAACTAAAATTTAATGGTGATATAATGTGTGAAAATTGGACTTAACATTAGAGGTGTCATGACTTCTACAATCCAAGTTTTAGGTAAGTCTTTAAATGCAAACCTGTGAAAATTAACAATTTAAGCCTAACGCATGGATATCTGTATTATTTATAAAACAAATCTAGTCCTAGCCTGATACGATATATCTAACCTGCTCGGGTCAAAAAAATTAAATGGTTTGATTTATAATTTATAAAATATTATAAGTTAGGTTGAATGTAATTATAAGTTCAAACCCTAGCCAATTATATCCATTGACACTCGTATTTAGTATTGATAGACACGGTTATAATAATTAGTGTCTTACCTGGTAGAAAGTTCAAGTAAGGGATTATCGAATCAACTTGGATCATTTTTTTTTATCAAAAACAATGTTATTTTTTTTTTCAAAAAAAATTGGTTTTGACCCCATTGATTTTGAACAGGTCAATCATATAGTGGATTAATGCATCAGGTCACCCAGGTTTAATTAAGTCAATGTTAAAATCGGTTTAAATTAAAACCTGGACATATCAGGCTTTGAATCACATATTTGCCAAGTCAACCCATCAAATCATAATAGGTTTGGTAACTAAATTTTTTTTTTTATATAGACATAGTTCACTTCTCGTGCTATGACGTGGGTTGGATTGAAAAAAATTTGAACATAAGAAAAGAATATCCAAGTTTCTAGGAATTCTTTGATATTTTGATATTATCATTAAACTCAATTTAGCAAGTGAAACTCCAACCTCCAAACTCAAGTCATTGTAACTAAACTCAGTCCGGCATACCAAGGTTTTAAAAAATCTACCATAACCAAACTCTTCTCGTCGAAACCAAGTTTGATCATTTTTTGTGTTAATATCACGACAATTAATTATTTTTTTTCATGGTTTTCTAGCAATTTTTTTCTTTAATTTAGAGATTGAAAAATAAATAAAATAAATTATTGAATCAAAATAAAAATTATTATAAATTTAAAGTAAGTTATGAATTTTATCCGTGTTTTAATTTAAAGCTTGATTTCATATTTAGAGCGTAAAAAAATGTAATTCAAAGAAAAAAAATTGGCAGGAGATTCACTGAGCAGTGGCTGACCTTATACCTTTTTAGTTTTTGTTAATGATTATAGACATGGTGTCCTCTTCTTCTTCTTCTTCTTCTTTTAATTTCAAAAGGTTTTATT
>Ga0307515_10024688_pt1 | contig 10452 bp, 6 predicted proteins | sample 17_EM_MG_FD_194513 | JGI IMG/M metagenome (GOLD analysis project Ga0307515, IMG submission 194513) | Populus trichocarpa ectomycorrhiza microbial communities from riparian zone in the Pacific Northwest, United States - 17_EM | ecosystem: Host-associated > Plants > Roots > Unclassified | place...
ATATATTTTTGTGTTTTACAATTCAATTTTTTTTAATTTGGTTTTTCTACCATAATTTCAAACTTAATATAATCCAATTAGGTCATAGAAGAATTCAATTGAAAAAAAAAATAGAAGATAAAATTAAAAAAAAATGATAAAAGAAAAAGAAAAAAAGAAGGCTAGCTCCTTCACTGCTAGTGAAGGAGCTTGGATAAACTCTAATTATTTTAATAGATTACATCATATAAAGTTATGTTTTTCATGAATTTTAGATTATGATTTTAATTAGTTTTTATTAAAAAAATATCATAAATACATTTTTTTTATAAATAATCTTTTATTTAAATAAAAGATTTGTTAATAAATTAAGTCAAATTATGATTTTAATAATCAAAAGTTAAAGTTTGAATAAAATGAGATAATTTCTTGATAGACAATTTTTTGTTGAATAAGACAATTTCTTATTAGATATTTATGTATGTTGTAAGATGATGTTACAAGTTATGTAAAAAATCGGCGTGAATAAAATTACGATGAAATAAGTTAAGAATAAGGCAATTATTTAAAATAAAAATAGCTCCTTCACTCGCGTACTAATATTTTTTTTCAACATAATGCTGAATGCTGTCAGAATCGTGTATATTGAATGGATGTTTTTTAAATATTTTTTATTAAAAAACATATTAAATAATATATTTTTTATTTTTTAAAATTATTTTTACTGTTGACACATTAAAATAATTTAAAAATACTAAAAAATATTAATTTGAAATAAATAAATAAAATTTAAATTTTAAATTTTTTTAAAAATACTTTTCAAACGTAAAAATAAATAAATAGATATGAAAATTTCATTACATGTAGCATGCTCAAATTACATTAAATTGGCACAAAGTTTTAACTAAGGGTTAATACAATAGCTTAACTAACAAATATGGAATCCAAACTCCAAACTCCCGTCACCTCTCTTGCAAGCTCTGCAAGAATACCATCAAACTACAATCTCATTTACTGGTAAAAGGACATTTAAGTTTTACAAGGTCATGGGCTCATGGCCATGACAATTTGCAGCAAAGCGTGACCCTTAGGCAAACAACTCACACATTTCCCTTTTCAAATGAGTAAAAAGAGAGCTTACGAACTCATTATCAAGCCAAGATACTTCTGAGAGTTTGTAAAGCAAGCAAGGTTGCATATGGCTACATGAAAGAAAGGTACTTCCCAACATGACATGAGGATACAATAGCTTCTAACGCAGCATAAAAATGGAATGCACTCGCCAAAACTGAAACTTCTCTTCGTATACTAAGAGGGCAATTTAGCCAAAAGATATTGTTAGGTGCCAACATGATCAGGCTAAAAGTGTTTGTTAAACTTAGAAGCGCTTTGCATGACTCTCCGTTATCCCCAAGCACTTCAAATTGTTGATAATGTATCCTAAGCAAATTTCATTTAGAAAAGCCAAACCAACTCAAGAAGGAAAAGTTAGGAATTTATGAATTTATGCTCGCAGTGGACTTCAAAACCAGATTAAGCAAAAACAATACAAGCAATACCATCAAAGATGCATTGTCTGGATATCTCCTCTCATAAAGACCAGTAGTTTTGCCAGGTAAAGCTCACATAATGGCCTGATCAGGTGGTATTCTCATAAGCCTAGGCAGTGATCCCTTTCCACAAGGCAAGACACCCCTCCTCGGCATAGATTGTTGTGATAGCATGAACTAAGCCTTTGCATTTCAATTCATCCCCTTCTCGGCTTTGAACCATCAGCCTTGTTCTGACAACATCAAATTGGCCTGTGCAAACTGGATCTGCAGTTCCAGAAAGGAAACCAGAAATCATAGACCACCATGGTTGGAGGACTTTCCATCACCTTCATGTTTCTTCCACAAGAACATATCAAAAGCATTTCAGGCTGTGAAAATGGCCGCATGCTTTGTCCCAGAAATAGATCAGCTGCACTGCTAATAGGTTGGGATGTGATGAGCAGGCATTAGTGTTGAGTAGATAACAGCAGACATCAAATTAATCGCTAACATGGTTGATTAAAAGGAGGGAAGAAAGGGGAATGACCACGTAGAAAAAGAAATGGAACTAACAAAATCATTCAAGTAACATGCCACATAAAGCAGCAAGGAATTCAATCATCAAGACTGTAATTAAATGTACATTAATTAAATGCCATGTGTTGATATCATAACCGTATCCTTAGTATAACCAAGAGAAGAGAATGTATTGCCCCAAAAACTGTTTTTATTCCAATACTGATTCCTACAGTTTTTTACTTAATGTGGAAAGAAGATATCCAGTCCGGTTGAAAATTCATAGCTGTCATTATGTTTCCTATATAGTGATCAATCTATCAAGTTTGGGAGCAAAACAGTTTCATTAATTATCAACAATTTAAGTTTTATAGTTTAGAAGAACACCAGTAACATAGGGAAAACATGGTATGATACGAGAAACTTCGCAAACAATGAATGAATGCTACCCCTGAAGGATTTCCAAGTACCAAATACATAATATGTAATAAGTTAAGTGAACGAGAGGCAGGTATGAAACACGCAGACCTGCAAATCATTGGAGTTTCAATTTGATTGATAGTTGCATGAACCATTCATGCAATCCGTTGAATGTCTTCTAGAATTTGTGATGCATGATATCTAACTCTTCAATAGGGTGCATTACAATGGAGATGTATCAAAAGGATTTCCATATCCATGCTTGCACATCAATCCCGCTACTTGCTCAACCTTATACCATTGACCACAATTCAAGTAGGCTTTATACAATATCCAAAATGTCTTTTTTGTGCGGGGCAAGTTGCAATTCTCCATCTCAATAAGAACACTTTCCATTTCATCCAAGCGCTTTTGTGTTCCATACATGACCATTTTACAGTGAAATAGAGGCCGGATTATTCTCCACCGCGCATATGTTGCACGTTTTATAAAATCTGTCAGCTTATCAACTGCATTGCATCTGAAATAACTTGTGATAATAGCCTGCATAATGCTTACAGTTGATATAGTGATTCTATGATTAAATGCCTCATTTATTGAGTTCTCCATCCCCTCTAACCTATCTTCTTCAGCATAAAGCTTAATCAACAAAACATTCAACCAAGGTCTATATTCCTTTTCTGGAATCAGCCTCATCAGTGCCTCAATCTTTTGAACTCTTTCTGGTATAGAACTCTTACAATAGGCACAGATCATGGCCCTAATCAGTGTTAGTCTCCTGGCATTAACATGGTCTTTTATCAATTCATACACCAGTTCCATCTGTTCCAGATGCCCAGAATGAGCATATCCTCGCAGCATTAGCAGGTGGGTGTTAAGATCTGGCTTAACTGGGCCTGCAATCATCATTTGAAAAGTTTTTTCCATACTATCCCACATCCAAACAGTCACATAACCACTAATTAAATTGTTGTATGTTGTCAAGTTTGGTGAAATACGTGAATCCTCCATCTCCTTGAATATTGCCTCCATTTTATCAACCAGCATCAAGCGGCCAAAGACTGATACAAGAATGTTATATGTTACAACTGAAGGTCTACACTTTACGTCCCTTTTCATCTCCCGAAACAATGATTCACATTTACCAGCCAAACCATTACACATACACGCAGTCATCAGTGCATTATACATGCTGGTCGTCTTAATGCACTTTTTTATAGCCTCATCAAATATCTCAACTGCAAGATCCACGTTCTTATCTGTACCCGCAATCATAATACCCTTGGCATACTCCGCTGCTGTCATAGGAGTATCGTTCTCAGCTTGCGTTCTTTTCCAATTAAAAATCTGCGTAAAAATTATTTACACAAATTCCACACTAAGAAAAGGAAAAAAAAAGAAGAAGAAAAACAGCAATCCTTTTCCCAAGGGATCAAACAGCAGTGTAAAAAAAAAATGTCTACACCAAAATGAGATTGGACCCATCATAGTAAACTAGCTTGCTTCACTCATGCTGTTCATTTTGCTTTAAATGGATCGACAGAGGAGATAAAAGATAGCAAAAGCAAAGATAAATAACAGAAGAACGTTGAATGTCAAAATCGACAACAGCCCAGATAGATAACAATTCCAAATCATACAAAAAACAAATTAGAAGTAAAATTCATTCAGAAATAACTAGATAAATAAATGGAAGCAAAAGGCAACACACCTTGAGGGCTACTTTAGGGGAAGAAAGAAGCAAGAGCTTCAAAAGCTCAAGAAAAGCGGATGAATTGGTTAACAAGGAGGGGTCATCTTTTTTCGTCTCTTCCAAAATCTGAAAAACCATGTCAACATTTTGAAGCAACTCGTCCCTCAAAGAAGAAATCTTGTTGACCAGATCCTCCCTCTTCTTGGATTTGAGGTCGTTATTATTGTTCCTCAGAGAAGAAATCTTGTTGGTCGGATCCTTCCTCTCCTTGGATTTGATGTCGTTATTATTGTTATTACTACCACTATTATCATTAATAGTGAGCTTGTGTACAAAAAGTCCGATCACGTTGGAAATGAGGTGTTTGGCGGAGGCGGAGGCGGAGTTGGAGGGGGGTGAAGATTGGAAAAATCTGTAAAAAGGGGGCTTGGCGAGGATTGAAGAGGAAGGAGAAGTGGTGATGGTTCTGGGAGTCGGGGAAGGGGAAGGTCTTCGGAGGCAGATAAGCTCTGCGTCTGAGAATTTGAAAAATCTTCGCTTCATTTGGTTGATTGATCTGAGAGAGTACCTACGAGGGGTGGGATTTTTAGGAAGGTTTTACGAGACCAGACGCAGAGGTAGATATATGGAGCTGTTTGGCTACTTTGATTTATCAATTCAAAACTAGTTTCGGGTATTGTTTTTTGCTCCAGTAGTGTTTGCAAACCCGAATAACTAACAAGATTTTAGCCAATCATTCGTTTTCATTTTTTCAATCAAAATGATAATAATAATAATAAAAAAAACTCATTAGTAAATGGTATCTTAAATTTGGAGTATTATAAAAGATAAAAATAAGTACAATAATTAAAAAATTGTCAGACCGATTTGAGGGTGTAACTTAATAAATACCTTGGGTTTTTAAATTGTTAAATTAATTAATAAGTTATCAAGTCGACTAAATTACTAGTTAAGTTATTAAATTAATCAAGTTTAATAAAATAAATATCAAAACTATTTTTAAATCAAGTTCAGAATTGTAAATTTATTAAATAAATTTGATAGGCTATATCAAATTTAATAATTATGTTGCTATCAATATAATAATTTTTTTTAAGTGGGTTTGGGCGTTTAAAAATTCTATAGAGGAGCTCTATTTATATAATAGATTTAGGGACCGTTTGGAAACGCAGTTTAACTTGTGTTTTAAAAATTTTAAAATTTTTTATTTAAAATTAATTTTTTAGTGTTTTTTTTATTGTTTTAATACACTAATATCAAAAATAATTTTTAAAAAATAAAAAAAATATTATTTTGATGCATTTCTAAATAAAAAACACTTTAAAAAGCAACTATAACCACACTCTTAAACACACTTAGAGCAATACCTATGGACAATTGTTTGCTTGGGTGGTGTATGGTTATTGTTTTGGGATAAATAAGATAAAGAAAACAAGACAAAAAAAAAAGATTGAGACAGAATTGTATTGGATAATAATATATAAGATAAAGTTATTGTCTTTGTATCTTATTTGGTTATGATGGATAAAACAAAACAGAATATGAAAAAGTTTATTCCACATTTAATATGTTTTATTTTCAAACTTACATATTTTTTTAAAAAAATATTTAATTATTATTTTATTTTATTTTATATTAAGTGTTTAAATTAATAATATTATAATAACCTTAGTTATAAGACTAAGATTGATTTCACGGGTTGACCTGAGATCTGGACTGATCCAAGTTTAAGAAAAAATAGAAGAAAGATTAACTTAACTTAACCCGGTCAAAAACCAGCTCAACCCGGGATAAAACACGGGTCAAAAACCCATTGAATTTTTTGGGAAAAAAAAAACTTTGGTCAACCAAGTTGACCCTCCCGGACCGTAACTTGAACCTTGTCTCGAGTCAACTCTTTAGTCGGGTTTTAAAACTATGATAATAATCATTTTTATCCATACATTGACTCGAGTCAACTCATGTTAACCCTCTCGACCTATGACCTAGGTCTTATCCCGGTTGACCCTCGAGTTGAGTTTTAAAACTTTGATAATAATAACTTTTTATCTTTTCATTGACCTGGGTTAACCTTCTTGATTCATGACTCGGGCTTTACATTGAGTTGATTCCCAAATCAAATTTTAAAACTATAATAATAACTATTTTTATTTTATATTGATCCAAGTCAACCCGGATTGACCCTCTTGACACGTGATCCAGGCCTTACCCTGGGTCGACCCTCAAGTCGAGTTTTAAAATTATAATAATAATTATTTTTATTCTTATGTTAACCTGGGTCAATGATCATCTCCACTTGTGTCCCGAGTCTTGCCCCCAATCGACCTTTAAATTGAGTTTTAAAATTATAATAATAATCACTTTTAGTATAAGGATAATAGTAGTTATTATCATAATTTTAAAACCTAATTTTATTGGGTTTGCCCTTGGCTAGTGACCTGAACTTTGCCACGGATCGACCTCCCGATTGAATTTTAAAACTTTATCCTTACATGTTTTAATTAAATAGTTTTAAAATTGAGAGTTTTTTACAATGATATTTAAAACTAAAAAAATAATACTCTAAATACATATCTAAAATTACATAAATTCAATTTAAAATTATTCCAAAAACAAATTTAGTGCGTTACCTTGATGACAAAATCGAGTCTCTTGTCTTCCACACTTTCTTGATTAAGTCACGCGGTAACTTGGGATAGATCAATGAATTTGATTCCTTCCTTGTGCTATGCTCGAATTGCATGAAATTAGCATAATGTTTTTGCCAAGTGCAACAAAACCCGCAATTGCAAAGTGCAAACATGGGGTTCAAACTCAAGACATCATCACCTCTGCTTTCTGCTTCAACTGCATGAAATTACCACAAAATTTTTTCCAAGTGCCAAAACAAATGATCAATTTATGTAGAGAGATACGCCACCTTTACATCATGGAGCTCACGCAGTTACATATAAGAATACAACTCCATCAAGCCGGGGAGATAGCTTTGCAAAAAGATCATGGCTGGCATTGACATTTTGGAGCTAATGGTGATATTAGACAAACAGAATTACAGAAATTTCTTTTACTTTCTTTTTCGTTTTTTTATTAGCAAGTAAACTAGACAGCGAAAAAACTCATCGCTTGAGCTGAAATAATGGACTTGCTCGAGTTTACAAAGCAACTAAGTCTGCAATAGGCTACATGAAAGAAAAAGTTTCGCCTACATGACAAAGTAAAAAGGATACAAAATGATCCGGCTTCTAACGCAGCCAGAACAACAAAAATGCTATTGCTTCCATCAACTAACAGAACCCCAAAACTGAGAACTTCCGGTTCCCCTTACAATCGGAAGGACAGATGATACCCAGAAATCAATAGGTGCCAGTAGGATCAGGCTAAAACACCAGTTTGTATGTTCAAAACATATCCTCATATTACATGCTGGAAATTGTCAAAAGTTTTCTTGTAGTGACTCTTCGTTATCCCCAAGCACTTATGACTTCTTTTAAGCAACATTCGATTCAGAAAAGACAAACCAACTCAAGAGGAAAAGTTCAGAAATTTATTGATCTTTTGCTTGTAATGCATTTCAACACCAAAACAAGGTAAACAATACCTATGAAGGTGCAATGTGTAGATATCTCCTCTCATAAAGACCGATAATTTGGTCAGCTGCAGCCCACATAATGGCTTGACCAGGAGGTATTCTCATAAGCCGAGGCAGCAGTCCCTTCCACAAGGCAAGAAGACCTTCCTCAGCATATATTGTTCTGATAGCGTGTACCATGCCTTTGTACTTCAATTCACCCCCTTCTCGGCTTTGAGCCATTAGCCTTGTTTTGACAACATCAAATGGGCCAGTGCAAACTGGACCCGCGGTTCCAGCAAGAAATCCAGATATCATAGACTGCCATGGTTGGAGAACTCTCCCATCACCTTCATGTTTCTTCCACAAGAGTACATCAAAAGCATTTTTGGCTGTAAACATGGCTGCCTGGTTTGTCCCATTACGCATGACAGTTGGGGCAGCCCCTGCCCAGAGCCCAAGAACGCCTTCTTCACGGATGATCGTATGAGCACAATGTATGGGACCCTTGTACTTCAGAAGCTCAGGACTCAACCCTTTCTGCTGCTGCAGTCTAATTTTTACAACCTGCACCAATCAGAAATCAGATTAAATTCAAAGGCAATCACCTTTTTTCCCTTAAGAGTTTGTGTAGATAGCTGCTACATCTGATGTAAATCATATTAAATTCAAAGCTAAGCACCTTTTTTTTTCCCAGAAGAGTTTGTATAGATAGCTGATACATCATACATCAGATGTAGCAGCACCATACAAAAACAGAAATCCTTATGAATAAAAATCCAATTGCTCTAGCTAAGAGATCAATCTTGGCACAATGGCCAGCCATAATACCACATATGCACCGAAATCATGAAAATTATATTTCTTTTTTTAATCCCAATTTCCATTCAAGTCAGCATACCTTCTGAGGATATAAGATTCCTCTGACTGGGTTGCTGCACAGACGAGGCATGTGATTGGTAGCACTTTAGCAGCTAATAAATTAACTCTATTAATGGCTGTCTAATTCTTTTGTATCAAGGAACAGTGTGTACCTGGGTTAGTGATGTTATTTGTAATTTCCTGGTTAGCAAGTTCCAAGTTGATCAGATGAAAAGTTACCTTGGGAAAAAGCTTAGTGACCTCATTATATCAGACAAATGTAATTCCATGGAGCCATGGACTGTTCAGTCAACTTTAGATTTTAACATTATTATCCAACTTAAGAGAAATACATACTGATAGAAACAAAAAATTTAAAGAAGGACAAGGAGATGAGGCTTGGGGGAGGTGGGATAGGGCATCTAGGAACCACGGCACCAAACCTGAGAGTAAAGTCTCATACTACAATTGCATCATAGTTTGCTTCCTTTCACACATAAGAGGTCCAAACTCTTCAGGAATCAGTAAAACAAGCTAGCACCAAAAATAAGGGATGGGCAAGGCAGAACCTAGGTGGTTGGCCCTCGGTAAATGGATTTCCAAAACTGTACCATGATAAGTTGCACTTTGTGAAATCTACAATCAATAAAAAAAAAAACTGCAACTCATTTTTTCAGAACAAAAAAGAAGCACCCCCGCAACAAATATCATGATCCTGCATGTGTAAATGAATCTTGATTCATCTACTTTCATCATATACTAAGGCAAAATCCCATGTCAAAACACTCCACTTAACTAGATCAAGAGAAGGTCTATTTTTTTTCTTTTCCCCCCATTACTACCCGCATCATGAAATATCCAATATAATTCCTCTTAACACTTCCACTTTCAAAAATTTCCTTGTTGCAGAACTTCAAAAAGAAAAAGCTAAAACACTCATGTGGTTGCCCACTCAAATATAAAGACTCAAAAGTCCCCTTGAACCCACTTGGTAACATAAATACTAGACTATTAATAACCCATCATCTCACAAGCCATACCCCATTGCCATTTCCCACTAAACTAATAAGAACAAGACCGGGAAAACCAAGTACTAAAAGCTGAAACATAGGCATCGAAACAAAATCATCCTGAGAAGCAAAATCTCTGAAGAAAAATCAGATTCAAGTACAAGGAACATTCGTTGAACATCAAATTTCACAGTTCTCACTAAAAAAAATCCGCAAACAGACATTCACTGACCTCAAAAGGAGTAACAATAGCAAGGGCCTCAAGAACTCCAGCACCAAACCCGGACATCAACCTCCCTTGATTACTCAACTTGCCAGTTTCCGAATCCTTAAACGCGGACTGAAACACCGCATTAGACCCCATACGAAGCGCATATTTCAAGGTCAGGTGAGTAGCAAACGGTGTCAGCCCTTTCCATAAAGCCCGGACCCCTTCCGTTTTCACAATCGTCGACCCACAATGGATTATTCCCTTGTAATTCCCACTCCTATCGAGCTGCAATCTTGTCTTGATAACATCAATTGGCTGCAAGCAACTCGCCTCTACAGCCCCTCCTAAAGAACCTGATATAGCTTTCATGTATGGAGGGATTGTTGGTTTCTTGTCATTTGATGATTCTTGGCTCATGGCTTTGAGATTCGGGAACCAGAGGAGGAGGGGTTTTGCTTGTTGAGTTTCTTGGGGGGTTTTGTTTGCAGCCAAAGGAGAAGAAGGCGTGGGCTTTCAAAATTCGAAGGATGATGAGGAAAACATGCCCGAAGAGTTTTGTAGTTTTTGGTGTCCGTGTTTGACTGAGTTTTGACGTGGGTTAAAGGGGTTTATTTTTTGTCATGGAAAGTAATTAAGCTGTGGTTTATTTATTTTAATTATAC
>Ga0307515_10024689_pt1 | contig 10452 bp, 3 predicted proteins | sample 17_EM_MG_FD_194513 | JGI IMG/M metagenome (GOLD analysis project Ga0307515, IMG submission 194513) | Populus trichocarpa ectomycorrhiza microbial communities from riparian zone in the Pacific Northwest, United States - 17_EM | ecosystem: Host-associated > Plants > Roots > Unclassified | place...
CCCCCCCCCCCCCCCCCCCCCCCCCCCCCCCCCCCCCCCCCCCCATTTAGACGTTCAAATGACACCTTTGAAGATATTATTAGGCTGTTGGAAGATGCCTTGTGCACCGTTTAAATGGGGTGGGTGTCTCTTACCTGTTGACGTTGCACGTATTAATTATTTTTTTAATTATATTTTATCTTTATTAAAATACTAAATCATTCATTTTAACTGGATTATAACAAAAAAATCAAGTTGAAAATAAAAAAAAGTCCTTGCACGCCAGCTTAATAATATTTTATTTCAAAAGTAAACCTGTCATTTTACTATACTTCAAAAAAAGAAGAAGAATAAACCTTTCGATGCTAGGTTTTTTGTTTAAAGGATCTATAATTAATTTTACTGTGTTGAAAAGAAATATAAAAAGATCAAATTGTTCCAATCATTTTGATAATGATCAATGAATCAAGTGAAAAAAACCAATTTATCCCAATTATTTTGATAATAACTAATGAATCATCTGAAAAAAATCATTACTATTGCCATCAACAAGGTCTTAGAATTTTGTAAAACATATAAAAAAAAATCATTATATTAATATTCTTGGAAAAGAATTTTCTAATATAATATTCTTGAGTGTAACATCATCATAGTCAGTTTTTAGTGTTTATGAATTGTTTTTATATATTGATATTAAAAATAAATTTTTAAAAAAATAAAAAATATATTATTTTAATACATTTTCGAACATAAAACACCAAACAATACCAAAATCATAACATAATCACATGTTTATTCTGATGCTCTTATGACTGAAATCTACAATCTTTCAAAATGTTCTCATCCCTTAAACCAACTTCTGTACCTAATTTTGTTAGTTTCAAATTTCTGACAAAAAAAATTAAATAAAAAAAAATCGAATGTGTAATTGTGGCTCAACCTCAAACCCTTGACCCTATATCTTTAACGGTTTGATGACCGAGTCAGTTTTGAAAACCTTGGGTAGATTATGCTATGCGGCTTTGTTTCATTTCTCGATTGGATTGGTCCAAGACTCCATGCTACTTGATATCAATAATGAAATCGATGGATGGATGGCAACGTCTTCCTGCTAGGGAAGTAGACAGCAGCACTACTGCCACTGTCACGACAACAGCAACCGGCCTCAAGGAACCACTGTTAACACATTAACCACTGTATCCATCAGGACCCAACTCAAGTTCAAGCTTCTGAGCACATACAGCATCAAGGTTCAGTTAGAGAATGGCGTGGCGTATGTAGTTTTGTTCACCATCTTCCGTTAACAATGGGGCAGCTTCCATTTGATTACTTTCTCCTACTGAAACCAAATTGTGGCTGTAACACTCTCGGGACTTTTAGCTAGTCATCTACAGTGGATCAGACCTCAATTGGGAAACATATGAGCCACATTTAACATATAGTTCAGCGTACAATCCTCAAGAAAGCATCCATAACATACATTTCAGATCTCAGGAATAAAACTCAATACAAATGGAACAACACTCTTCAAAGCTTAACCAATCTTGTATTCTACTTCGTGGCCTGGGCAATGATATTGCTTATCGAACTGGCCTGCTCTTTTGCAGTCTCTACCAATGAGTCCTGCAGTTCAAATAGGGTAGCGCTCACATATCCTGACAAATCAACAAATGAAAACATTGTACACAGGCCGGGAAGGGCAGTACCTGGGCAGCTATTAGCCTAGCAACTGTTTTCTTGCTGGACTCTTGAAGTTCACCAGCTATCAAAATCTCATCCAATACATAATAGGCCTTCAATGTTTAAAGCAGCAAATAAATAAATAAATAAGCAAAGAAACTTTCATATCTATGCATGCAATGAGACAGGTAAAATATGTCTTATTTGCAAGGGCGTGTTTGGAACAAACCACTTCTTGCATCAACTATCACTTACAGCATGGTGTAAGCCAAATTTAACTTTCAAATGCTATAAAAACAAAGAATAAGTTGAACTGAAAACAAGCAAGCATACCTTATGGAAGTTGAAGATCAAGTCCAACTCGCAGACCTGGAGGCAAATCAGAATTACTAAACTTGATATATGCAAACAATTAAATGGAAACTAGAACACCACACAAAGGACTTTGCAGCCCTTGCAATAAACCAAAGTCTAAGTTTTACTCACACTGCCAAAGTATCGGTCCAAAATCTCAACAAAATGGTGAATTATTTCGAGGACCTCTAATTCATTGTCGTCCTGATCAGTGCACATGCAGAAGTAAAGGCTAGCATATCTGCATGATAATGCACATTGGAACCAACAAAAATTATGAGCTCTAAGATGGATGATGAACATATTCTGGAGATTCACTGAAAAACACTATATCATATTTTATCTTTACCTTTTATAAACAACTTTCTGTCCTCTCCATTCAACAAAATTACAAAGCTTGGGTCCTCGAGTCAAAATTACTCCACTGAGCTCACGGATTACCTTCTCAAGGCACATTAAAATACACAAATAAGTATCAATGATGTAAGAAAATGCACATTAATTCTAGAGAAGTAGCAATAGATAATGTTCAAGATACAATTGAACAGTGTAAAACAGGTATTACATGGGTCAAAAACTCATCAACAACATAGCAAATCAAAAACATATGCAACATCAAGGTGATGATCTACAACACAACAATCTCAAAGACAAGAAATATTGGCACTAACCTTACTTCTTTCCTTTTGTGTATAAGGTGAATACCATTTTGTCAATCTCACTTTTCCTTGTCGACTAATGAGAAGTACAAATTGAATCTGAAATATGCAGGTAGATAAACATTAAAACCACCACTAACATAGAAACTTTACGCTTTGTATTCAATTCACAATTGCTGAAACAAATTAATTGATTGATCACCAGATCCTGCAGATAAAAGCATTTATTTGGAAAATTTGCGTGAGATTCAATGGTTTATATTCATCTCAAGCTCTACATACATAAAAACTAATGCATACATAAAAACTAATGCAATAGTTACTACTTTGTTCACCAGTTCTTCCTGCCCCTTTCACTTCAGAGAACTATTGAAACCAGAAAGTTCCTTCCAATCTAAGTAAGTTTTCATATATGACATTTATGTTCCGAAACAAAGCATGATAATCTTGCTCTTCGACAATTAATTACAAGTTGAACTTTTTAACATTGTATCTAATCAGTTGTAATTTTCAGTAATTAGTATTACCACTGATCTCGTAATGTACAGAAAGGACACATCAAGTGTCAAATAGGTCTATTTTCCTGTCCAAGTGGCCTACAAGTTCCAGTAGTTTTGTATGGTAAGTAAAATTGGCATATTACGCCTGCCATTCCAAAATCACATAACAGATCACACTTCATCCAAAGCACCTTACGCATCGCATGCTTATCCAACTACAGCAATTTCATCGAACAAATTCATCACCCTAAAACTACAACCATTAGATTTCTAATACTCTAATTACATAGCATGTTCATCGAAATTCTGAGTTTACAGATAAAACCTCATTTCCCGCCAATTATAAACCAGTACAACCAATTACTCAAACCATTGAAGATCCTCAATAACCAATCATTGTTTCACAACATGACTGCACATTGAAAAGAAACCCTTGATCCCACATACGCTAAAACCCGAGAAGGGAGGAAAAAATCCCATCAGATGTTACCATCAGATCTAAACTCCCATACATGTTATAAGATGAATATTAAATAATTCAGCACCCTATCCCCATCATAGGTATTGATCCCTTTAACATAACAAATACAGTATCTGAAAATAAATTCCACAACATATAAAGAGGAAAACAAAATGGGAATTCTCTAAGACCAAAATTGAAGCAAAATATTCAAAAGAAGATGGGTTTTCAGTCTAAAAGTTACCATTTTGTTTGTGTTGACCGATTTGGTGAACGACCCCGAATCGATAATCTCCACAAACTGAGAAAAGCAGAGAGGATTGAGCTGTATTCAGCAGATGGGTCTACTTGTAATCAGAGTTGTCGCTCTTTGCTTGCTTGCTTTTACGTTGAAAGTTTCTGATGATCTGGGCGAAGACGGAGAAGGAAAAGGAAGGGAGCTGTGGGTATGTTATCAAACTGGACTGAGCTTAAGAAATTTGTTTCTTAATAGATCTTCTTGGAGCTATAAAGTGCTGTATAGCCCATATCAGTTCAGACAAGATCCTTTGTTTTTTGGGTCTACATCCATACAGCTTTATGGGCTTGATCGATCGAGCTAATTCATCAATCAATTATTTTTATTAAAAATATATAGTTGTGTTTTTTTAAAATAATTTAATGTTAATTAAATCGATTTGGACGAGATCAATCGAGTTTCACAAAATTAATTCCTTCTCTGATTTAAAAAAATATAAATAATTATCATGGTTGGTTTCACTTTAATAAAAATGAGAGAGCATTGCTATATAATAATCTTACTCATTACAAATATGAGGTTCTGCAAAAAATCTATCTTAGCTATTTATATCATTTTACTCCATGGCAGCGATTGGTTCAAAATCTTTTTCTTTAATTTTACTTTTTAATTATATTTATAAAAACACATTTATGAATGTAATATTTAATATTATATTAATAGAATAAAGTCATACATATAATTGTTGATTATATATATATATATATATAGTTTATTATGTTAGGATATAAAATATTAATCTATTATGTTAGTAGGATTGAGCAGCACCAAAATGATCTATTAGAAATACCAATTAAGCTTATTACAAGGTTTAAAATTAATCAATTGAGCTTATTACAAGGTTTAAAATTAAGAAAATCCGAGAAAAAATAATTGAGCTGATTCATGATATTTGAGTTAAAAAGTTATAAATTTATCAAATTAGACATTCGTATATTGTTTGGTTTATATCTAAAGCTACATATGAAATTTTATTACGATTCAAGCTAAGATGAAAACTAGATTTCTCAAGTTTTTTATCCATATATGATATGATCAGTAATTCATCTAGAAAAGACAAAACAATATATTTAAAGCCATACTTGAAATCTATTAGCAAACAATCTTTACTGTATAAGGATTTCTTATGCAGAATCCTTCTTCTACAAGAAAAGATTTTAGTAATCTTAATAGCATTGGAAGTCCTATTTTTGTAAGGAGACAAAATTGGTTGCTTAGGAGTTTTGTTTTGAATGGAATCCTTAATTTTCAAGGGTACCAAGTTAGTAGCTCATGGTTTGGACAAAGATATGCTTTTTTTGAGATTATTTTTTATGCATAATTTTACTCTAACAAGCATAAATTTTGATTTTATTATTGGATAGAGCTTAAATTTTTCTAAATGATTCTAGAGGCTTTACTTTATATAGGATTAAAATTTTGTAGTGATCAAATACCATGAAAGCCTTGAGATAAAGACCAGAAGATACTATGTGAAAATTATAATAGTTTCCTTGTAGGGTTTTTCAATTTTTTTAGAACTTTTTTTTGTTATTTCTCCATTATTGTTTTAGATATTTTTACTTGTTATAAATAAAATTTATTTAGCTTGTATTTAGAGTTTTTTTTTAGAAGACTTGGATTTTGGCAATTAGTATCATATGTGTGAGGTTGCTCATATTTTTAGTTCTTTCAATAAACTTTTCTTGGATTTATTAAAGATCATTTGTCTTTGTGGGGTTTTATCCTTATACCTACAATTCTTGGTTCATTATAATCAACGGGTTGGAGTTTTATCTTTATATCTACAGTTCTTGGATCGTTATAATCAACATGTCAAAATTTTATATCTAATAGTTTCGGTCTCTTAGTTCAGGTAATCATTGGATCGAGTTTTTACCAATATAACTTTTGTTTTCTTGGGTTGTTCTTTCTTATGTGTGGGTTCAAAGGTTCTTACCCTTTGGTTCCCATCAAGGATCTCCAGTGCACCATGAAAATAATTTTATACTTGTTGGTGTAAAAAAATATACCATAATATAGAACATGTTATATTATATGATTATGGTATATTACATCATATAATATTTCATATATATAAAAAAAGATAATATAAAAAAGAATTTTCAATGCACATCATCAAAGGCTGAGAAATATTTTTGAACTTATTTTCTATGAAAATACAAAGATCGAAGTTAATTCATAATCTGCAAAAAATCATTTTTCATGACATTTATTTTCTAAAAAGAATTTATATGGCATACAACAAGGCCTAATAACAAATAGCAAATATTTAATACTATAATGAGCTAGCTTTCAGAGAAAGAAAAAAGTTTTTCTAAGGGCTAAAGAACGATAACAAGAAGGGAAAAAAAACTATTGTCCTTAAAATGCCAAAGGTGTGCTTGAACTTCACAGTATAGACTAGAGTTGATTAGTGTGACAAAATGTTTCATATATTAATAAAAAAATTAAACAACCAGTTTATCTATAATATTTATATTATCTGACTTGACTGAATTTATTAAAGTTGGATAATGTGAATATCATATATGATAATGGGTAAAAAACCTAATAAATAAATATCATGGGTCGAGTGAGAGTTAAGATTTTTGAAACTCACTCAACCCAATCCAATCCATATAACCCAATGTAAGTAACTCGAGTTCTTGATATAAAAAATATTTCCCTTTCTCTCTCTTAATTTGTTCCCTCTATTACCTTCACACTCACAGAAGTTATAGTTGTTCCTTTAAAAGTTTAATTTACAATTTCAATATTTTCTGTTTGATAACCAAGAGACCATGATAAAACAAATGAAAATTTTAAGAATTCTAATTGAGCTTTTATTTTCTTAGTCAAACCACAAACCAAAAATACTTTATATCTCTTCCTGTTAGTTTGTCTTTATATCATATTGCACCCTAACTATTAGATTAAATACTTGATTGTGATTTCTGTTTTATTTTGTTTTTATATGAAAATTGTGATAGTTTTTATGTTGTCCCTAATATATACATATTAGGGGTCTTATCTAGTTTCAATAGTTGCAACTCGATATTTTTTAGGATCGTCAAAGAATAAGAAAATTAATATGCTCAATTTGCATACATCTATAATAGCCATAAAAAAATTAGCATAACCTAATATATTCAACCCGCTCGAATCTAAAAAAATTAAATGGATCAGGTTTATATTTTGTAAAATATCAAAAGTTGAGTTGGATAAAATTATAGGTCAAAGCGCAACCCACTATAGTCACGAACAACCCTAGTTATTTGTGGTACAAAGACTTCATAGGTAAGGTCTAAATGTCTCATTAATAATCTAAAGCATTTATTGAGTTTGAGTTAGTGTGTTGGGGAACTCTAATCACACTCTTCCAGGTAAAACGAGGAGCATCTCAGAATTACAAACCTCATTCCATAACACAACCCTAAAAGTGGAAAGAATATTATGAAGACAAACATTTAAAATTTCTAAAGGTATGATTAATTGAATTTTGACAGCTCAGGGACACAACCTAGTCCCTATTTACAAGGCTCCCTATCTAAGAATGAAAATGTGTATTCATGGATCAGGTTTTGCAATATCCATAATCAAATCTGAACTCAAGATTTTTACCAAAACTCGACCCGAATTTGATCAAGTATAAATCAAACCTGACTCGATCAAGTTTTAGGTATCCATAGGGTTTTTGTCGGGCATCCCAAACCAGAATTTTCTTCTGCCAATTCAATGACAAACAAAAATAAAGAATCTTCTTTCGTGAAAATCCAAATTACATCCAATGAAATCCAAAATCACATCCAATAAAATCCAAAACCATATTTTGAATCTAGTCCAATCAATTACATAAAATAACCCATCTCAACCCTAGAATAAGACAAGACACTCTAAAAAAAAAAAGTAACAATATCCCTAGCAGACTATTTCCTTACAACCATTGTTTCAACATTCAAACTATTAGCTCTTCTAAGTACATCAACTTCTTTTAAAAGATCAAACTCCCTCATTTCTTCTTCAACTCCTTAATACACTTAGCCAACAACCGACCATATTCCTTCTCTCTCTCTAACAACTTCTCTAAATGGCATTCAACATCATTTTTATAACTAACAACCCAAATAATCTCCAAAGAACATAAAAGATAACACAATGAAAGTATCCATGATCTTTAACAAGATTTTGATCATTTAGCTTCAAAAGGGTCATTAGAGGATGAGTTGAAGAGATGAAGCAAATAAATGAACAAGAAAAGAAAGAAAAATATCGAAGAAAAAAAAGTGGCTACAGAAGAAAGATGGTGAAATGTGAAAAAAACTATTAATGTGGTTTAGGTTGGGCATGGTAGTATTCATACCCTACCTGAACCTGAATTTTTGACTTCAGGTATTGCTCGAACTCGACTTGACCTTAAATGAGTAAAAACATGTCCTACCACTTCAGGTCAGTATCCATTGAGTTCAGGTGAAATTACCATTTATATTCTTGTATGCTTGAGAGATAACTAGTCATTTTCCAACGCAACAAATTTTTTTTTGAAATTAATTATGCGTTAATAAATAAATTTAAAAAATTAATGCATATATTTAATTAAATAAATCAAGAATTATATGCATTAACAAATATATAAAAAAGTTATTAATGCTAATTAAAGACTAAACTAGAAAGTTGAGGATAGATGTAACTCTTAACATAGACCATGAACAACAAGTGAGCTAGTAGCTCAACTAGCAATAGTCAAGTGGTAAGGAGTCAACAAGGGGGAGAGGTCATCTCTAGTTCGAATTCTACCACATGCATTTCACAACCCTCATGTAAGTGTGCAATTGACTAGGAACCTCGAGTTGACGAGCTCTTCACTGTGGTCTAGTTCTTAGGAGTGGTCTGGTTCTTAGGAGTGGTCACCTACATGTAGGTCATGTCTAAGAGTGTGTCTATGATATAAAAAAAGTCATGAACCCGATTGTGTTTAATAACTTTAATTCTTAAAATCAATTATTTATTTAATTAAATGACAATAAAAATAAACATGTATAGGGAAGTAATTGAATAAAATTAAGGAAAAAAAATATTATATAGTGTTTCAAAAATAAAGTGCCTATTGTTATTATTAGAAAAAAATGTTTGTAATCTTATTTGAAAACCAAGTAAAAAATAAACAATATTTTATTAAAAAATATCACAAAATCATTTTTAGTTAATTTCAATTGGAATTGAATACTCGCCATTAGGCATCCACACATATATTTAATTAATCTAAATTTAAATCAAAGAAAAAAATATTCAAGTAAAAAAAGGTGCAAGATGCCTAGGTTAGTAAAAGAAAAGGCCATGTGCAAGCTTTTGTTTTGTTTTGTTTTTTTTTATTAAATCTAGTTTCTTTTTCAAAAAAAAAAAAACATTGCGTTGTCTACTTGTACATTTTTCAACCATCAAAGAGGTGGTTGGAAAATCAGGTTAGGCTTTTGGCAAAAAATTTTATTTTTTTCCAACATGTTTTTCACCTAAAAACATCTAACAAAAATCTTTTTAATGTCAGTAAACTAATAAATTAACTCAAAACACCCTTAAATTTGTCTAAAAATAAAAATTAAACTAGAAAAAAATCTCTCTCAACCCCAATTTTTATTTTTTTGGCAGGATGAGGTCAGATAATATTTCAATGGAACTTCTCTCATAAAAAAACCTGTTTACACAAAGATTGACTTTTTTTCATGGCCAAAATATGGCCAACAAACAACTTTCTCTTTCCCATGTTGTTTTTCAGTGATTCTCTCTCCTCTCAAACTTAGGGACCAAAAAATAAATAAAATAAAGTTTTGGAATGGAAGTAAAATTTCAAAATAAAAGGAACTGAAAATAAATACACAAAAGTAGGGGGATTAAAGTGAACTTTATAAGGAAAATTTGTAATTGTCCACTTGATTTCCCCGTGTTTTACACTTTGTTCCTTGTTTCTTGATTTTTTTCCTTTATTTAACAAATTCCATGGTCATTAAATTGACAAAAAAAGATGCAATCTAAAAAGGTTTGATGTAAAAAAAACCTAATAAATGAATAGTTTTCTATGAGTGAGTGCACATTGAATGAATAGTAAATGTATATTATGTTTTAGTTTTTTAATGGAGAATGTATCAAAATAATATTTGCTTTTTAATTTATTAAAATAGCACATCAAAGCCATTGAAAAGTACCTAAAAAACATAAATTTGATGTTTTTTAGGAGAAAAAGTTTTAGAAACCATTTTAAAACGCGTATTAAATTGCATTACCAAACACACCATTAGTCAGAAGTTATGTTACCACTTTAGAGTCAATTTTTTGGAGCAAGTGTCTTATCCCTTTGTTTTAAATAAGGATAACAATGAATATCCATGAGCCATATTTCTATTATGTTCATACTCTATCTATCTATTATTTTTTGAGTAAAAAAAAAATATAGATATTTATACTCTATTATTTGAATTTCAGATATTTATTTAGGTATTTATTACTCGAGTATTATTTAATATTTAACATAAAATAAAATAATAATGT
>Ga0307515_10024690_pt1 | contig 10452 bp, 10 predicted proteins | sample 17_EM_MG_FD_194513 | JGI IMG/M metagenome (GOLD analysis project Ga0307515, IMG submission 194513) | Populus trichocarpa ectomycorrhiza microbial communities from riparian zone in the Pacific Northwest, United States - 17_EM | ecosystem: Host-associated > Plants > Roots > Unclassified | place...
ACCAAGGCGCGCAAGGTCGCGCTTCAATGGGCCGAGGACGTCGAGAAAAGCTTCGACATGGAATGCACGATCCTTGAAGGCGAGACCAGCGACACGGTGGAGTTCACGCGCACCGGCGTGAAGGGTGAGCTGATCGTCGCGGCCGATCATTTCGAGCTCGATGCGAAGCTGGGCTTCTTGCTCGGCGCGTTCAGCAAGACGATCGAGGCCGAGATCGAGAGAAACCTCGACGCGCTGCTTGCGAAGAGCGCGGCGGCTCCCGCCAAGAAGACGCCGGCGAAGAAGAAGTAGGGAGGCTTACTTGAGCGACTCGACCAGGTCGATGTAGGCCTGCATCGCCTCGTCGCTGCTCTGGCCCTTGACCGCGTTCCACGCATCCCACTTGGCGCGGCCGACCATGTCGCTGAAGCCGGGGCGCTTGCCGTCCGCGTCGCCGCTGCTGGCCTGCTTGTAGAGCGCGTAGATTTTCAGAAGGGTCATGTTGTCGGGCTTCTCGGGCAAGCTTTTTGATTCGGCAACGGCTTGCTCGAACTGGGCTTTCAAATCGGCCATGGTATGCGTCTCCCGTGAGTGAAAATGTGCATTGACGGCGTCGATGTTACCCAGCATCTTGCGGCACGACAGAACAACACCTCGAGGAGAAACCCGATGCCCGCAGCAGCAATAGAGCGCATGTCGCGTGTGGACACCGCCTGGCTGCGGATGGACAACGACGTCAACCTGATGATGATCGTCGGCGTCTGGCTGCTGCAGCCCGGCATCGCATACCCGGCGCTGTGCGAGCGCGTGCAAGACAAGCTGCTGAAGTACGAGCGCTTTCGCCAGAAGGTCGTGCCCGACGCGATGGGCGCGAACTGGGTGCACGACGACGCGTTCGACATCCAGCGCCATGTGCTGCATCAAAAGCTCACGCGCGAGCCCGGCCAGAGCGAGCGCGAGGCCTTGCAGGCGCTGGTCGGCGAGCTCGCCAACACGCCGCTCGACACCGACCACCCGCTGTGGCAGTTCCACCTGATCGACGGCTATGAAGGCGGCAGTGCGCTGGTGGCGCGCGTGCACCACTGCATCGGCGACGGCATCGCGCTGATCTCGGTGATGCTGGCGATCACCGACGGCGGCATGGACCCGCCCAAGCGCAAGCCGCGCGAACTGCCCGAGAGCGACGGCGACTGGCTGTCCGACGCGGTGATGAAGCCACTGACCGACCTGGCGACCAAGGCCATCGGCATGTACGGCGGCGGCGTGACCAAGTCGATCGAGATGCTGTCGAACCCGCAGCAAGGGTTGGCCGGCTCGATCGAGATGGCGCGCACCGGTGCCAAGGTGCTGGGCGATGTCGGTGCGATGGCGCTGATGGCCGACGATTCACCGACCCTGCTGAAGGGCAAGCCGATCGGCCAGAAGATCGTTGCGTGGGGCGAGCCGCTGCCGCTCGATCAGGTGAAGGCCATCGGCAAGGCACTCGGCTGTTCGATCAACGACGTGCTGCTGGCCTGCGTGGCCGGTGCGATCGGCGCCTACCTGCGCGAGCAAGGCGACGACCCGGCCGGCAAAGAGATCCGCGCGATGGTGCCGGTGAACCTGCGGCCAATGGAGGACGCCTGGAAGCTCGGCAACCGCTTCGGTCTGGCGCCGCTGACCTTGCCGATCGGCATCGATAACCCGATCGAGCGCGTCTACGCGGTGCGCGTGCGTATGAACCAGCTCAAAGACAGCTACCAGCCGCTGCTCGCCTTCGCAGTGCTCGCGGTCGCGGGCCTGTTGATCAAGCCAGTGCAGGACGGGCTGCTCGGCCTGTTCGCGAAGAAGGCGACCGCGGTGATGACGAACGTGCCCGGCCCGGCGGTACCGCTGAAGTTGTGCGGCTCGACGCTGCGGCAAACGATGTTCTGGGTGCCGGCCTCGGGCGACATCGGCGTCGGTGTGAGCATCCTGTCGTATGGCGGCGGGGTTCAGTTCGGGCTGATCACCGACAAGAAGCTATGCCCGCATCCACAAGCGATCATCGACCGCTTCGAGCCGGAGTTCGAGAAGCTGCTGTTGACGACGATGATGCTGCCGTGGGGCGAGGCCTAGGCGATAAAAAAGGCCCGCCGATGGCGGGCCTTGTCGTCGTGTCGGCTCGATCTCAGCGCCGATACGCGGTGAACGTGCTGTCGGTCGGCGTGGCCGCCGGGTCGTGGTAGGTGCCGGTGGCGCTGCCATTGATGAAGCTGGCAACGCCGTTCGCCGTGGCGCCGGCCCCGTCGGAGAACGTGAACGCGCCGGTCGCCGGGTTGGTGATCGTGAGCGTGCAAGCGTAGGCCGCCAGCGTTGTGCGGTTCTGGCAGCTGCTCGTGCCGGTCGCGCCGATGAACACCGTCCGCGTTGCGCTCGTGCCACCCGCAGGAACGAGGTCCCAAGTGCCTTGGTACGACATGGCCGTCAACGCAAGCGGCACCGACGGGTCTTCGGGCGTGATGCCGAGTAGCGTCAGGAGTGCATTCGCGCCGATGGTGTTCAGGCGTGCGGTGTTGGACACGGCAGGTTTGCTCTGGTAGCCGTAGTAGATCAGGCCGCCGCGCTCGACGAAGACGCGCGTGTAGTTCAGCGCCGCGGTCTGCACGGGCAGGTTGCTGAAGGTCATGACGCGTGCGTCGCCCAGCGTCACGATCGTGTATGAGCCGGTGCCGATCGCCGTGCAGTTGCGCGACGACGGGTTGACGAAGCGCTCGCGGCAGGCGTAGTAGGTGACCGCGTTCGCACCCGTGCCCTTGAACGCGACGCGCAGCCGGGTGTTGGTCGTGTAGTAGCCGGGTGCCGGGCCGCTGCCGGTCACGGCGGTCCCGATCGTGCCCAGGCTCACCGTGCTGTTGCTCCACCACTCGTTTGGCACGTCGCTGGTGTAAGTCACGCCGCCGTAGACGAAGCTGCCTTGCGCGTAAACGCAGGGTGTACCGGTCATCGCGGCGATCATGCCTTCGAGGGTCGTGCTGCTCGTGCCGTTGGTATTGGTCTCCGCCGAGTTGCAGCCGACGCCGGTCGCCTGCTGGCTCGCGGTGCCGCCGGCCGAGACGGCCGGGCTGTACTGTGCTACGACGTTGCTCGTTCCGGCAGGGTTGCCGAGCCCGGCGGGGTAGTAGCTGATTGCCGTGGTCAGTGCCGTGCTGGCCTGATAGAGCAGCGCCGAGCCGGTCGGGAAGCTCGCGCTGCCCAGCACCGTCGGGTCGTCGATCGTCAGGTTGGTGTAGCCGGCGGCACGCACCTGGGCGTAGACATCGGCCATCGTCTTGCCGGAGACATCGAACGTGGCCCGAGTGCCTTTGCCTGTCTCGGCGCTGTCGCAGTAGTTGTAGACGCTGTTGCCCTGGGCATCGCGCACGCTGGACGTGTTCTCGAAGTTGATCGGGCAATTGACCCAGGCGCTGCCGTTCCAGTGCAGATCGGCGCCGCGCATCGGCTCACTGCCCGCACCCCACTTCGCGATGCTGCCGCCAACGCTGCGCCAGCGCCGATCGACATACTTCACGTTGCTGGCATCCGGTGTGTTCTGCGCTGCCGAGCCGGTGAAGACGCGGGCCATATAGTTCGTCGCGTTCGTGAAGGCCAGGCTCCGCAGGCTGTAGGACGCCACTGGCGATGCCGACGCAGCGGTCGCGGGCGATGTGCTCTGATTGTTGATCGCGACCACGGTGGCCAGCGCGGCCGGCGTCAGGCCGGAGTTCGTCACCAGCGTCGTCGCCGCGGCCAGCAGCGCCGCTTCCTTGGCGGCCGGCGTCGTGGCGGCGAGTACCGCCGGGTCGCTCAAGGCGGTGACGAGGTCCGGGAGCAGTTCGAGCAGCTTCTTCTGGATCGCCTTGTCGAGGTCGGCCTGCGTGATGGTCGTGCCATCGATCGCGGTCGTGCCGACGGTGCTGGCGATCGCGCTGGCTTGTTGCTGCGTCGTCACGACCACCATGCGCGCGACCGTCGCGGCGCTCGGGCTGCCATCGGTCGGGGCCGCGACCTTGGTGAAGTCCTGGAACAGCGAGACGGTCAGGCCGGTCGCATCCTGCACGGCCTTGGTGGCCGCTGCGGTGGTGGCACCGGTGCTGGCAACGGTCTGCTGCACGAGCGTGGTCAGCGGGCTCACGACGCCGGTCTGATCGGCGGGCGCTGACATCGTGTAGGCCACGGTCACCGGGCCGTTGTCGGCATCGACCGCATCGGTGCCGACGATAGCGACGATCGGGTATTTGCCGAGATCAGCGTTCGGCACCGCGAGCGTCACCGCGCCTGCGGCGTCAGTCTTGCCCTGGGTCTCGTCGCTGTCGCACTTGCCGTTGCTGTTCTTGTCGAGACAGACGACGGCGTTCTTGATGGCCGCGTCGACAACCGTGGTGCTCACGTTGGTGGTCGTCGCAACCGGCGTTGTGCTGGTGTCGCCACCGCCACCGCCACCGCCGCCGCAGCCGGCGATCGCCAGCAGCAAGCTTGCGCTGCAGCAGGTCAGCTGCCAGCGTTCGAGTCGAAGAATGTTCATGGTCGTCCCTGTTGATGGTCTTTTGATTGATGGAGGATCGGTGCTCCGCGTAGTCGCGCCGATCTCGGCTCGAACCGAACACACGTGTGCCGGCACGGGCGAGCGCGAGCATTCAATACCGCGATCCCCCCCGCTGATGTTAAACGTTAGTTCGCCAGCGCCTGCCGGCGGTGGTCTGCGTCTAGGCTCAGTCCTCGAGCTCTGCCTTCGCCATCTCCACATCGAGCCGCTCCATCGCGTCCTTCGGCTCGCAGGCAGCGGCGTCTTCGTAGAGCTGGGTCGCCTCTTTCATCTTCTTCTCGCCCTCGAGCATCACCAGGCCGTTCGCGTACTCGACCATCGCGATCGCCGACGACGGGTTCAGCTTCAGCGCGGTCTTGAACATCGCCAGGCCCGCGTCCTTGCTTGCGCCCTGGGTGCGGCCGAGCAGCGAGCCGACCTTGTCGATGACCTCGGCGTGGAACGCGCCGAGCGCGATGTGCGCATCGGCGTGCTTGGGCGCGAGCTTGATCGTGGTCTCGAGCGCGCTCTTGACCTTGCTGCCCAGGCCTTGCGCGAGCGCCTTCGCGATGCTGATGCCCTGGCTGTAGCGGCCGAGCGCGTAGGCCATGAAGTAGTGTGCGTTGGCGTTCTTCGAGTCGGAGGCGATCTGCGCCTCGGCGCGTTCGGCGACTTCCATGAAGAGCGCGAGCTTGGTCTTCTCGCTTTTCTCGAGGTAGTTCGCGTAGATGGCCTGGGCCTTGTTCGCGACTGTGATGCCTGCGCCGCTGGCCTTCAGCCCGGCCTCGGCTGCCTTCTGGAACTCGCCGGCATGGAACAGCGCCCAGGCGGCCAGCACCTTCGCATCAGCGGGCAGCGGCTCCGCGTCGCCGGCATGCAGGCGCGCCCAGTGCTTCTTCAGCGCCGCGGCATCAAAGGTGTATTCGGCAGTGTCGTGCGGGAAGGCGGTCCATTTGGCCATTTGTCAGTCTCCTTGGGTGTAGTTGCCGACCAGCGCATGCAGGTGCTCGCGCTGGTCGGGCTCGAGGTAGGGCGAGAGCAGGCTGAGCACGTGGAACGCGCCGCGCATCAACGCAGCGCCGGCGCTCGCGGGTTCGAGTGCGTTGCGCGGGTCGCGCACGTACTCGAAGCTCAGCCAGTAGGTGAGCACGACGACCATCGCGGTCGCGACCGGCATCACGTCGCGCGGCGCGATGTTGACTGCGTTGCCGCGGCCCAGCCCGGCGAGCATGCCTTGCACGGCTTGGGTCTTGTTCTTCAGCACGAACTGGAAGTGCGTTTCGAGTCGGCGGTTCTTCGACAGCAGGTCGTTCAGGTCGCGGTACAAAAAGCGGTACTGCCAGATCAGCTCGAACAGCATGTGCATGAACAGCCACGCGTCCTCGACATTGCTGACCTCGTCGGCCGCGCGCAGCAACTCGGTGAGCGCGCGCTCGTAGCGGTCGAACAGGTTGTTGATCAGCTCGTCCTTGGCGGGGTAGTGGTAGTACAGATTGCCGGGGCTGATGCCGAGCTCGGCCGAGATCAGCGTCGTCGACACGTTGGGCTCGCCGAAGCGGTTGAACAGCGCGAGCGTGACCTCGAGGATGCGCTCGGCGGTTCGTCGCGGTGCTCGTTTGGTTTGCGTGGCCATCTTGTCGTGTGCGTCCCCGGCGGGCAATCTAGCATCAAGTGCAACGAGGGCCCATCGGCATTGGCACTACGCCAGCAGGTGCTGAATTGCCTGCCTACAATCGCGGCCTTCATGCCCAGCACGCCCGCCATTTCATTTCAGAACGTCGGCAAGACGTATCGCGGCGCCCGTGGCGCAGTCAAGGCGCTGGACGATGTGAGCTTCGACGTGGCCAAGGGCGAGTTCTTCGGCCTGCTCGGGCCGAACGGTGCCGGCAAGACGACGCTGATCAGCATCCTCGCCGGCCTGGCGCGGGCGAGCAGCGGCCGCGTGCTGGTGCACGGCCACGACGTGGTCAGCGACTACGCAGCGGCGCGGCGTGCGCTCGGCATCGTGCCGCAGGAGCTGGTGTTCGACCCGTTCTTCAGCGTGCGCGAGGCGCTGCGCCTGCAGGGCGGCTACTTCGGCGTGCACGACAACGACGCGTGGATCGACGAGCTGCTCGCCAACCTCGGCCTGGCTGACAAGGCCGATGCGAACATGCACCAGCTCTCGGGCGGCATGAAGCGCCGCGTGCTGGTCGCGCAGGCGCTGGTGCACCGGCCGCCGGTGATCGTGCTCGACGAGCCGACCGCGGGCGTCGACGTGGAACTGCGCCAGACGCTGTGGCAGTTCGTCGCCCGGCTGAACAAGGAAGGCCACACGGTCTTGCTGACCACGCACTACCTCGAAGAGGCCGAGGCGCTGTGCGGCCGGCTCGCGATGCTGAAGCAGGGCCGGGTCGTCGCGCTCGACCGCACGTCGGCGCTGCTCGCCGGCACCGCGAGCACGATGCTGCGCTTCAAGATGGACGCGCCGCTGCCCGCGGCGCTGGCGGCGCAGTCGCGCGTCACCGGCCGCATCGTGCAGATCACCGCGCACGACGCGCACGAGGTCGAGACCATCCTCGGCGTGTTGCGCAACGCCGGTTGCCAGCCCGAGGATCTGGAGATCGGCCGTGCCGACCTCGAAGACGTGTTCCTCGAGATCATGCAGGGAGCACAGGCATGAGGCGGGACGAGCCCGGCGCCGGGCCGCCCCAAGGCGGGCGAGATCCCCTGGGGGGATCGGGCGAGGTACTCCACGACCGAGGGGCCAACATTCTCGCGGGCACGAAGGCGCTTCTGTACAAGGAGGTGCTGCGCTTCTGGAAGGTCAGCTTCCAGACCGTGGCCGCGCCGGTGCTGACGGCGATCCTGTACCTGCTGATCTTCGGCCATGTGCTCGAGGACCACGTGAAGGTCTACGGCACGGTCGGCTACACGAGCTTCCTGATCCCCGGCCTGGTGATGATGAGCGTGCTGCAGAACGCGTTCGCGAACAGCAGCTCGTCGCTGATCCAGAGCAAGATCACCGGCAACCTGGTGTTCGTGCTGGTCTCGCCGCTGTCGCACTGGGCCTGGTTCGTCGCCTACGTGGGCGCCTCCATCGTGCGCGGGGTGGCCGTGGGCCTGGGCGTGCTCGTCGTGACCGTGTGGTTCGCACCGTTCCAGCTGGCGCAGCCGCTGTGGGTCGTCGCCTTTGCGGTGATGGGCGCAGCGATGATGGGCGCGCTCGGGCTGGTCGCCGGCTTGTGGGCCGAGAAGTTCGATCAGATCGCGGCGTTCCAGAACTTCATCATCATGCCGATGACGTTTCTGTCGGGCGTCTTCTACTCGGTCGGCTCGCTGCCGCCGTTCTGGAAGGCGGTCAGCCATCTGAACCCGTTCTTCTACATGATCGATGGGTTTCGCCATGGCTTCTTCGGCGTCAGCGATGTCTCGCCGTGGACCGGGTTGGTCGTCGTGGGTGTGAGCCTGGCCGTGGTCTGCGCGCTCTGTCTTCATCTGCTGAAGATCGGCTACAAGATTCGCCACTAGAATCGAGCCACCATGTCAGACCCCACGCCCGCCGACGTTCAAGCCTTCATCGAGAAGGGCTTGGCCTGCGAGCACGTCGACGTGGAGGGCGATGGCCGGCATTTCTTCGCGACCATTGTTTCCGCCGAGTTCGAAGGCACCAGCCGCGTCGCGCGCCAGCGGCGTGTCTACCAGGCGCTGGGCGATAGAATGCGCGAGCAAATCCACGCCCTGTCGATGAAGACGCTGACACCGGCCGAGTGGGCTGCCAGCCCGCAAACGGCCACCACCCACCACCACTGAACCCGCCGCAGTGCTCACTGCGGCTGGCGAACTCGCGCCAGCGGGTTCCCGAGTCGTGTGGGCACTTGGGGCGAAACCCAAGCTCATGGACAAACTCCTCATTCGCGGCGGCCGTCAGCTCCAGGGCATGGTCACGATCTCGGGCGCCAAGAACGCCGCGCTGCCCGAGCTGTGCGCCGCGTTGCTGACCGCCGAGCCGGTGACGCTGCGCAACGTGCCGCGTCTGCAGGACGTGAGCACCGCGCTGAAACTGCTGCGCAACATGGGCGTGACCATCGATCGCGGCGAGGCCACGCCCGAGGTGATCACGCTGAACGCCGGCGAGCTGCGTTCGCGCGAGGCGCCGTACGAGCTCGTGAAGACGATGCGCGCGTCCATCCTCGTGCTCGGGCCCTTGCTGGCGCGCTTCGGCGAGGCGCGGGTGTCGCTGCCCGGAGGCTGCGCGATCGGCTCGCGGCCGGTGGACCAGCACATCAAGGGCTTGCAGGCGATGGGCGCCGAGATCAGCGTCGAGCACGGCTACATCGTCGCGAAGGCGGGACGCCTCAAAGGCACGCGCATCACGACCGACATGGTCACCGTGACCGGCACCGAGAACCTGCTGATGGCCGCAACGCTGGCCGAGGGCGAAACGATCCTCGAGAACGCCGCGCAAGAACCCGAGATCCCCGACCTGGCCGAGATGCTGATCGCGATGGGCGCGAAGATCGAAGGCCACGGCACCAGCCGCATCCGCATCGAGGGCGTGGAGCGCTTGCACGGGGTGTCGCACGCGGTGATTCCCGACCGCATCGAGACCGGCACCTTTCTGTGCGCGGTGGCCGCAGCGGGGGGCGACGTGAAGCTCACGCGTGCGAACGCGCGTCACCTCGACACCGTGATCGAGAAGCTGCGCGAAGCTGGCGCGACCATCGAGGTTGGTAGCGACTGGATCCGCGTGGCGAGCGGCGGCCGCTTGCGCCCGGTGAGCTTTCGCACCAGCGAATACCCCGCGTTCCCGACCGACATGCAGGCGCAGTTCATGACGCTGAACTGCATTGCCGACGGCCGCTCGGTCGTCACCGAGACGATCTTCGAGAACCGCTTCATGCACGTCAACGAGCTGGTGCGCCTGGGCGCCAAGATCGACGTGGACGGGCACACGGCGGTAGTCCACGGCGTGGCCAAGCTGTCGGGCGCGACCGTGATGGCGACCGACCTGCGGGCCTCGGCCAGCCTGGTGATCGCCGGGCTGGTCGCCGAGGGCGACACGGTCGTCGACCGCATCTACCACCTCGACCGGGGCTACGACCAGATGGAAGCCAAGCTGCGCGGCATCGGCGCCGACATCGAGCGAATCAAGTGAGCGCCATGATCACCTTCGCGCTGCCGAAAGGCCGCATCTTCGACGAGATCATGCCGCTGCTCGAGGCGGCCGGGATCCAGGTCGCCGAAGACCCCGAGAAGACGCGCAAGCTGATCATCGGCACCAGCCGGCCGGATGTGCGCCTGGTGATCGTGCGTGCGTCCGACGTGCCGACCTACGTGCAGTACGGCGGCGCCGACCTGGGCGTGGTCGGCAAGGACACGCTGCTCGAGCATGGCGGCGAAGGCCTGTACCAGCCGCTGGACCTGAACATCGCGAAATGCCGCATGAGCGTCGCGGTGCGCCACGACTTCGACTACGCCGGCGCGGTGAAGCAGGGTTCGCGCATCCGCGTCGCGACCAAGTACATGCAGATCGCGCGCGACCACTTCGCGGACAAGGGCGTGCACGTCGACCTGATCAAGCTGTATGGCTCGATGGAGCTGGCGCCGCTGACCGGCCTGGCCGACGCGATCGTCGACCTGGTCTCGACCGGCAGCACGCTGCGTGCGAACCAGCTCGTCGAGGTCGAGGAGATCATGCAGATATCGTCGCGCCTGATCGTGAACCAGGCGGCATTGAAGCTCAAGCGCGAGCCCATCCGCGGCATCATCGATGCATTCGCGGCGGCAGTGGGGCCGCTGCCATGAGCGGCTCGATGAACGTGAACATCCGGCAGCTCGCGACCGACGCCGCCGACTTCGAGGCCGAGTTCCAGCGCGTGCTGCACTGGTCGGCAGAGACCGATCTCGCGATCGAAGAGCGCGTCGGCGCGATCCTCGCAGATGTGCGCGCCCGCGGCGATGCCGCGGTG
>Ga0307515_10024691_pt1 | contig 10452 bp, 7 predicted proteins | sample 17_EM_MG_FD_194513 | JGI IMG/M metagenome (GOLD analysis project Ga0307515, IMG submission 194513) | Populus trichocarpa ectomycorrhiza microbial communities from riparian zone in the Pacific Northwest, United States - 17_EM | ecosystem: Host-associated > Plants > Roots > Unclassified | place...
TGATCTCGCTGATCTCGCTGATCTCGTTGGCCTCCGGCGCCTCGGCGCCGGCGTGCTCGCCGTGGCGCTCACCGCCGCCCTGGTCTGGTTCGGCACCGGGCTCGACCCGTGCTGGCCGCTGGTGTGGTTCGCGCCGCTGCCGGTGCTGCTGCTCGCCGCGCGCACCCGATGGTGGATCGCCGCGCTCGCCGCGGCGGCCGCCTGGTCGCTCGGTCTGCTCAACCTCTGGCACTACGTGACCGCCGCGCTGCACATCCCGGGCGCGGTGGTGGCGCAGATCTACGGCACCGAGGCCGCGGCCTTCGTCCTCGCCGTGCTGCTGTACCGGGCGCTGCTCCGGCGCGGCGCGTACTGGGCCGCGGTCGTCGCGTTTCCCGCGACGCGCGTGGCGTTCGAATACCTGACGAGCGCGATCTCGCCGCACGGAACCGCGGGCAGCCTCGCGTACTCGCAGCTCTCGTTCCTGCCGTTCCTGCAGCTCGCCTCGATCACCGGGCCGTGGGGCATGACGTTCCTGCTGCTCCTGTTCCCGGCCGCGCTCGCCGCGGCGTGGCAGCTGCGCCGCACGCGCCGCCGTGCGCTGCGCGTCCTCGCCGCCGCGCTCGGCGCGATCATCGCCGTGCTGGTGTCCGGTGCAGTGCGCCTCGCGCTGGACACCGCCGGTCCCACCGTGAAGGTCGGGCTCGTCGCGTCCGACCCACCGACCAGCCCCCAGGTCGCGGACGAGGGGCCAGCGACCGCGGCGCTGTTCGATGCCTATGCCGCCCGGGCCTCGGCCCTCGCCGCGCAGGGCGCGCGCATCATCGTGCTGCCGGAGAAGCTCGGCGTGGTCGTCGAACCCGGGACCCGCGACAGCGACGCGCGGTTCCAGGCGCTCGCCGACACCACCGGTGCGATCATCGTCGTCGGCCTGATCCGCGTCGCCCCGCCGGTGAAGTACAACGAGGCGCGGATCTACGCCCCCGGCTCGCCGGTCCAGCGCTACACCAAGCATCACCTGCTGCCGTCGTTCGAGTCGAAGTTCGTCGCCGGCGACGCGCTCGCGCTGGTCTCGCTCCCCGCCGCGACGCTGGGCGTGACGATCTGCAAGGACATGGACTTCACGCCGCTGTCGCGGGCGTACGGCCACGCCGGCGCGGCGCTGCTGCTGGTACCCGCGTACGACTTCGGCCTCGATCGGCTGCTGCATGGCCACATGGCCGTGATGCGCGGCGTGGAGAGCGGCTTCGGCCTGGTGCGCGCCGCGAAGAATGGCTATCTGACGGTCAGCGACAACCGCGGCCGGATCCTCGCCGAGGCCACGAGCGACGCGGCGCCGTTCGCGACCCTGCTCGCCGACGCGCCCGTGGCGCACGCGGCCACGCTGTACCTGCGGTTCGGCGACTGGTTCGCGTGGCTGGCGCTGGCGCTGCTCGCGGCCACGGTCGTGCAGCTGGTCCGGTCGCGCCGCGTCGCGCGAAGCTGAGCTCGCGGCGCGGGCGTCAGGCGGCGGCGGTGCGGGGGCTCGCGGCGTGAGCCGCTACTCCGCCCTGGCGGTGTGGTCGCGCAGGAACGCCAGGCTCCTCGGCAGGCGCGCCGACCAGAACGCAAAGTCGTGCTTGCCGGGCCCCAGGAAGTACTCGTGCTCGATGTGCGCGGCGGTCAGCGCCTCGTGGACGTACTGCAGGTTGTCGTGCAGCGCGAAGTCGTCCTCGGTGCCGCAGTCGAAGTACAGCGCGAGCTTGCCGGGCCCGGCCTTGGTCGCGAGCTCCACGACGTCGTGGGCCTTCCAGTCGGCGATGTTGGTGCCGAACATGGTCTGGATCCACACGCCGATCGGGCCGACCGCGGCGCCAAATCCCGAGACGTCGCTCAGCAGCTCGGCCTTGCCCGGCGCGAACGGCCGCGGCCCGCGGTACATCAGGGCGACCGCGCCGGAGTGGCTCGCCGCGGCGGCGAACTCGTCGGCGTGGCGGAACCCGATCGACATGGCGCCGAACCCGCCCATCGACAGGCCGGCGATGGCGCGGCCGTCGCGGCGCGCGAGGGTGTGGTACTTGCCGTCGACCCAGCCGACCAGGTCCCTGGCGATGTAGGTCTCGTAGTTGCGCGCCCGGACGCAGGTCGTGTCCTTGGGCTGGCGCTCGGGGACGAACAGCCCGGTGCCGTCCTTCATGCACTGGTCGTAGTCGATCTTCGACGCCGAATCGACGTAGAACGCGTCGTCGCCGTCGGGCATGACGACGATCACGGCGAGCTCGAGCTGATCGGCCGCGGCGTCGAGCTTGCCGTTCTGGACCCAGTTGGTCTCGTTGCCGGCCAGGCCGTGCAGGTAGTAGAACACCGGCCAGCGCCGGGCGGGCTGGCTGTCGTAGCCGCGCGGCAGGTAGACCACGACGGCCTTGTCGACCCCGAGCGCCTCGGAGTGGAACTGCTCGTGCGCGACACGGCTCGCCGACGGAGGTCCGGCGACGGCGGCCGCGGCGGGCTCGCCGGCGTTTCTGGGGGGCTCGCCGGCCGGAGCCTTGGCCGAGCACGCGACGACGAGGCCGAGGCCGAAGCTGAGACCGAGGCCGAGGACGAAACTGAACACGGACGAGCGTTTCATGGCATCACCGGGAGCATCGCGACGGCCTGGATCGTCGACGAGCGGAAGGAGACAACGAGCCGGACCAGGTGCTCGGTGGCGGCGGCCACGCGGGGATCGACGAGGGATACGGCTGCGAGCGCGACGGCGGCCTGGGCATCGAGGCCGAGCGGCGCCTGGACCTGGCCGAAGCCGGTGATCAGGTCGCGCAGGGTCGGCGCCGGCGGGTAGATCTCGAGGCCGGTGGCGATGTCGACCCCGGCGAGCTTGCGGGCCTCGGCGAGCGCGGCATCGAGCCCGCCGAGCTCGTCGACCAGGCCGAGCTCCTTGGCCCGGGCGCCGGTCCACACCCGGCCCTGGGCGATCGGCTCGATCTCGGCGGGCTGCTTGTGCCGGCCCTCGGCGACCCGGCCGATGAACACGCGGTAGACCGCCTCCATCGATGTGCGGATCGCGGCGCGCTCGTCCTCGGTCCACGGCCCGAGGCTCGCCATCATCGTGGCGCGCTTGCCGCGGCCCATCGGGAACGTGTGGACGCCGATCCGGGCGAGCGCCTCGCGGGCGGCGAGCTTGCCGCCGACCACGCCGATCGACCCGGTCAGCGTGTCGTCGAGCGCGAAGATCTTCGTCGCGCCGCACGCGATGTAGTAGCCGCCGCTGGCCGCGACGTCGCTCATCGACACCACCACGGGCTTCCTGGCCTTGAGCTCGGCGACCGCGCGCCAGATCAGCTCGGAGGCCTGGGCGCTGCCGCCGCCGGAGTCGATGCGCAGGACCACCGCCTTGACCTGGTCGTCCGCGGTCAGCGCGCGCAGCGCGGCGACCAGGGTGTGCGACGCGATCTGGCCGCGGGCGCCGAGCACGCCATCGCCATCGCCGTCGATGATGCTGCCGATCGCGTAGACCACCGCGACGTGGTTGCCGGCCGGCTTGTCGGGCGGCATCGCGCCGAGGAACCGCCAGGCCTTGAGCATCATCGCGATCGGATCGTTGCGGTCGGGGTGGAGCTCGAGCTTGGTCCACGCCGCGCCGCGGGTCTGCGCGTCGCGGAACGCCTCGAACGCGGCGACGTCGTCGACGAGGCCCGCGGTCCGGGCCTGGTCCGACGGGAACAGCGCGGTGTCGATCAGGGCCCTGACCGCGGCGGGCGCGAGCTTGCGCTCGCCGGCGATCGCGTCGACCATGGTCTGGTAGCGGTGATCGAGGAACGCGCCGAGCGTCTCCTCGGTCTGCTTCGACGGGGCGTCGAGCGTCAGCGGCTCGGCCGCGCCCTTGAACGCGCCGACGTGGAGGAAGTCGGCCTGGATGCCGAGCTTGTCGAGCAGCGGCTTGATGTGGACCGGCATCGCCGCCGGCCCGGTGATCGAGATCTCGCCCAGCGGCGCGAGCGCGATCCGATCGCAGGCGGCGAGCACGAGGTAACCGGCGTTGCTGGCGCTCTCGCCGTGGCACGCGACGGTCTTGCCGGCCTTGCGCAGGTCGTGGATCGCGGCGCGCAGCTCGACCGCGTCGGGCAGGCTGATGTCGATGCCGCCGGCGCGCACCAGCACGCCGCTCAGCTTGGCGTCGCCGGCGAGCTCGCGCAGCCGGTCGATCAGCCCGCGCAGCTCGGTGCCGCGGCTGCCCGACCACGACAGCGAGCTGCGCTCGACGATCTCGCCGGCGAGCGCGAGCACGCCCCAGTGCGGCTTGGTCTCGTCGAGATCCCTGGACCGCTCCGGTGCCTCGTACGGTCCGGGCTTGGCGATGCTGTCGGCGACCTTGGCGAACGCGGCCCGCAGATCGAGGCCGTCGAGGCCGCTCTTGTCGCCCTTGGCCTTGTCGCCGGCGGGCCGCGCCGGCGCCGCCGACCACGGATCGTCGGGCGCCGCGCTGCCGCCGGCACCGGAGGTGGAGCGATCGAGGCGAGACGGCTCGGTGCACGACACGCACACGAGCGCGCAACACAGGACGGCGCGCAGCATGGCCCGTTCATACCACGGGGTCACCGAGGAGCTGTCGGGCTGCGCCGGCGGCGCGATTCAGCCCGAGCCGGAGCCGGCGCCCGCAGGATCGGGTGCTGGCGCGGGCGGCGGTGGCGGCGGTGGTGGCGTGGCGGGTGGCTGCGCGGCGGGCGGCTGCGGGGCGGGAGCCGGGGCGGCCGCGTCGCCGCCGAGCCGCTCGAGCTGCTTCTTCGCCGAGGCGTTGTCGGGATAGACCTCGAGGTACGCCTTGTAGGCCTCGATCGCCTGCTCCTTGCGGCCCTGCTGCTGGTAGGCCTCGGCGATCCCGCGCAGCGCCGGCTCGTACCGCGGCGACACCGCGAGCGCCGCGCGGAACTTCGAGAACGCGCTCGCGAACTGCTTGGCGTCGATGTGGCAGTAGCCCTCGCCGGCGAGCGCCTCGACGCCGTTGGGCTTCTGCTCGAGCGCCTTGATGTAGAGCTCCATCGCCTTGGTGCAGCTGGTGTCGGCGATCGCGTTGGCGCGGGCGAGCAGGCGATCGTACGAGTCGCCACCGGCGGGCGCGGTCGGCGGCGGTGGCGGCGCCACGGGCGGTGCTGCGCCGGGGTTGCGGGGCGGGGCAGGTGGACGCGGCGTGGCGATCGGCCGCGCGCTGCCGGAGCCGGCGGCGCCGGGATCCGCGCCGTCCTCGGGCGGGAGCGGATCGGTCCGCGCGACCTGGGTCTCGAGCCTGGCGGCCAGGGCCCGCGCGCCGGCGTGCTCGGGCTGCGCCGCGAGGATGGTCTCGACCAGCGGCTTGGCCTCGGCCACCTTGCCCTGCGCCGCGAGCGCGAGCGCGAGGTGGAACCGCGCCCGGACGTCGCCCGAGGTCTCGAGCTTGCCGTCGCCCTGATCGATCGCCGCGAACGCGGCGCGGGCGTCCTCGAGCTTGCCGTCGCGCGCCAGCACCAGCGCGTCGGCGAGCGCGAGGTCGCGCGCCCAGTCCGCGGGGCGAGTCCGCGCGGTGTCGAGGTAGCGCTTGATGTCGCGCGCCGGCTTGCCCTGGAGCCGCAGCACCTCGGCCATCGCGAGGTTGGCGCCGGCGTCGTCGCCGGCGGTCCGGAGCGCGCGCTGCGCGGCGGTGGCGGCGTCGAGCACGAGCTGCTTGGCCTCCTTGCGCAGGTTGTCGGCCTCGGGGCCGGTGATCAGCGCCGCGCGATCCTGGAGATCCTGCGCGAGCTGGGCGATCAGGTGGGCGCGCAGCGCCTGCGACGGTGCATCGAGCTTGCCGTCGAGCGACTGCACGGCGGTGCGCAGGCGAGGCTCGAGGTCGGCCGCCAGCTCGCTGCGCGGGCCGGGCGCCGCAGCCTCGACCGCGGTCGCGTCGACCGGCACGGGCGTGACGATCGGCGCCGCATCCGGGACCACGACGACCACGGCGGCGCCGGCGTCGCGGGTGGGCTGCGCGGACGGCTCCTCCTTGCCGGTGCGGAGCACGAACAGGTAGACCGCCGCCGCCGAGATTCCCATCACCAGCAGCGCGATGAGCAGGACCCACATGCCGACCCGCGAGCCGCGGCGGGCCGGCAGGAGCTCGTCATCGTCGTCGAGCTCGCGGACCCGGCTGGAATCGAACGACCCCGCGTCGCTCGGCGCCATCCGCACCCGGCCCGCGAACGCCGGCTCGTCGGGGATCGCCGCGAGCTTGCCGACGAACGGCCCCGACTGCGCGGCGTGGGCGAGCTCGGGTGCGTCCTGCTTGAGGCCCTCGGTCGCCCACATCGCGGTGGCGCGGTTGCCCGGCTGTGGCGGCGGGATCGCCGGCGGCTGCGCCACCGGCCCCGACGCGGCCGCGTTGCGCCTGGGAGGAGGAGGCGGCGGCGTGGTCCGCGACCGGCGCAGCGGCGCCGGCTCGGTCGGCCCCAGCATCGAAGGCGGCGGCGGCGGCATCACCGGCGGCGGAACCACCGGTGGCGGCACCGCCGGCGTCCGCGCGACGCCGCGGATCGGCACCGGCGGCGGCGTGTTGACCACCGGCCGGTTCTGGTACGCGCGCGTGGTCCGCGCCTCCTGGCCATCGTCGTCGTCGGGCAGGATCGTGCCGCCGGCGGCCTGCGCGGCGCTGTACCCGGGCAGCGTGCCGGGCAGCTCCTTGATCGACCCGATCGGGCCGATCGGGCCGATCGACCCACCGCCATGGCTCGGTGCCAGCGCCGGCGCCGGCGCCGGCCGGCTCGGCGGCCGCGCGCGATCGCGGCTGGCGCGCGCCTCGTCGGCGATCGTGAAGTACTGGCCTAGGTCGGCGATGTCGCCGAGCCGCTTCCAGGTCTTCCCGGTGCGCGAGATCAGCGACTCGCGGGTCACCACGCCGGCGATGATCCACTGCTGCAGCGTGGCGAGCTCGCGGCAACTCTTCTGCTCGCCGGTCTCGAGCCGGAGCAGCCACTGCCGGTCGACCGTGGTCGGCGCCTCGTCGGGGCCGAGCGCGCGCTCGTCGTCGAACAGCGAGTCGCTCGGCCGCGCCGGGGCGCGTCCCACCGGCGGCAGCGCCCGGGAGCTGGTGGTCCGCGGCCGCGCCACCGGTTCGTCGCGAAGCCCCGGCGTGCCGACGTTGGTGATCGTCCGCTTGCGGATCTTGAACATGTGGCCGCAGTTGGTGCACTTCACAGTGACGCCACCGGGCTTCAGACGCGCTTCGTCGAGCTCGTACTCGGTCTGACACTTCTCGCAGCGGACGTCCATAAGTCGCACGCAACTGCGTGTCTTGGTTTGCGAACGTAGCACGGCGGGGTGACGTACGCATCTTGTGCACCCCGGACCGATCGACGAATCTCGACGCATGAATGACGGCCGGGAGCGTGCGGTGGAGCGCGTCCGCGTCGATGCGTTCGTGAAGGTCCACGGCGCGGGCGGCCAGGAGCTCGTGTTCCGGACCCGGGACCTCTCGGAGCAGGGCCTGTTCCTCTACACCAAGGTCGCCCGGCTCTACCCGTTCCGGGTGGGATCGACGCTGCTGCTCGAGCTCTACGACCACGACCAGCAGGTCAGCTGCAAGGTGGTCGTGGCGAGGGTGGTCGACCCGGGGAGCCCCGAGAACGAGACCTTCCCGGCCGGGTTCGGGGTGCGGATCATCGAGTGCGACGAAGCGTCGCGCCGCGCGCTGCTCCTGATGATCGAGCGGATCAAGGCAGGCGAGGTCTATTGACCCGCATCGCAGCCGACACGTCGCCCCACTCCGACGCGGTCAGCTCGTAGCTGAGCACGCTCCACCACCGGCCGTCCCGCCACACGTCGTCCTCGAGCTGGCCGATCAGCCGGAACCCGAGCTTCTCGATGACCCGGCGCGAGCCGGCGTTCTCGACCACGCAGCGCACGTTGATCTTGTGCAGGCCGAGGGTCTCGAACCCGCAGCGCACCACGGCCTGCGCGGCCTCGGTCATCAGGCCCTTGCCCGACAGCGGCGGGGCGATCCAGTAGCCGAGCTCGGCGCGATCGATCCGCCACGCGCGCTGCGTGTACTGGATCCCGTCCAGGCCGATGCTGCCCATCGCCCGGCCGTCGACCTCGATCGCCCAGGCCACGTTGCTGCCCCGAGCGAACGCCTCGCGCGTCCACTCGATGAACGCGAGCGTCTGGCTGCGCTCGGTGTGCGCCGACCAGCTCATCATCCGGGGCAGCTCCGGGTCCGAGACGAACGGCCACAGGTCGTCGACGTCCGAGCCCTCGAACGGCCGCAACCGCAGCCGCGCGGTGACCAGCACGAGGTCGAGGTGCTCGAGCCGAGGCACCAGCGCACGAGGTGGGGCAGACGACAGCTTCGACATGATCGCGATGTCCTCCGGGTCACGCGGGGTCAGTGCGCTTCGTCCGCATTGACCTCCTCGACCGTGGCCAGGATGTCCTTGACGTCGATCAGCCGCAGTCGGTCGTCCCATGGCACGCGCACACCCGCCTCCTTGCGGAATAGCACGTACGCGCCGTGCGGCACGCCGGACACGTTCTCGGTGACCTCGCTGGTGGTCGGCCGGTCGCGGGCGACCTCGATCACCTTGCCGTAGAACGCCTCGTCCTGCGCCTCCTTGGCGCCGGCCGGCAGGTACAGCCCGGCGTCGGTCCGCTCCTCGATCCGGATCACCTGGACCAGGACGCGCATGCCGAGCGGGAGGATCAGGCGGTGGGCAACCACGTGGTCACAGGTCGCGCTCGAACACGACCGCGCCACTCTGCTCCAGGCACCGCAGCCGGGTCAAGCCGGCGCCGCGCAGCGCGGTTCGCGCATCGTCGATCGCCGGACGCATCGCCTGGTCGCTGCACGATCCCGACCGGACATCGAGTCGATCGCCGACGACCTCGGCCCGCCCCCACAGCCGCTGGCGCCGCAGCGTGTCCTCGAGCGCGACCGCGGCGGCGCGGCGCTCGGCCGGCGCGGTGCTCGGCGGGGCCGGCGCGGCGACCGGCAGCGCCAGCGGGGCGACGGCGGCGCGCGGCGGCGGGCGCTCCGAGGCGACCTCGATCGGTCCGGGCAGGGCCTCGGGGGCGCCGGCCTCCTTGCCGCCGCGGCGCGCTCCGAAGCCCAGCCCGAACACCAGCGCGATCGCCGCGGCGACGCCGAGCCCGACGAGCACCGCCGAGATCGGGAATCCGCCGCGGGCCACCGCCGTGCCGCCGGGATCCGCGGTCGTGCGCTTGGTGCGCGCTCCGAGGGGCAGCGCTGCATGACATCTCGGACACCTCACGTAGCCTGGCACCACGGCTACGCCACACGCCGGGCAAACCGCGCTCATACCCGCAAGGATACTCGCGACTACGCGGCGCGCGAACTTTTGCGGCGCCTCATCATGATGAGGACAGTTGTCCCCGCCAGCAACAGGCTGAGGTCCCCGCGGTCGGGGCCCGACGCGCTGCAACACCCACCCCCGGTCTTGGCGACCGGTTCGCACGCGCCGGGGTCCTGGGCCTTGGGGTAGATCACGCACATCGACTGGATATCGTCGTCGGACAGCGTCTCCTTCTTGGTCTCGCCGCAGTCCTGGAAGTTGTACATCGTGGCATCTAGGATCTTGGGCGGGTTTCCCGGCCCGCACGCCGGGACCGGGTTGCCCTCGTTGTCGATCCGGTTCGGGTTGATGCCGACGTAGCAGGGGTGCTCGAGCCCGTGGAGGTGGCCGAGCTCGTGGGTCAGGGTGTTCTGCAGCTCGGCGTGGCACAGCTGCTCGCTGTTGGTCACGCCGTTGGCCGAGATCGCAAAGTTGACCCCGTTGAGCTCGATGTCGGCGTCGATGATCGCGCCGTCGCGCGCGCTGGTCGCGTCGTCGACGTAGACCGCGGTGGTGAGGCCGGCCGCCTGCGGCGAGTAGCAGTTCGCCGGCGCGGTCGCGGTCGCCGGCCGCTCACCCCACGAGGTCATGCCGTTCTGGCAGAGATGGGGGAGGTCGCGGAACTTGATCACGTTGACCTTGTCGTTGATGGCCTCGACGGACTTCCTCCCCGAGTTCACGACCTTGAAGTAGGAGCACGACGCGGTCTTGGTGTTCCACTCGTCGATCGCGGCGTCGATGATCGCGAATTCCTGATCTCCGGAGAGCGCCGTCGTGCCGGCGGCGTCGACGGTCACGAACGCGCAGCCCGACTCCCAGTACAGCGGGTTGCCGGCCTTGGTCGGCCCGGTGCGAACGAATCCCGGCGGATAGTCGATGACCCTCACGCTGTCGAGCACCACGTGCTCGCGCTGCGACAGGTCCAGGGCCGTGTAGCCGGCGACCGCGACGTGCATCCCGACCTCGAGGATCCCCGGTCCCGGCATCGTGATCATGCCGATGCCGTCGACGCTGCCGCCGGGCTGGTTCACGACGACGTCCTGGCCGTCGGCGGTCCGCACCGTCGCGTCGGTCACGATCCGCGAGCCGTCCTCGGTCCAGTAGCTGTGTACGGCGACGACGTCACCGTCGATGAACATCATGGGCA
>Ga0307515_10024692_pt1 | contig 10451 bp, 4 predicted proteins | sample 17_EM_MG_FD_194513 | JGI IMG/M metagenome (GOLD analysis project Ga0307515, IMG submission 194513) | Populus trichocarpa ectomycorrhiza microbial communities from riparian zone in the Pacific Northwest, United States - 17_EM | ecosystem: Host-associated > Plants > Roots > Unclassified | place...
TAGGTTATCCAGTACTATTTGTACTAAAGAAAAACGGTAAACTAAGGCTATATATTAACTATAGATAGTTAAACAGCATTATATAAAAGGATAGATATCCTTTACCCTTAATTAGTAAAATCTAAGATAGGATAAGTAACGCGTAAATCTTTATAAAGATAGATTTAAGATAGGCGTACCATTAAATTAAAATTAAGGAAGGCAATAAATAAAAGGCAGCCTTTAGGTTAAAGGAAGAACTATATAAACTATTAGTTATATAATTTAGGCTTATAAATATACCGGCAACGTTTTAAAAGCGAATTAATAATATATTAGGAGAATACTTAGATGAATTTATTATGGTATATCTTAACAATATTATTATTTACTTAATAACTAAGGAAGAACACGGAAAACACGTTAAATAGGTTTTAGAGAAACTATAAAAGGAATAAATGCTAGTAGCAATTAAGAAATGCGAGTTCTTTATTAGGAAGACTGATTTTATAGGATTTATTATTAAACTAGGCCAACTTAGTATATATCTAAAAATAATTAAGGCTATAGTGAATTAGTAAGAACTAGAGAACGTTATGTAATTAAGATTGTTTCTAGGGTTTTGTAATTACTGTAGAAGGTTTATAGCGCAATAGTTAAAGAATATTAAGCTATTTACGCGATTAATAAAGAAAGAAGAACTATAGATATAGGGAGAGGAATAATAAGAACTGTTTAAAGAAGTTAAAAGGTTGTTTACCTAGGAGCTAGTTTTTAAAATCTATTAACTAGGGCTAGAGACAGTTATAGAAACAGATATATTAGACTTTATACTAAGGGCATGCTTTATATAAAAATATCTAAATTAATAGCACCTAGTAGTATACTATAGTCGGAAAATAATACTACTAGAACTAAACTATAACATCTATAATAAAGAGTTGTTAGGTATAGTTATAGCACTAAAGAAATAAAGAGCGTTCTTATAAGGTATAGAAAAACTATTTATAATTAAAACGGATTATAAGAACCTAATAGGATTCTTAATAATAAAGGAACTTAACTAAAAATAGATTAGATGGGCGGAGATGCTTATAGAATACTATTTTAAGATTTAGTATACTAAGGGTACAGATAATGCACGAGCAGATGCTCTAAGTAAAAAGGCTAAACTATAGAATAACGAAAAGCCATTAGGGGCTTTACTGTAAAAAGACATAGACGGATTAATTAGGTATAATTATCCAAAAATTATAGTAACTTAGGAAGATAAGTTAGAAAGAATCTATAAGATACTAGAAAGTTTTTAGGTATAAAGAATTCTAGAGGCGTAACTAGAAGATCCATAGATAGATATATATAAAAATTAAGAAGTAAAGTATATCCTAAGAAGCATAGTAGAGCACTTTATAGAAGATTTCTATAGAGGAATAACTTAAGGACATAATAGAGCTATGGGCTTAATATTAAGACTTTAGAAAGAGTACATTATTAACAGAATTTAGGGTATAGCGCGAAAAGTTATAAAGGAATATCTAGATTGCTAAAGAAATAAACTAATAAGGTATAAGCTATATGGAGGGCTATAACCTATTAAAATACTAGAAAGACCATAGGAGGTTATATTATAGGACTTTATTATTAAGTTACTAAAGTTAAAAGACCCTATTACCGGATAAGATTATAACGTAATCTTAGTAATAGTAGATAAGCTTATAAAGTAGGGATACTTTATAGCATGCATAGAAGAAGTCTTAGCGAAGGATATCGCTAGAATCTATATTAAGGAAGTATTCGTAAAATATAGAGCACTAAGTAAGATTATATTAAATAGAGATCTAAGATTTATAACAGCATTTTAGGAGGTATTCTTGGCGGAGTAAGGAGTTTAAGCAGTAACTTCTACCGTATATTATCCGCAGATAGACGGTTAAATAGAGAGATTGAATTAGACGCTAGAATAGTACCTAAGGTACTATATTAATTACGCATAAAATAATTAGGTATTGTTATTACTAGTTATATAGTTTATATATAATATAATACCACAGAAAGGAATAGGTATTTTACTATTTAAGGCAAATTACGGGTATAAGCTAAGAATATTACTATCGCTATAATAAGTAAAGAAAATAAGTAGCGCAGCTAAGTAAAGAATAAAGGATTTAATAAATCTTTATATAAACCTTATAGAAATAGCTAAGGTAGTATAGTAAAGAATAAAAAGATACTATAACGCTAAGAGATCTAAGGGACTAGATCTTAAGGAGGGAGATAAAGTATAGCTACTATATAAAAATCTTAAGAGTTGACGGCTAAGTAAGAAGTTAGATTACGTTAGACTAGGACCTTTTAAGATTACGTAAAGGATTTTACCGGTTACGTTTAAGTTAAACCTACTAGCTAAAATAAGGATTTACCCTATACAATATATTATAATGCTAAAACTAGTATATAGGAATATTAAGCTACTAGTTTACGAAGCAGATACGTATAGAGGATAAGAAGAAGATAAATAGCAAGTTTTGAAGATCGTTAGCTATAAGGATATTAACAATAAAATATAGTATAAGGTTAAGTAGATAGGCTATAATAAGACTACCTGGGAACCACTAAAGAATTTAAAGAACGCTATAGGAAAGGTATAGGAGTATTAGAAGAAAATAGGTTAGGTAACATTAATAAAGAGGAATTGTTAAAGAACGAGTCACTTAAAGGGGACCCGGGAGGAATAGCTACTAAGCTATTTAGAGTTATTCCCTATTTAGTTAAGGGAGGACTAGTCCTTTTATTACTAAGTTCCTATAGACCTTATTCTACTAGCTTCCACTCCTTAAAACGGACCTTCTTATATACCTTTTTAAGATGGGTTAACCGAGCGAACGTAACCTGTTAAGTCTTAAAGGAGTAACGCTAGGCCTTAAGGGCGCGAGCAGTCTCCTTAGTAGAATAATAGAGTTCGGGGCAAGCGGCGGCTAACTCTAACTTAAGCTTTATAGTAGTAGATTAAATATAAGACCCTATAATAAATTACTTAAGGAATATAGAGACTATTAAGAGTTATAGGACGCGTATACTTATCCGTGGCCTTCGTTAGCTGCGCCTTAACTACCCACCCGAAGGGTGGGTGGTGGACATCCAAATCGCCAGGACAGCTCAATCGCCATAATTGATCAAATTTCTTAATCACTAAATTACTACACAACCACTAATATGAGTGATTATCTATATACTAAAAACCAGGTCGCTTGCCTTACTTAAGCCGTCTGTAACGGCGAATATCCCTTAATTGCAGAGGCAACGCGTGAGAATCCTGACCTATACGGTCGCGTCAAGAATCGCGTTGCTGGACGAACATCTTAATCAGATTAACCTACAACGAATAGGCTACTCAGCGATACCGAAGAAGAAGGCATTTTACTATGGGTTATACGGCTGAACGACATTAGGCAACGCCCTAGTATTTCTCTGCTTAAACGATTTGTTAATTATATTCTTGTCAACCGTTATATAGATCCTACTAAACTACTACGTATCTGTGGTACCAAATAGGCTACACGATTCTGTAAGCGCTGAAAGGTTATACTTAGGACTGAGGTACCTAAAGAGGCAAAGAGATAGGTAGCTGAAGATCCTATTCTTATAAAAGAGTGGTTTGACGTGTTAGGGAAAGATATTAAGAAGTACGCGATAGAGCATGAAGATATGTATAATATGGACGAATTAGGTATACGAATAGGACAAGGCAAGAAAGAGAAGGTACTTGTTATTTATAATAAGGTAGTACGATATGAGGTAGGCAAGGCATTTAGCCGTAAATCTGTTACGGTTATAGAGATAATTTGCGCGGACGGCCATGTTATTTTACCTCTTATTATCTTCAAAGGTAAGACCCACTAGATGCGCTAGTACTTAGAGATAACAATTCCTGATAGCTATACTATTGGTATTAGTGATACGGCGTATACAAACGATGAGATCGCGCTTGAATGGATTAAATACTTTAATCTTTATATGTAAAGCTGGATAAAGGGTATATACAGACTCCTTATTCTTAACGGCCACGGCTCTTATAAGACGCTAGAATTTACGCAATACTATATTAATAAGAAGATCTTACTAGCTTGCTTTCCCTCACATCTTACGCATAAGATGCAGCCGCTTAATATAGTCGTCTTTTAGCCATTTTAGCACTAGTACGGCAAGGCCGTAAATTAGGCTTACCGCACTGGCGCATTTAAGATTGATAAGATGGAATTTCTTTACCTTATTCCTAACGTACGCAAGCGTACATTTAAGAAGACAATAATTAAAGCGGCATTTGTAGAGACTGGCCTTTACCCGTTTGACCTAGAGAAGGTACTTAATAAATTACCTCTACCACTTGAGGCTACACTAGAGAAGGACCTATTGTTAACAACCATTGATATTACAACACCGAAAACACTTAGGTAGGCAAGCGACCTAGCTTGGTATATTAGGCAGAATTAGGAGGAATAGGAGAATAAGGACTAAAATAAGGCTATACAGAAATATATGTACGGGGCAGAGATTTAGCTTCAGGCATTTAGATCTCTTAAATAGCAGCTAAAAGAGACTAAGGCTGAGAATGAGCGACGCTAAAGGCAGAAGGCTAATGCTAGAAAGGTTATACAGAAGTTTGGAGTAATTATAGTTGTAGAAGGTCGTTCACTGGCTAAAAAGAGGAAGGTAGCTAATAAAAATAAGCTTGCAAATAAGCGCAAAAAGCAGGCTAAAACACCAATACCAGAGCCTAAAACTCCTAGTGACTCTAAGGATGAATATAGTGAGTGGGATAAAGCGCGTGAGCAGCAGGAAGACTTGTAATTATTACTATAATGGTGCTATATAATTGATTCTTTTAAACCCTGGCGATTGAGCTGTCCTGGCGATTTGGATGTCCACCACCCACCCTTCGGGTGGGTGGTCAAGGCGCAGCTAACAAAGGCCACGGATAGCGTTAAAAATAGAGCGAATATCGCAGGACGAGCGAATATTGGCTTTAGTGCACTCCAAATATAAAGAGGGTTGTTAAGAGAATAGACTTGCTATTATAACGTATACTAACCCCGCTTTAAAGCAACAAGAACACGGAGACGGTATAATTTCACTAAGCGACAATATGGCAGTAATAGTGCGGGCATAATATTACGCTTACAAGGAAGGAGATGCTTTAGGTATAATAAGTAATAATATTAACCAAATTAATTAGACGGATATTACACCTCTAGTAAATAACTTAAAGATATTAGGGATCTTTAAGGATGAAGATAAAGAGGAGGGAGATAGTATTACGAACTCTTTAAGTATAATATTATAACTACTTAGGAAGGAGTTAGAAGAAGCTAGTTAGTTAATATAAGCACGGTCTAGGATGGAGCCGATAGAACTATATAATAAGGAATAGTAAGCAGGTTATATAATGTTATACATAGTATACGCGGTATATATATTATACGGCCACGTATAATACATATAATACGTACATTATATATAAAAAGGATTTCTTAGAAGTACGGTCGTGTATTTAAAGGACTATAGTCCCTACCTAGATAATTCCTTCCTTGTAGTAATTCTTAGAATATAATTAGAGTTAATCTATTAGGCAACTACTCCACTAGTTATTATTACGTTGTTGACTTACTTGCATTACCTACATACTTAGCCTATTAACGAGCCTATTATAGTACCTGCTATAAGGTTCCGTTACATAACGGTTACACCTTTAGTTAGGACGTAGTAGCGTTCTTTTATAAGTTGGTATATTATTATAAGGATATTCTTATAGGTACGGCCATATCGTTTATAGGGTGGTAAGTTAATAACGAAATCTATAGTAATATCTACCTATTATTATATAGGTACTAGTAGAGGGTATAGTAGTCCTTAGTACTTTATATTAAAGGCCTTAGCGCGCTTATAACCGTAATAGGCGCCTATAAGGCGTTTAACTAAGTTTATTATTTTTTGCTAAAAGTAGTATCGGCTAAAAAGCTTATAGGTTTCTCTTTTGCCTAGGTAGCCGCTTAATTAGAGGTTATAGGCTATTTAGATTAGTTACTATTATAGATTTTCTAAGTTAGGGATAAATAGGCAGCCTCTATAATAGAGCCTGTTCTCTTTTACTTTTAAGGCTGCTATATTAATCTAGCCTAAGCTTTAAAGGTTAATAGGTAGCATATAGGCGCTAGTAGTCTTTACGGTAATAAGTTAATATAGTAATAGGTTAATAGAGGTGTTATATACTGTAGTAATAAGCTTATTAATTTTAGAAGGTAACTTTAGTTCTATAGTATAAAGCTAAGGTACAGTTAGCTTTATTATAGGTAGTATACCTAGGGCTAAATTTCGTGCTTTTAGGATTATCTATTATTGGAACTAATTATAAGAAAGGTCTTATAAGCGGCGTATTAGGCTATTAAGTTTAGTACCTTATACTCCTAGTCTATATATAATTTTAAAGTTAAAACTAAAGAGGAACTTATTCTAGCGTACTTAGCGTTAGTTTAGCTGCTTTATAGTTATAAAGTATTTAAATTTGCAATAGTCCGTAAGGACTTTAGTTAGCTAATTAGGTTCTACTAAGGAGAGTTCTAGTTAGAATTCCTTAAACGCTTATATAATTGCGAGAAGTTCCTTATTATAGATCTTATAGTTATACTCTTATAGTATAAGCTTAGACGAGTAGAATGCGACTAAGTAGAGAAGGCCGTTATCGCCTATTTAGGAAAGAACGCCTACGTTAATGTAGTCTAAAGAGTCGGTTTTAAGGTAGAGTTATTTTTCTAGTGTAAAGTAAGCTAGGATAAGTACTTTAGTAAAAGCGTTTTTAAGGTCTTGGAACGCTTTCTTATATTTAGACATCTAGGTAAAATATAGGTACGTTTTTCTTCCTTTTACAGAAAGGCCCTTTGTTCGCATTATTACTATAAGTAGTGCTACTACGCCTAAAAAGTTATATATAAATTTCTAATAGAAGTTAGTAAAACTAAGGAAGGCTTATACGTCCTTAATGTAGTTAGGGGCTTGCTATTTAGTAATTATATATACTTTCTTAGGGTCTATACGGACACCCTTAGTAGTAATAATTAGTTTAAGGTATTTTACTTCTATAACTAAGAATTTACACTTCTTTAAATTAATATAAAGTCCTACGTCCCTAAGGCGCTCTAGGACTTTTTAAACGTACTCGGTATACTTAGAAGGGTTATTACTATAAATAAGTATATTATCTAGGTACGCAGAGTAGAAGTTATTAAGGTAGTCCTATAAGGCGTTATTAATATAGCTTTAAAAGGTACCTAGGCCGTTATATACGCTAAAGGGCATAACGGTATATTTAAATTGGCTAAAGCATAATATAAATGCGGTTTTCTATTTATTACCTTCCCGTATTTAGAAATAGTTAAAGGTGGCAATAATATTAAGCTTAGTATAGATTTTGGCTTAACTAAGCTACTTTAGAGTCTTACGTATAAGCGGTATAGGGTATTAGTTTTTAATTATAATAGCGTTAAGTCCTTTATAGTTAACGTAGAATTAAATACCTCTTCCTAGCTTCTTAGTAAGAAGGATAGGGGCGGCTGCTAGGGATATACTAGGGCGGATAAATCCTTTATTAAGGTATTTATTAATATACTTTTTTATAACTAAAAGTTCGTCTTTAAATATTAGGTAGGGTCTCTTGTAAGGTAGCATTTTTCCTTATTTAATATTAATAGTATAGTTATTAGGTCGATATAGGGGGAGTATATCTACGCTCTTTTATAAGCATATATTAATAAAGTTATAGTACCTTTTAGGGAGGAGCTTATAGAGTTCCTTATTAGTAAGTACTTTTTTAAGCTTTATAAACTTTTTAAAGTCTAAAGATAAAAGTCCGTAGAGTTCCGCAGGGGCGTTATCTTCTAAAAAGTTAACTATATCTATCCTATTACTATAGAGGACATAGTCTTATTCTTTATTAAGCTTATATAGTTATAATTAAGAGGCTATAGTAGAAGGCCGCAGCACTTACATAGTAGTAGTTAGTCGTAGATGGAGTAATAAGGGGTTTTTTAGGTTAATATTCTAGTAAGTAAATAGAGGCGGCTAGGCCATGTCCTAGGTAAGTCTCTCTATAGTATTTAAAGTTAAAGGTTACTTTTTTCTTTTCCTAGTCTATAGCGGGGTTATATTATTTAAGCTAGTTTATTCTAATAATAATAGGGTAGTTAGTAAGTGGTATAATATAGGCCTAGAGCTCTTCTTAGTGCCCGTTTATATCTAAGTAGAGTTATACTACGTAAGTAATCTTTTATATAGTAGAACTACCGTTAGCGAGTTATAGGGCGCGGGCTTTAGTAAGGGGTAAGGTAGGTAGGCTATAAGTGCGCATAAATTAGGTATCTATAAATTTATTAGTAGCTCCGCAGTTAATTATAAAACGGCTTTTATATTATTTTTTGGCAGTAGTTTCTATTATAGGTAAAACTATCTATTTCCGTCTATTTATTTTTACTAAGTTATTTATTAAGTAGGCTGATATATAGATCCCTTTATTATTAAGGCGTCCTAACCCGCGACTTAGGGTAGGGACTTAGCGTTTTCCGCTTCCGTATCTAATTCTACTACTATTACTATATCTTTATCTTATATAGTAGTGGCGCGTAGTAATATATTTAGTGTTTAGGGTATTAAGTTAGATATTAGGCAGTAGGTACTAAATCTAGCTATTAGGTAGTTTAGGTTATTATAATAATATCCTTCTTAATAGCATCTATAGCAGTGTCCTAATTTTTAGAGTAGCTCGCGCTCTCTATCTAGGAGTTTTTATAAAAAGGTTAGTATAGAGAGGTTAATATTAGCTCTAGTGGTACTTAAGGTAGTAGGCGTTAGTGGTTTAGTATATATAGGTTTAGTAGGCCTAGGGGGCTTCTATAAAGAGGTCTTTAGGTAAAGATTAGCAGTAGCAATTTAATTTAGTTATTATTTAATCTTCTATAGGGCTGCTACTATCTTATAAATATTGTTATAGTTATAGCTAGCGGCTGCGTAACTAAGGCGATAAGTAACTTTTTTAAGGAGATCCTTTTAGTTTTTAGTATTATCTTAGGCGAGGGCTCTGGTATATTCCTAGAATTTAATATAAAACTTATTAAATAATTTAGTAGGGCTTATCTTTAGGGTATATAGTTTAGCTTAGTTAGTAGCTAGTAGGTCGTGGTCACGGTATATTAGGTTAAGATTATTAAGGACTTTTTAGCAAGACTACTACTTCTAGAGGCCACTAGTCTCCTATTAGGCGAAGAGTCTATTAAATAGTATACCCTTTATTTGCCCAATAATATAGCCAATTTTAGTATCTTCTATAGAAAAAAGGTAGGCGCTCTAAGTTAGTTTTTCGCGGATTTATATCTTCTAGTAGCTGTATTCCTTATAGTCTCCCTAAAAAACTAGGGAATTAAGGTAGCGTATATTAAACCCTACGGTAGCAGTTTAGATCCAATTATTATAGCTTTTATTATTACTACTTTAGTAGGGGTTTCTATTAGGTAAAGCTACTTAGCGTTAACCCTTTGTTAAGCGTTAAGTAGGTAAAGTTGCCGGGGGCGTAGAGACTTAGGTGGCGTTATATATAGTAAAAAGGTATCTAGCGTTATTATAAATGTGCTCATTAAGCTAAGATTATAGGTATTTAATTATGCCTTCTTTTTTAGTAACTATAGTAATTAGTATAATCTTATTCTTCTTTAACTATTAAACGTCGCGTTTAAACATATAGAGGTTATCTTTAGTTTCTTAACGTGTATTATTAGCGAGCGCCTTATAAGCTTATAGGTCTTAGATAATATCACGATCTTAGGTAGTACGCATCTTAGCTTATATAAGCTTTAGGTAGTAGTTCTATAGAAGGCGGTAGTATTTATTAGGGTCTTATGTTACCATTTTTATAAACATCTTAGCGTCTTATATTTTTATTTTAATAGGTAGTAGCCCTTCTATTTGCTTGTCCGTAGTTATATAGTTAATAAAAAATAAGATATTATTAGTGTTTATCTCCTTAGGGGTTAAGACTAGGGCTAATAAATCGAATTCTTCTAGGATTAATTGGCGTTATAGTTTAAGTATAGGTATTGGATTATTCTTTAGGTTTAATACAGTAGCTAGTAAGGAATATTATCTTACTATTATAGGTTCCTTAGAAGTATAAAGTAAGGTAATTTATAGACACGCTAATTTTAGTAGCGCCTATAGTATTATAAAGACGTAGAATTGGTTATAGGCTAAGCGTTAGTAGTAAAAAGGCATAACGTAATGTTATGGAACGGGGGCAGTGGCTATAGAGCGTATGTATTCGAGGAGTCTATAAGATGTTACGCGATCGATTATAAGGGTCGAGGGCGTAAGGAGGTAATATACCTACGCGTAGCTGATATAAGCTGTATGTAAGGTGTACGCGAGAGCACGGG